>Ga0265297_10009866_pt1 | contig 12183 bp, 7 predicted proteins | sample Munlanlwell13791_FD_192502 | JGI IMG/M metagenome (GOLD analysis project Ga0265297, IMG submission 192502) | Leachate microbial communities from a municipal landfill in Southern Ontario, Canada - Leachate well 137-91 | ecosystem: Engineered > Solid waste > Landfill > Unclassified | place...
CGGGCGCACCGGCGCCGCCTTTGCCGCCGAGATTGGCACCATGAAGGTCAACGAGGAGATCAATGCGCTGGAGACCATGGGGCTGGATCCGGTGCGCTTCCTGGTGGTGCCGCGGCTGCTGGCCGCGGTGGCCGTCATGCCGCTGCTGGCGATCATTTCCGACTTGGTCTGCCTGGCCGGCGGCGCCGTGGTGATGTCGGCCATGAACGTGCCCATGACCACCTACGTCAACCAGATCGTCGGCTTCGTGCATCCCAAGGATTTTGCGGGCGGCATCGGCAAGTCGCTGGTGTTCGGGCTGTTGATCGCCGGCACCGGCTGCCTGCGCGGTTTGCAGACCAAGACCGGGGCGAGCGCGGTGGGGCAGTCCACCACCCGCGCCGTGGTCACCAGCATCACCCTGATCGTCATTGCCGACGGCCTCTTTGCGGTGCTTTCCTACCAGCTTGGCTTATAGGGGCAGGGGAAATGTAGAATGCAGAATTTAGAATTTAGAATGTAGAATGTCTGACCAGGAAGCCATCATCCGCGTTGAGGACTTCACCGCCGGCTACGACGGTGAGGTATTGCTCGATCACATCCATTTTGAGGTGCGGCCCGGCGAGGTGTTTGTCATCCTGGGGGGCTCCGGCTGCGGCAAGAGCACCCTGCTCAAGCACCTGATCGGACTTTACCAGCCGATGTCCGGCCGGATTTTGATCGGCGGCGACGACATCGTCACGGCCACTGGCGACGCGCGCCTGGCCATCCTCCGCCGCTTCGGCGTCATGTACCAGAGCGGGGCGCTGTTTGGTTCCATGACCCTGCTGGAGAACGTGCGCCTGCCGCTGGAGGAGTTCACCCGGCTGGATGAGGAAGCCAGGAACCTGACGGCCCTGATGAAGCTGGACCTGGTGGGGTTGCGGCCGTTCGCCGGACACCTGCCGGCGGAAATCAGCGGCGGCATGCAGAAGCGCGCCGGCATCGCCCGCGCCATGGCCCTGGATCCCGCCATCCTGTTTTTGGACGAGCCCTCGGCCGGCCTGGACCCCATCACCTCCGCCGAACTGGACCAGACCATCCTGCGCCTGGCCCGCAATCTCGGCGTCACCTTTGTCGTGGTCACCCATGAACTGCCCAGCATCTTCACCATTGCCGACCGGGTGATCATGCTGGACAAGGCACGCCGTGGCATTGTCGCGGAAGGCCAGCCCCAGAAGCTGCGCGACCACAGTCCGGACCCGTGGGTCCGCAATTTCTTCAACCGGCACGTGGAAGGGACTTCCCCATGAGCGCCAAAGCGAACTATTTCCGGCTGGGCCTGTTTGTTATCATCTGTCTTGGCATCGGGGTCGTGATCATCATGATGCTGGGGGTGTTCAAGTCCTTTGAACCCAGGGTGCTGGTGGAAACCTATGCGGACGAGTCGGTGCAGGGGCTCGACGTCGGCTCCAAGGTCAAGTTTCGCGGCGTCCGCCTGGGCCAGGTCAAGGAGGTCGGGTTCACCTCGGGAATCTACGAAACCAAGAAAAAAACGGCGGACCGCAAAGGGTACATCTACATCCTCATGGAACTGAACCCGGTGAAGCTGAAGGGCATGGCGCCGCGCGACGGTCTCAACCAGTCGGGATTGGACATCGCCATCGCCCAGGGATTGCGCTGCCGGCTCAAGAGCGAAGGCATCACCGGGCTGATGTACCTGGATTTCGACTTGATGAATCCCGACACCAACCCGCCGCTGCCCATCGACTGGAAACCGGAGGAGTTGTATGTGCCCTCCGCCCCCAGCACCGCCACCAAGTTCCTGGACAGCGCCGACCACCTGCTCCGGCGCGTTAGCAATCTCAAGATTGAGGAGATCATCCACAATCTCAACACCGTTTTGACCACCATGAACGCCAAGCTGGAGAAAATGCAGACGGAGCAGCTGAACAACGAAGCCACCCGGCTGCTGGGGGAACTCCGGCAGACCAACCAGGCGCTGCTGGACGTCCTGCGCAACCCCAACAATGGGAACATCCAAAAGGACGTCGCCGCCTCCCTGGCCGGGGTGCGCAAGCTGGTGGACAATCCCAAGATCCCGCAAAGCATCGACCTGGTTTGCGCCAACCTGGTCAAACTCGACCAGATGCTGAACAAGCGCGACAATGACCTGGCGGTGTCCCTGGACAATCTGCGCCAGGTTTCGGAAAACCTGCGCGCCTTCAGCGAACACCTCCAGCAATATCCGACCGGCGTTCTGCTCAGCGAACCGCCGCTGCCCTCCCAGCCGCCGCGGAAATGAGGGGCGGCGTGATGCGTGACCCGTGACTCGTGATGCGTGACTCGTGATGCGTGACTCGTGATGCGTGACTCGTGATGCGTGACTCGTGATGCGTGACTCGTGATGCGTGACCCGTGACCTACAGCCTAACCCGAGAGGTGTGCCATGAAACTTGTGATGCCGAGGTCCGTCAAGGTGATGTGTGCGGCGGGGCTGCTGCTGGCGGGTGCGGCGGGGTGTTCCCTGATGCAGCCGGCGGTGGTCAAGCAGAAGTTTCTGCTGCCGGCGATGCCGCCGGCGCCGCCGGCCGCGGCCGTGGCACCGGTGGTGTCGGATTTGGTGCGGGTGAACCTGGTCGGCGTGGCGGTGCCCTTTTCCTCCACCAACCTGGTTTACCGGCAGGATGACCTCCGCTATGAGACCGACTTTTACAACGAATATTTTGTGGCGCCGCGCGACCTGTTGACGGAACGCGTGCGGGCCTGGGTTGGAACGGCCGGCGTGTTTCGCGGCCTGGCATTGGGGGGGAGCCCCCTGTCGGCCACCTACGAACTGAACGGCTTCGTGGCGGAGTTCTATGGCGACTTGCGGCCGGGCCGCGCCCCGGAGGCCGTGCTGGCCGCCGAGTTTGTCCTGTCCGATGTGTCCGTGTCGCCGGCACGCCTGGTCTGGCATCAGGCGTACAGTCGTCGCGTGGCGCTGGCCGGGAGCAGCCCGGCACAAGTGGCCCAGGGGCTCGACACCGCCTTGACCGGCATCCTTGGCGACCTCTGCGCCGGCCTGCGTGCCGCCCTGACGGCTCCCCCCAAGCCCTAGCCTGGATTATTCATGAACGGTTGCATTTTTTCGGCCTTGTCCCCAACGGGGACTGACCTGTCCAGCCCAGGGTCGAATGACCCTGGGGAAATCGGCATTAACCGCATTCGTCCCTGAAGAGGACGCACATCGTCACGCATGATTAGGTGTATGCTCGGATGAAGAAAAGAACCTCTGCATGTTGCATGTAGCACCCCTTCAGGGTGCGACTCGGGTTGGAACTGTTTCGTACCCCAGGGTTGTCCAACCCTGGGCTGGACACGTGCGTCGCCGTTGGCGACAAAAAATCATGAATAATTCAGGCTAGGCTGGATACTCATGAATTTGGTGCAGGAAAAATCGGATTCACCACGGAGCCACGAAGCGCAATCGAAGAGGTGGTTTTTGCGTTCATTAAAAGCCGCTTCCCCGGCGATGCCGCCGCCCGGCATGGGGTGGAAAAGCCGTGTCGGCGTCCTGGCGGTGCTGCTGCTGCCGACCCTGTGGGCCGTGGCCCCTGGATCATTTTGGGGAGTTCCTGGCCAGCGACGAGTTCCTGGTGCGCGGGCTGGGCTCGCGGACCCGGGTCTCCGGCATCGGCGCGCCGGTCATCGCCGTGGCCAAAGGCGCGGAGGCGAGCCTGACGGGGGCCTTGCCGCTGACCGTGGTCCTGCAATTGGAGGGGGGGGGGCTGCGCGACCTCGGCCCGGCCCCCTGCCGCGCCACCCTGCATGTCTTCTCGCCGTTGACCATGAAGTATCCCGTGGCCGGGCGCCGCCAGGTTCCCTTGGAGGCGGATTATTCCGCGCCCCTGTCCTACACCTTGAACCAGTCCCAGATTTGGGATCTGGGCATGCGCAACTTCCTCAACAGCCCCTTCCAAAAACTGGGCAAAATCCACCTGGGCCAGCCGTTCCAGCCGGACAAGATCCCCGTCCTCTTCGTGCATGGCACCATGAGCAGTTATGTGACCTGGACCGAGATGTGGAACACCCTGCAGGGGGACGAGTTCTTCCGCCGCCATTACCAGGCCTGGTTTTACCTCTACGATTCCGGCAAGCCGCTGATGTACTCCGCCCGCGAACTGGAACAGGCCGTGGCCGCCCAAATCAAGGCGCTCGATCCCGAGGGGCGCAATCCGCGCCTCCGGGAGCTGGTGGTGGTCGGCCACAGCCAGGGCGGCCTGCTGACCAAGATGCTGGTGCTGGACACCGGCGACACGATGGTCCGCGCCTTCACCGGCAAAACCTTGGCCGAACTCAAGCTGAGCGCGCACACCAAGGCGGAAATCCGGAATTTGACCGTCTTCACCCCCCGGCCGGAAGTGCGCCGGGTGGTTTTCATCTGCACGCCGCACCGCGGCAGTTATATGGCCTCGAGCCTGGCCCGCCGCGTGGCCCGCAAGATGATCAGCCTGTCGGTGTGGATTGCGCAGTCGACGACCGAAATTGCCCGCGCCACCGCCAGCCTGCAACTGAGCACCGACTGGAAATACACGCCGCAAACCACCAGCATTGACGGCATGTCACCGCACAATCCCGCCCTGTCGGCCATCGCCAAGCTGCCCCTGGCGCCGGGGGTTCGCGGCAACTCAATCATCGCGGTTGCTGATCTGGCCCATCCGGAAAACAGCGGCGATGGCGTTGTCCGCTATGCCAGCGCCCACCTGGACGGCCTGGAATCGGAATTCCTCGTCCAGGACGAACACAGCTGCCTCGGCAATCCGTTGGTGATCGAGGAGGTGCGCCGCATCCTCCACCAGCACTGGGAGGCGTGCTCGGCGGCACCGGGACCCCCGTGACCCGGCGCGGCGCCGCCGCGCTTGGCCGGGGCGCCGTGGCGTTGCCGGTCATTTTTGGGGGGCCTGCGTCACCGCCGCGCCGGTTTCCAGCAGGGTTGCCGGATCCACCCGCCCGAAGAGCTGGATGGTCTTGGCCACCAAGCCGGTCCAGCCGGTCTGGTGGCTGGCGCCGATGCCGGCTCCGTTGTCGCCGTGGAAGTACTCGTAGAACAGGATGCAGTCGCGCCAGTACGGATCGGTCTGGAATTTGTCCGTGGCACCGTATACCGGGCGCCGCCCCTGCCCGTCGCGCAGGAAGATGCGGGCGAGGCGGTCGGAGAGCTCGCGGGCGATTTCAAACAGGTTCAGCTGTTTGCCGGAACCGGTCGGGCACTCCACTGTGAAGTCGTTGCCATAATAGGCGTACAAATTCAAGAGCCCGCGGATGATCAGGACATTGACCGGGAACCAGACCGGCCCCCGCCAGTTGGAGTTGCCGCCGAACACCCCGGTGTCCGATTCGGCCGGCAGGTAGGGCACGCGGTATTCCTGCCCGTCAACGTGCAGGACAAACGGGTGCTCGGCATGGTAGCGCGACAGGGAGCGGATGCCATGGGGGCTCAGGAACTCATCCTCGCTGAGCATCTTGGCGAGGACGCTCCGCAACTTGTGCTCATCCAGCGGCGACAGGAGCGTCCGTCCGGCGACCCCGGGGATGGCCGGCGAGGCAATGTTGGACGCCAGTTCCGGGTGTCGCTCCAGGAAGCCGGCGATGTCGTCCCTGAGCTTGGGGAATTTTCGCAGCGTTTCCGCCTCCAGCAGCGTGGAGGCGCAGAGGGGCAGCAGGCCGACCAGGGAGCGCACCTTCAGCCGTGAGGCCGAACCGTCTGGAAGCCGCAGCACGTCGTAATAGAACCCATCCTCCTGATCCCAAAGGTCGTCCTCGTTTTCGCCGATTTTGTCCATGGCCGCGGCGATCCACAGGAAGTGCTCCACAAACTTGAGGGCCATGTCCTCGTAGGCGGGGTTGTGTTCCGCCAGCTCCAGGGCGATCTGCAGCATGGTCTGGCAGTAGAAGCACATCCAGGCCGTGCCGTCCGCCTGCTCCAGCGAGCCGCCGGTCGGCAGGGGCGCGCTGCGGTCGAAGACGCCGATGTTGTCCAGTCCCAAAAAACCGCCCTCGAACACGTTGGCACCCCGGCGATCCTTGCGGTTGACCCACCAAGTGAAGTTGAGCAGTAGCTTGCCGAAACAGCGCTCCAGGAACTGAAGGTCGCCTTCGCCTTCCCCGTTTTTCCCGGAGAGGTAGATGAACCAGGCCGCCCAGGCGTGAACCGGCGGATTGACATCGCTGAAATTCCATTCATAGGCCGGCAGCTGTCCGCTGGGGTGCATGTACCCGTGCTGGAGCATCAGTTCCAATTGTTCCTTGGCCAGCGTGACGTCCGCCACCGACAGCGCCACGGCGTGGAAGGCCAGATCCCAGGCGGCAAACCAGGGATACTCCCATTTGTCGGGCATGGAGATCACATCGCCGCTGGACATGTGGAACCAATCGGCGTTGCGGGTCCGCAGGTTCCGCCGTACCGCCTGGCTGGCACCGGACCCGTGCTCCTTGATCCAGCGGGGGATGTCAAACAGGTAGAACTGCTTGGTCCACAGCATGCCTGATCCGGCCTGGCGCAGCACGTTCCGGGTGTCCGCGTCCGCTCCCGGCGGGGCAACGGCCTGCCAAAACGCATCCGCCTCGGCACCGCGGACCTCGACCGTCTCGTCGGCCAGGACGGTGTCCTTCCGGGCGGCCAACGTGGCGGGGGCGGCATCGGTCAGCCGCAACCGCAACCTGGCGGAGCCGCCGGCCGGAATGGTCAGCGGGTAATGCGGCGAAACCTTGGTCCCGGTGTGCTCCGGATTGACCGCGCCGGCGCGGCCGAGGAGCACGCAGTTGCCGATCCCGTCCTTGACGTAGGGGGTGGCGTTCGGGGTGCCGAACAGCCGCTCGGTGTTGGTCTCGTTCTCGGTGAACAGCAGCTCGGGCTGCCCCTGGCAATACAGAAACCGTTCCCCCAGCAACGGGTGGCGGGCAACCACCGCGCACTGGTCCTTGCCGCAGGCCGTCACGGCCAGGTACGGCTTGTCCGCCCCCTTCTGCCACGACCAGGTGTTTCGGAACCACAACGTCGGCAGGACATGGAGGGTGGCCGCCTCGGGGCCGCGGTTGCAGACGGTGATGCGGACGTGGATGTCTTCCGGCGCCTCCTTGGCATACTCGACGAAGACATCAAAATAGCGGTCTTCGGCAAAAACCCCGGTATCGAGCAGCTCGTACTCCGGTTCCGTGCGGGAACGCGCCTTGTTGGTCTGCACCAGGTCGTCATAGGGATAGGCCCGTTGCGGGTATTTGTAGAGGTACTTCATGTAGGCATGGGTGGGCGTGTTGTCCAGGTAGAAGTAATACTCCTTGACGTCCTCGCCGTGGTTGCCCTCGCCGTTGCTCAGCCCGAACAGCCGTTCCTTCAGGATGGGGTCGGCGCCGTTCCACAGCGCCAGGGCGAAGCACAGCAACTGGCGGTCGTCCGAGATGCCCGCCAGGCCGTCCTCGCCCCAGCGATAGGCGCGCGACCGGGCCTGGTCGTGGGTGAAGTAGTCCCAGGCGCACCCTTCCGTGCTGTAGTCTTCCCGGACGGTTCCCCATTGCCGCTCACTCAGGTAGGGACCCCATTTGCGCCACGGGACGTTTTGCTCATCCGCTTCCCGGAGCCGCTGCTGCTCCCTGCCGTCGTTTTTCGGCATTTCCGCGGCGGTATTGGCTGGAACGGCCATGGCTTTCTCCTCCTGTTGGGACCCCATCACCAACCCTAGTTTTAATTTAGCAACCGCCAGGCATCGTTGCAATGCACCGTTGCCGCCTGCCGCCGGGTGTATGACATTATTGTCGGTTGGGAACCCACTTGTGAGGAAAGGCGGTTCCCAAACCCTCCGCCAAAACTGTGGTACCCCCGGGCCGCCGTTGGCATTTGGCGGCCGGCCGGCGATGGTATGGGCCGCAACCACGCGCGACAGGACTCGGCTTCAGCATGCACATCGACCGGATGACGTTTATTGTCCTGCAGTTCGGCACCCTGGCCTTCGCCATTGTCTGCCATGAGGCCGCGCATGCCTGGATGGCCCGCCGCTGCGGCGATCCGACGGCGGAGCGGGCGGGGCGGATCACCCTCAACCCGCTGGCCCACGTGGACCTGTTCGGCAGCATCCTGCTGCCGGTGTTCCTGGTGCTGGCGCACAGCCCGGTGCTGTTCGGCTGGGCCAAGCCGGTGCCGTTCAATCCGCAGAATTTCCGCAACGTGCGCCAAGGGGTGATGCTGGTCGGGGCGGCGGGGCCGCTGGCCAATTTCGCACTGGCCCTGCTGGCGGCGGGCGCCTTCCACCTGCTGAGGCTGGTTTGGGGCGATGGCGCGCTGCCCCCGCCGCTGCTCGCCATGCCGGTCCTGTTGTGCCTGACCAATCTGATCCTGGGGCTGTTCAACCTCATCCCGATTCCGCCGCTGGACGGCTCGCGGGTGGTTTTGGGACTGCTGCCGCCCAAGTTGGCGCGGTCCTATCTGCGGTTGGAGCCGTTCGGCTTCCTGATCGTCTTCGGGCTGCTGTGGCTGGGCGTCTTCGACCGGTGGTTCCTCCACCCCCTGATGGGGCTGTTCTCCGGCCTGCTGCTGGCGCCGTAGGGCGTTTAATCCGGCCTCGACCGCAATCGATTGCAATCGGTCGCAGTCGATTGCAAGCGAAAAACGGGGGCGGCCGGGCCGGCATCCGGCCCCGGGCGCTTCCGGAAAAAAGGGGGGGGCTACTGGCTTTCCAGGGTGCTCTCGATCTCGGCGAGCTGGTTCTGCAGGTCCTCGACCTCCTGCCGCCACCAGGCGCCGGAGCCCCAGTTGGGGGCGAGCCGGGCAAAGCCGCCGTCGGCCTTTTGCCGGGCGCACCAGGCGGTGAAATGCAGGAAGCGCAGGGCGCGCAACGGCTCGATCAGGCGCAGCGAGGCGAAGTCGAAGTCGCGCATCTGGCAGTAGCCGTCCAGCAGCAGGTCGATTTCGCGCTGGCAGGCGCGGGCATAGCCGGGCAGCAGCATCCACAGGTCCTGGACCGGCGGGCCGACGGCCATGTCGTCAAAATCGATCAGGAACAGCGGCTCGCCGGGACGGCTGAGCAGGTTGGCCCCGTGCAGGTCGCCGTGGATGCGCAGTTCTTCCGTGTCGTCGAACAGCGGGGCGATGCAGTCGAGCACGGCGACGGCGGCGTTTTCGTAGGGGCGGCGCCATTCCGGCGGCAACACGTTGCTGGTGAGGATGTACTCCAGGTGGCCCGCGGCGGAGTCCCCGGGGCCGATGGTGATGCGGTCAACGGGGGGATGCTGGGCGCCGACCGTGTGGACGCGGGCGAGCAGCCGCCCCAGTTCCGCCCATTGTTCGGCCAGCGGCTCGTCCAGCGGCCGGCCGCCGCGCTTGGGAAAGAGGGCGTAGGCCAGCCCGTCCTGGAGATGCAGGGTGGCGTCCGGGGCGTCGGCGGCCGGCAGCGGGGCGATGACCGGCACCTCGGCGTCGCGGAGTTCGCAGAGGAAGTCGTGCTCGTCCTGGAGGGCGTCCAGGCTCCAGCGGCCGGGGCGGTAGAACTTGGCGATCACCCAGCTGTCATCGGCCATCCGCACTTCATAGACGCGGTTGATGTAGCTGGTCAGGGAGCGGCACATGCTGGTGGCCGGCCGGCCCAGGGTGTCCTCAACCAGGGCGATGACCCGCTGGGGGTCCAGGCTGGAAAAGTCCGGCAGGGCGCCGGTCGGGCCGGCCGCATGCGGTGTGGGTGTGGTCATGAAAAGGTTGCCACCATGTCCACGGCCGCCATGAGCCGGCGGGTTTCGGTGAGGGCGGTGATGATTTTGCGGTAGTGGGTGAGGTCGCCAAAGTCGAGGGTAAGGCCGCGCCGGTCCTTGAGCCATTTCTCGCAGACTTGGTAGCCGCCGACGCGGAACTCCCAAACCTCCGGCGGCACGCCGGCAAAATATTGGTCGGCGTTGATCAGGACGCGCTGCGCTTCCGGCAGGTATTTCGGGAAGCCTTTGGCGACGTCATTGTTGCCGGAGGCGGGGAAGCCGGAACCGGGGCTGGCCAGCACCGGGGCCTCCATCAGGTGCAGGGCCACCAGTTCGCGGCCAAGGCCGCAGAGGGTCTGGAACTGCGCGGTGTCCGCCGGCAACGGCAGGCGCGGGAAGTCGATCTTCAGAAATTCGGCGTAGCGCTCGCGATAGGCCGGCGAATGGAAGACGGCGTAGAGATAGTGGAACACGTCCTCCGGGCCAAAGGTGCGGGTCAAGTCGCCGGGACCGTTCTCCTGCCAGTCCAGCTTGACCTGCCTGGCGAACTCCGCAATGAACTTGGGATTGAGGTTCGGCGTGCGCGCGGCGTACGCGGGCTCAGGCTCAAACAGCATCAGGGTGTCGGCGGGGAATTTGAATTTCTTCTTCTTTTCTTCGGGGAGAACGTACAGCGGGGCCAGGCTCATGATCCCCTTGTTGCTGTAGAATGCCCGGTTGTCCATCATGAGGCGGCTGGCAAAGAAATGTGAATACACCTCATCAAGTGCAACTTGGCGCATGAATGCCAACCCAAGGTTCTCGAACGCCAGCATGTGCCGCATGACCGGATAGCCGGGGGTGCCGATGAAGCCGCGGGTTTGGCCGCTGTACCAGGTGTGCCGGATGTCGAAGGGGCGGTAGAGGATTTTCCTGGACAGGGCCGGGTCGCGGTGTTCGCAGACATCCGCCTTGGCGGCGGCGACCTTCCAGTCCCGGCTGTCGTCGCCGAGACCGTATTTTTCGCGGAGGCGGTGTTCGTCAAGCGTGCGGAAGTCGTTCACCACGGCTTCCGCTGAGGCCGGTGTCCAGTGGATGGAAAGCGCATCGCGCTCGGTCTTGACCCCGCAACCGGAAACGGGGAAAATGTCCTTGACCCCCCACCATTTCAGGTATTCGTTGCCGGTCTTCATGTCCTTGGGAACGAAGAAAAAATGACCACCCTTGGGCTTGAGTTCCGTCCAAGACGTCGTGTTCAGGTCATTCTCGTTGAGCCAGGCGTACTTGCCGCTGCGGCGGCCCCACAGGTCGGCGTGATGGACGGTGGCGGGACCCTTTTTGCCGGGCTCTTTGACGAAGATGGCGATGGCGACGCCCTGCTGGATGTCGAAGACGTTGTCGTCCTTGCCGCCATCGGGGGCGGTTTCTTTTTTCTTGCTGTTGCCGTGGAGGTCGAGGATATAGATGTCGGTGAAGGCGCCCAGCAGCGACTCGCGCATGCGGCGGTGGGTGAGGCCGTCGAGGTAGGTGTTGTTGGTGATGACGGCGAGGATGCCGCCGCCGGTCTGTTCAATCCGCCACTGGCCGAAGCGGATGAACTTGATGAAGTCGTCGTCGAGGTTGAGCTTTTTCTCGTCCAGTCCCTGCTTGTAATCGTCGAGCAGGCCGGAAATCCAGGCGTTCCGGTTCATCATGCCGAAATTGGAGTAGGGCGGGTTGCCGGTGACGACCATGATCGGCAACTGGCGTTTGACGGCGTTGGCGCGGTTGGTTTCATCGGCGACCCACTGGGTGAACAGCGGCAGCCCGGTGAGGTCATGCGCCTCCTCCAGCGTGTTGGTCAGGTAGACGCCAATGCGTTCGCCGTCGCTGGGGAAGTAGGCAAGCTGCTGGCGGAGCGGCTCCGGCAGGTCGCGCGCGGCCAGTTGCAGGCTGAGCTTGAAGTGGGCCACGGCATAGGGCGCCATCAGCAGTTCAAAACCAAAAATGCGCGGCAGTAGGTGTTCGCGGACATAGGGCGGCCAGGCGCCGGCATTGCCCTGGTCAATGAAGCGGCGGCGGATCAGGTCGATGATGGTGTAGAGAAAGGTGGCGGTGCCGCAGGCGAAATCGAGCACGAGCACGCGGTGCATCTCGCGCATGACGGGCTTGGGGCTGCCGGGGTCGGCGACCGGTACGGCGATACGGGTGGAATCGGCCAGGCCGTCGGCGCAGCCGAACCGGTCTTTCAGCAGCGTATCCACGGCGCGGGTGATATAGGAGACGACCGGTTCCGGGGTGTAATAGACGCCGCGGGCCTCGCGCAGTTTCGGGTCGTAGGCGGCGAGGAAGGTCTCGTAGAAATGCACCACCGGATCTTCCTGGCGGGTGCGCTTGCCGAAGTCGGCGAGCACGGCGGCCATGTCGGTGCGCGCCAGCAGGCGGACCAGGTCGTCCACGAAGGAGGCGAACGGCTCGTCGTCAAGGCGCGGGCCGGTGAGCTGGTAGAAGAAGTCGCGCAGGAATGGGTTGGATTTGGGAATCAGG
>Ga0265297_10009867_pt1 | contig 12182 bp, 10 predicted proteins | sample Munlanlwell13791_FD_192502 | JGI IMG/M metagenome (GOLD analysis project Ga0265297, IMG submission 192502) | Leachate microbial communities from a municipal landfill in Southern Ontario, Canada - Leachate well 137-91 | ecosystem: Engineered > Solid waste > Landfill > Unclassified | place...
AAAAATATTCTCCGGAAGAATACCCGAAGTATGAAAATAACAATGCGATAAATGTCAATAAAACTTCTGAAATTCCATTAAACTACGCCGGTGTTATGGGTGTGCCAATTACCTTTCTCGATAAATATAATCCAGAACAATTTGAGATTATTGGCTTAGGCATATCTAATTCAGGAATTAAAATTGGGGTTAAGCCGTATAAAGAAGAGCATAAAAGATATAGAAAAGAAATTCAAAAAAGAGGTGCTGTTGATGGTGATTTATATATGATTACAAATGGTATTGTAGATGTTCCTTATGCACGAGTACTTATTAAGAATAAAAAAGGAAAAAAATAATATGAAAATTGAACTGCATCGAATTCCAGTACGCAAAGTGATTGTTGGCTACAAAGATAGCGCAGAAGAAGGCGTGGTGGCTTATGATGGAAAACTTGATATTCGTCCAAAATATCAGCGTGAATTTGTGTACAAGGAAAAGCAACGCAATGCCGTAATTGAAACTATCAGAAACAGCTTTCCGCTGAATGTGATGTATTGGATGATTAGAGAAGATGGCGGTTTTGAAATGCTGGACGGCCAACAACGCACTATTAGCATAGGGCAATATGTTAATGGAGATTTCTCACTGAACGACCGCTTTTTTCACAATCTAACGAAAGAGGAACAGGATAAAATTTTTGATTATGAACTAATGATTTATTTCTGCGAAGGTACAGACAAGGAGCGGCTGGACTGGTTTAGGATTATTAACACTTACGGAGAAAAAGTGAACGACCAGGAAATCCGTAACGCAGTTTATACCGGGCCGTGGCTGAGCGACGCTAAATTGAAATTTAGCAAATCAAACTGTGCGGCATATCTTCTAGCAAATGACGGCGGGCAATTAATAAGCGGATCCCCAATACGGCAAGAGTATTTGGAAACCACACTTTCATGGATCAATGACGGCAAGATAGAGGATTATATGGCCAAACATCAGCATAATAAAAACGCTGAAGAATTGTGGTTATATTTTCAAGACGTAGTTGCATGGACACGAAAGATCTTTACAAATTATCGTCGAGAAATGAATAGTGTACAATGGGGCGAGTTATATAACGTATTCAAAGCTAAGAAACTGAATGCTAACAAATTGGAAGCCGAAATCAAAGAATTAATGCAGGACGAAGATGTAACAAAAAAATCGGGAATTTATCCATATGTTTTAACGCGGAATGAAAATTTTCTAAATATCCGTGCATTTACAGAAAAACAAAAGAGAGAAGCATACGAAAGGCAAAAAGGTAAATGCGTAAAATGCAAGAAACGCTTTGAGATAGAAGAAATGGAAGCTGATCATATAAAGCCCTGGCATGAAGGTGGAAAGACTGTTGCACAGAATTGCCAAATGTTGTGCAAACAAGATAACCGAACCAAATCCGGAAAATAAAACTAATCGAGTATCAAACGCCGAATTATTGTGTTGCCCTTGTAATATTAAGAAAGGGAACAAAAAGCAGAAAAAAAGACAGCGTTGATAATCCCTTAGAATCAATTTAGTTGCAAAACAATTAGGGGTAACTGGATGCTGTATTTGTTTCACAAATCATTTAGAAATATGGGGAAACAGGAGTTAAAATAATATGAGAAATCTATTTACTAATTTTGTACATCTCATGAGAAATAGGTTTGTAGTTTTTTTTATTTTTTCTGCTACGTTTGTAGTAGTTCAATACTTTTCTTTCGGTACATTTTTACCAAGTACTGAGGCAAAAGATCTTTGGTTCTATTCTGGAATTTTTATGGTTTTGTTTTCAATTTTATTTATTGAGCCATATTATACGTCTCCTAAAAATGTCATTACAAATGCAATCCCGCTTCTACTTGTATTTATAGCAGTTAAAAATTATTTTACTAACCAGGTTTTTTGGTGGCTTGCGGTGATTATATTATTATTACTTATATTGGCATCAATTATTGCAATGGCGCTTGAAGATAAAGAGAAAAGCCCAGACCATTGCAAAAACAGAGTTTCTAATATACTGAAAGACATAGTAGTGTTCGTTGGCCAAGGTAGAGTTCTCTATTCATCAGTCTTCATATATTTTTTACTTACATATCACAAAATCCAAGACTTTTATACTCTCTATCTGTTTATTCTATGGTTTTTTATTCTTTGCATTAATCCTAAAAATATCCACAGTAGTTTTTCTCTACTAATTAAAAAGGAAAATAATGAACAAGTCGGAGAAATATTTGGTGTCCAATCCAAGAAGATCTTTCTTGTTAAGTTATTTGAAGATAGAAGAAATATTAAAAAATTTGATATTGTAAAATTTAGGTATTCAATGCAAGAAGCAGACGATTTCACCATTACAGGCATTGTATTTGATACCTATTTACTGAACCAAGAAAAATGGACGAAGATTTTGCAACTGGGAGAGCCAAAAAAAGAAGATACTAAATTTCAGAAAAATGTTGTTTATAAATTATCCGATAGTGACGAAACAAAAATAATAAGCGAAAAGTTAAGGGTAGATGATTTTGTTGGAATTATTATTGATGGCTCAGGCATCGGCAAGATAAAATTTGAATATTCGAAAAAGAAAGATGACATCCAAGAGGGTGACTTGCTGGAACTTAGGATTGGCGATAAAAGGCTTTTTTATCAGGTTATTACGGGCACTACTGAAAAAGAGAAATTGGAAGCTAGAAATGAAACCGGTTTTATTGAGGGTGAAGCTATTCAACTAGGAGAGTGGATTGAGAGAAAGCTATCTTTTCAGAAATTTGGCTGGGTTCCGGCAATAAATACGCCGATTTTTAGAGCTGATACTTCTGATCTTTTGGTGCAGGAATTCTCGTACCCTGAATATAAGTTGGGCGTTATCCCTAACACTACCCTGCCGTCAGTTATCAATTTAAATGAAGCCGTAAGTCACCACATGGCTCTATTGGGCGTTACGGGATCTGGGAAATCATTTTTAGCCAGAGCAATTATCAAAGAAATAGAGAAAGATACAAAGATTATTTGTGTAGATTTTAATAAAGAATTCATAACAACCTTAAATCCTCCTCCTTCCAATATAATTAATAATACTCAAGCTGATAATATATCCGAAAGAATTAATTGGATAAATAATGAACTTGGCAAATTTGATAATCAACAAAATAAAACCATGATAAATACAAAACAAACAGAAATTAAAGAAATATTAAAGCTCGAAATACAGAATTTCTTAGATGATACAAACTGTAATATAAAAGTTTTTGAATTACCCGATGTTACTAATACAACAGGTATATTAGATTATACAAAATACTTTTTCCGGGTTTTGTTTGAAGTAGCAAAAGAAAGGCAGATAGCCAATCGTCCATCAAAGATTTGTGTAGTATTAGAAGAGGCTCATACAATCATTCCTGAATGGAATTTCGCTGGAGCCAGTGATAAAACATCTCAAAGTCTCGTTAACAGTATAGGTCAGATAACGTTACAAGGGAGAAAGTATGGAGTTGGATTCTTGGTTATCGCTCAAAGAACAGCCAATGTTTCCAAAACTGTTTTAACGCAGTGTAACACGGTAATCTGTTTCCAGGCGTTTGATGAAACGAGTTTTAACTTTTTAGGTAACTATGTTGGTAAAGATATGGTTCAAGCATTGCCAAATCTCAAACAGTACCACGCCATTGTTACGGGCCGTGCTGTTCGATCTAATATGCCAATGATCATTGATTTAACAAGGTGATAAAAGTAAATAGACAGTATACGTGACCCCTTGCTTATAAGAAAAATAGGAAAGAAATAGGCATGTCAAAATATTATTCAGGTAAAAGAACGCGAAATATGTTTGACCCGCTCAGTAAGACGCCTTTTAAGCTAAGCCGTTCTAAAATTGAGTTATTTATTAATTGTCCTCGTTGTTTTTATTTAGATAGAAGATTAGGCGTTGGACAGCCTCCCGGATATCCCTTCGCTTTGAACTCCGCAGTAGATAAATTGCTTAAGAAAGAATTTGATCTTTATAGAAGCAAACAAGCACCCCATCCGCTTATGCAAGCTTACGGAATTAAGGCTATTCCTTTTCAATACGAGAAACTGAATCAGTGGCGAGATGCTCTTCGGGGAGGAATAGAGTATTTGCATAACCCAACGAATCTCTTACTTTCGGGAGGGGTTGACGATGTTTGGGTTGGTCCAGAAGGTCAGCTTTTCATCGTAGATTATAAAAGTACGTCTAAAGAAGAAGAGGTGTCTTTAGATGCTGATTGGCAGGTATCTTATAAAAGGCAGATGGAAATATATCAGTGGTTATTTATGAAAAATGGTTTTAATGTTTCTTCTACTGGATATTTTGTATATTGTAATGGCAATACAGACAAGGAAGCCTTCGATGCAAAACTTGAGTTTGACATAAAAATTATACCTTACGAAGGAAATAGTTCTTGGATTGATTCTGTGATAATAGATATGCATAAGTGTTTAATGGGTACTACAGTTCCCAGCCATAGTAAAGATTGTGATTATTGTTTATACTGCAAAGCGATAAAAGAGACCGAAGGTTATTGTTAGAAACATAACAGCGGGAGGATTTCTATGTCCGAAGGCGGATTTTTAGTTAAATTTGACGGAAAAGATGTAGCTCGTTGTTACGCAGTAGCATTTGATTATGATGATAGGCAATATACGATTAATGAGACAGAAAAGAAGGAATTACCGGTCGTCAAGAAGATAACTATTGAAATAGAAGAGGGATAAATTTCTCCCGATGAAAAGACGCTTAATTAGTTTTCTAGTAGCCCTTGCTGTGTTAGGAATAACGGCAAGGGCTTTTTGTTATTCGGTTGATGCAATAGATATCAGCGGGAATAAATATTTCCCAGCAGTAAAAGACGCGCTCTCTAAAGCAGGGAAGTCGATTTATGTTGTGATGTTTAACATGGAATCATCTCTGTCTAAGCAAGATTCAAGGTCTAATCAACTCATTAGCGTGCTAATAGAGGCAAAGAAAAGAGGGGTGGATGTAGAGGTCGTTTTGGATCAGAATGTTGATTTTGTGCAACGTAGGCACGAAAGCGATTGGGAAAATAAAATTAAAAGCACAAGGGCTTATAAACGCCTCAAAGAAGCAGGAGTAAAGGTCTATTATGATGAACCGGTTAGATACACTCACGCCAAAACCGTTATTATAGATAATAAAATAGTTATTTTAGGAAGTACTAATTGGACTGAAGCATCATTTGATAATAATATCGAAACAAGTGTTCTGATTAATTCAGGAAAGATGGCAGGAGAAATTTTAGCTTATTTAAAGACTATTAAGATAGATACGAAAATAGACGAATACCTTGATTCAATCGGGCCTTCGGTGCCAATTAGTTGGGAGTTTATGGAAAGTAGAAAGATTGCTCCCCTTTTGGTGAAGGATCAAGCTGAACGCGCTTTTGATGTTTATTTGTACTTGCTTTGGAAGTATAACGGCAATCCACAAGCTAGACTGACGCTCTTTTATGATGATCTTGCAAAATATCTAGGGATTTTTGAGGGTTGGAATACCACTGATTACCGCAGGCAGATTATAAAAGTATTCAAGAAATTGGAAGGTAGATACAAACTAATTAAATTTGAACCGCGCTATGCGAAAGAAGCAACGATAACCCTGCTTAGTTATGGAGAGCCCGGTAGGGCTTATCGAATACCAGAAGGTCAATATTTTGATCTTCCTGATGATTATTTTAACTTAGGGTGGAATAAGGAATTATCTCTTAGGGCGAAATTCTGTTATCTAATAAATCTTGCTAATACCGATATAAGCGATATCAAGCCATATTGGTCGAAAAGCGTGATCACAATAACTAAGCAATTTGGCGATATTAGCCAGGGTGTGATAAATAAAGGAATGGGTGAATTAAGGCGAAAGAAATTGCTTGAAGTAAAATATGATGAATTGTCCGGTAAGCCCTATGAACAGAGAAGGCCGAAGATGTATAAGCTCTTAAGGCTCTATGATCCAAAAGAACGAGATTTAAGGCTGAAAAGCATAGAATCTAAATATGGTAAAGAGGCATACGCTAAATCAAGAAAATACGCCGAAATAGTCTTTGAAGAGAATAGCCCAGAAGTAGTAGAGGATATTATCTTAAAAACAAAAGAATATGGTGAGAAAGAAATTAAAAGGGTATTTGGTGAAGTTTCCCGGAAGAACGTAGATAATCCTAAGAGAAATTACCTTTATGTGACAAGAATATTGGGTAGGACAGAAAATGCCAATCCTTAATTCCGATTCTCTCAAAATTGGTTATGTAATTCTGGCTGCTACGCAAAAGCCCGCTATTCAATCCTTCCAGCGTAAAGCAGGATACGGCGATAGCTCTAAATGGACACATGTTGCCGGTAGCATTGGCGGATATGATATAGTTGAGGCGGCAGTGCCAAGATCAAGAGTAGCCAATATACAAAAGGAATACGTAGATAGGGGGATTGAGATTAAGATCATGCGCAGAACGGAGCAGGATGAACACAAGCGCTACAAGATCGCTCTTTGGTGGGCAACAATGAATAACCTGCCATATGATGCTTTACAGTTCTTTTGGTTTCCTTTATCCATATTCTGTGCTAAAATTGGATTAATTCTGCATAGGTTATTCAGTAGCAATAAAAGATTTGTTTGTTCTGAACTGATAGCAGCGGGATTTTATAAGGAAGGCGATTATCTGTTTGGTAAACCGGTGGAAAATGTGCTTCCGGCCGACTTTGATAATCCTGTCCTGTTTGAAGAAGAAAAAGATATTTGGCTTAAATGAATCTCCCAGAATGAGCATGCTTTTATTAAGATAATATGAATCGAGCAGTGTACTTTAATTACATTGAAGAGAAATTAAACACTCTCGCTACGAGAATAAACGCGAGAGGCAAACTTAATATTCTAGATTTACATGGCCATTCTGAAAATTTTTATCCCTGCTTACTAAATGAATTATTTGGTTGGAATCTTAGAAATTTAAATGATGCAAGGCAAAATGTGGAAGCAATCGATTTAATAGATGATTCTTCAAAAATTATAGTTCAAGTTTCTGCAACTAATACAAAAGCTAAAGTTGAGGCTGCCCTAAAGAAGAAAATTATCAATGAGTACAGAGAGAAAAGCTTCACTTTTAAATTTATCTCGATATCAAAAGATGCCAGTAGTTTAAGAAAAGCAACTTTTGTTAATCCTCACGGAATTACTTTTAATCCAGCCAGTGATATTCTTGACATTATCTTAATATTAAGACATATTAATAATTTACAAGAAATTGACAAATTTGAAAAAATTTATGATTTAACAAAGAAGGAATTAGGTGGACAAGTTGATGTTGTAAGGCTAGATTCAAATTTGGCAACAATTATAAATATTTTGTCGAAAGAAAAGTTTGATGGCAAAGATTCAAGTGCTGTCAATAGTTTTGAGATTGAACGCAAAATTGCCTATAATAATTTAGACTCCGCAAAATATATTATTAATGACTATAAGATTTATTATAGTCGACTTGATAAGAAATATGCAGAGTTTGATTCTCAAGGGTTTAATAAAAGCAATTCCGTTTTGGCTGCGATCAAAAAAGAATATTTAAAAGCTAAGAAAGCTAAAAATGATGATGATTTATTTTTTGAAGTAATAAAGGGTATTCAGCAAAGAGTTGTAACGAGCGCGAATTACGCGACGATTCCAGTAGAGGAATTAGAAGTTTGTATAGATGTTTTAGTGGTAGATGCATTTATCCGCTGTAAAATTTTTGAAAACCCAAAAGGATACAATTATGTTGCTGCCTGACAATATTCATCCAGAAAACTGTATTTATTATAATGGAGCCATTGTATTGAAAGCTTTACAAGCGCAATCGAGTCAAAATTTATTAGAACTATTTCAAAATATTAGACTGCAACAGAATATGACTTTTCCTGTGTTTGTATTGTGTTTAGATTGGCTCTTTTTATTAAATCTTGCAATACTCAATGAGAATGGTGAAGTGAAGCTATGTTTTTGAAATCGTTAACTATATTTGACGGAAATAAAATAATCCGGAAAATTAATTTCAAAAAAGGGCTCAATTTGATTGTCGATGAAACGCTTGGCGATTCAGATAAGGCTACTGGAAATAATGTTGGGAAAACAACAGTTCTAAAACTAGTTGATTTCTGTTTGGGTGGTAATCAGAAACTAATTTATGTAGATCCAGAGACAAAAAGAGAAGAGTACACTCTAGTAAAAAACTTCCTTATTGAGCATAATGTTGTAATTAAGCTTATTCTTAAAGATAACTTGGAAGATGAGAACTCAACCGAGATTTTAATTGAGAGAAATTTTCTTCCTAGGAGCAAGAAAATCCGAAAAATAAACGGAAAAGACTATACAGAAGAAGAATTCGAGTTAGAACTTACAAAACTTATTTTCCCTGAGCATACTGCAGAAAAACCAACTTTTAGACAAATAATAAGCCATAATATACGATATAAAGAAGAAAGCATAAATTATACATTAAAAAATTTAGATAAATATACTTCTGACGTAGAGTATGAAACATTAATGTTGTTTTTGCTAGGTTGTGAATTCAAAGGAGGAAATCTAAAGCAGGATATTCTTACAAAGTTGAAACAAGAAGAAGTATATAAAAACCGAGTAAGTAAGAATCAAACAAAAACAACTTATGAAACTACCCTTTCTCTTTTAAATGGCGAAATAGAAGATCTTAATAAAAGAAAATCTAATCTTAATTTGAATGAACATTTCGAAGAAGATTTAAATAAATTAAATATGCTTAAATATCAGATAAATAGAAGTAGCTCAGAGATTAGCAATCTAAATATCCGTAGAGATTTAATTATAGAAGCTGGAAAAGAGTTAAATTCCAATGTATCAAATATCGATTTGCAGCAATTAGAAATAATTTATCAACAAGCTGCAAAATATATAAGCACTATTCAGAAAACTTTTGAAGAACTGGTTCAGTATCATAACCAGATGATTGTTGAAAAAATAAAATTTATTACCAAGGAATTACCAGCCCTAGAAGATAGTATTCTAGAGAAGAATAGGCAGTTAACGAAGCTATTATTAAATGAGAAAACATTATCTTTAGAGATATCCAAAAGTGACTCTTTCGTAGATTTAGAAGCAATTATCGGAGAATTAAATGACAAATATAGAAAGAAGGGAGAATATGAGACTATTATCCAACAATTAAATGAAATTGATAAAACAATAGAAGATTTGAGAATAAAATTAAATGAAATTGATAGTTCATTATTTTCTGATGATTTTGAGCAAAGAGTTAAAAATCAAATTAATAAATTTAACCGATATTTTGCAAGCGTTTCAAATAAATTGTATGGTGAGCAGTATGCTTTAAGGTATGATAAAATCGTCAATGCAAAAAACCAAAGACTATATGTATTTAACACATTCAATACAAATTTAAGTTCTGGGAAAAAACAGGGAGAAATTGTCTGTTTTGATATTGCATATACGCTTTTTACAGATGACGAAAATATGCCATGTTTACATTTCCTCTTGAATGATAAAAAAGAGTTGATGCATGATAACCAGTTATTAAGAATATCTGAATTTGTTAGTGATTGCAACATTCAATTCGTAGCATCAATATTAAAGGATAAATTACCAAAAGAATTAAACAAGGAAGAATATTTTATTTTGAAACTTTCTCCGCTGGATAAATTATTTAGAGTTGAAAAGTATCGAGAATTAGAATAATGAAATAGCCCCTGACATCGTTTGATTTTGAGTGTTCTTTTAAGCAAGAAGGCAAATTTTGACCGCACCAAAATTTGCCTTTTTACCAGCGCTTCTCCAAGTGTTATTCGCAAGAGGCGCAAGTATGCCGCACTGGTAGGTTTTAGGATGCTAAATGCGGCATAGCGGACGAACCTTATAAACTTTTGTTTTTTCTTATAATAATGTATCGGTGAGGACGCTGGTGCTGCAGCCGCCCCCACCCGGCTGCAGCACCAAGCTGCGCCGCACACGCACTAAAACTAGCTGGAAGCGAGCGGCCTAGCGAGCGCCAAGCGAAGGCCTGCCCCAAGGCAGGCCGAAGCGGTACTCGGGAGATGTGGGAGCGCCGACAGGCGCGGCTAAAGATTAAATTCGGTTCGAACAAAGCGGATCCCACACCGCCAGCAGGGAAAGGGCGTCGCTTCTAATAGGCGACGGAAGGTGCCTTCCGTCGAAAAAATGAGGCGGCGCTCTTTCAAAATAAAGTTCTTCACCAATCTTTTTGCCTCTTAATTTTGAGTAGTTGGGGCTCAAAATTAAAAGGCTGGATTCTAAATTTCCCTCTTCCCTTCTTTTGGGAGAAAGGAGCTTTGCCCTATGCAATATTTTATCTACGCGCGCAAGTCCACTGATGATGAAGACCGACAAGTCCTCTCTATTGAAGCGCAACTTAAAGAACTCCATGAATATGCTCAAAGAGAGAATATCTTTGTCGTTAAAGAAATAATTGAAGCCAGGACTGCCAAGAAACCGGGGCGCCCACTGTTCAATGATATGCTTTTACAGATTGAGCGAGGTGCCGCCGAAGGCATCCTTGCCTGGCATCCAGATAGGCTGGCAAGAAACAGCGTTGACGGCGGCAGGATAATTTACCTAGTTGATCAAAAGGTTATTAAGGATCTGCGCTTCCCTACCCTTCGTTTTGATAACAATGCTCAAGGTAAATTTATGCTCTCTATCATCTTCGGCCAGAGTAAATACTATATTGATGCCCTCTCTGAAAACATACGCAGAGGAATAAGGTTAAAACTTAGCAAAGGAATCTGGCCTCAGTGGGCGCCCCTTGGCTACCTTAACGACCGCAAGACGCGCGCGATTATCTTGGATGAGGGCAAAGCTCCTTTTATCAGGAAAGTTTTTGAGCTCTACTCTACAGGCAACTATCCTCTCGCCGAAATACGCCAGAAGATTAACGCCTTAGGGATGACCGGGAGAAAAGATAAGCCTCTTTCTGTTAGCGACTACCAATATATGTTAGCCAACCCCCTCTATTACGGCGTATTTCGGTACAAGGGAGAAATGTACGAAGGTACACACGAACCAATTATCACCAAGAAACTTTTTGACAAGTGTCAGGAAGTAATGCTCCAGCGCGGCAAGCCCAAGAAGGAAACCAATAAGTTTATTTTTAGGGGGTTAATGCGCTGCGGTGAGTGCGGTCGAATGATTACCGCAGAGCTTCAGAAAGGTCATGTTTATTACCGCTGTACAAAGCGCCTTACAAATTGTACTCAGAAGTATGTCCGCGAAGAAGAGCTTGCCGCGCAAATCAAATCTTTCATTCAAAAAGTTTCTTTGTGCGATGATTGGACTAAGAAGATTTTAGAGCAGTTAGAAAAAGACAATAATAGCAGTGTCCAATCATCGTTGCCCCAGCAGCAAAATTTGGAAACCAAGATTAAAGAAGTCGACGCTAGAATTAGCAAGCTTATTGATGTTTACCTTGCAGAGTCTTTAACTCTTGAAGAATATCAGACCAAGAAGGAAGCTTTTATCAATGAAAAGAGAAAATTACAGGATAACTTACGGGATTTTGCTGCTGGGGCAAATAATTGGTTCGAACCGGCGAGGGAATTCGTAACTTCTTTAAATTCAGCACATTCCGCTATGGAAGAGGGAAATTTAGAATCCCAGAAAGAATTTCTGGAAAAGATTGGTTCGAACTTTATTTTAAAAGAGCGCCGCCTCAATTTTTCGACGGAAGCAAGCTTCCGTCCCTTGTTTGAAGCAGCGCCCTATCCCTGTTGGCGGTGGTTCTTTGATACTGTTCGAATGATCTTTGTTTAATCCACCGCGCCTGTCGGCGCTCCCACATCTCCCCTGCACCGTGCCCCCTCGCTGGGGCTCGGGGTCACTTGGCGCCAGCCTGGGCCGGCGGCCTTCTTGCTAATGCAATGCGTGTACGGCGCAGCTGGATGCTGCAGCCGGGTGGGGGCGGCTGCAGCATCCAGCGTCCTCACCGATACATTATTATCAGAAAAAACGAAAGTTTATAAGTGTTCGTCCGCTATGCCGCTATTACTTCCTAAAATATACTCAAACGCGGCATTGCTGTGCCTCTTGCGGCCAATACTTTAAAGCCACAACTGGCAAAATTTTGGTGCGGGCAAAATTTTGCCTGACCTATCCTTTTAGGCCAAAGCATAGAAGA
>Ga0265297_10009868_pt1 | contig 12182 bp, 5 predicted proteins | sample Munlanlwell13791_FD_192502 | JGI IMG/M metagenome (GOLD analysis project Ga0265297, IMG submission 192502) | Leachate microbial communities from a municipal landfill in Southern Ontario, Canada - Leachate well 137-91 | ecosystem: Engineered > Solid waste > Landfill > Unclassified | place...
TGCCGACATTGTCACCGGCCTGACCTTGGTCTAAGGTCTTACGGAACATTTCGACTCCGGTCACGATGGTTTTTTTGGTATCACGCAAGCCAACGATTTCAACTTCATCGTTGACTTTAACAATACCGCGTTCAATACGACCGGTAACCACGGTTCCTCGACCTTTAATGGAAAAGACGTCCTCAATGGACATCAAAAACGGTTTGTCCAGTGGCCGTTCTGGAGCCGGAATATATTCGTCAACCGCCTTCATTAAGTCCACAATGGCTTTTTTAGCGGTTTCGTCACCTTCCAACGCTTTTAAGGCTGAACCACGGATAACCGGAACTTTATCACCCGGAAACTTGTATTTGGTTAAAAGCTCCCGAACTTCCATCTCGACCAAGTCGAGTAATTCCGGATCGGAAACCATGTCGGTTTTATTTAAGAAAACAACAATGGCCGGCACGTTCACCTGACGAGCCAATAGGATATGCTCTCGTGTCTGAGGCATCGGGCCATCATTGGCCGCAACCACCAAAATGGCTCCGTCCATCTGGGCGGCACCGGTGATCATATTTTTGATGTAGTCCTTATGACCAGGACAATCAATATGAGCGTAGTGACGGGTTTCCGTCTCATATTCAATATGAGCGATGTTAATCGTCACCCCTCTTTGTTTTTCTTCAGGGGCACTGTCAATCTGATCGTAAGCCCGGAAATCAGCCCCGCCTTTTTCCGCTAAAACCTTGGTGATCGCTGAAGTTAATGTAGTTTTACCATGGTCAACATGACCAATTGTCCCAATGTTTAAATGGGTTTTTTTTCTATCAAAAGTACTTTTATCTGCCATTAATAACCTCCGTTTTTAATTTGACTATAATATTTTGTGCCTGAAAAAAACAAGCTTTACCTATTTTAGCTTAATTCTTTAGAATTGTAAACAGGCTTTTTTCATTTTATAAAATTAACTTTCTTTTTTCAAGCCGGATTTTTTCTCAATAATTTTCTCCACAATGTTGCCTGGGACTTCTTCATAATGACTTGGTTCCATATAAAAGTTGGCCCGGCCTTGGGTTAAACTTCGTAAAATCGTCGCGTAGCCAGAAAGCTCTGATAACGGAATCAAACAAATAATAATTTTCAATTTGCCCCGATCTTGAGTCTCGGAAATCTGGGCTCTTTTACTCGACAAATCGCCAATCACATCACCCATAAACTCATCAGGAGTGGTGACTTCCAGTTTCATAATCGGTTCAATGAGAATTGGGCTGGCTTCCCGAACCGCCTGCTGTAAAGCCATAGAACCGGCGATTTTAAAAGCAATCTCCGAAGAGTCAACATCATGATAAGTGCCGTCATATAAAGCCACCGCCATATCCACCAAAGGATAACCGGCCAAAACTCCTTTGCCCATGGCTTCTTTAACCCCTTTTTCAACCGCCGGGATAAACTCTGAAGGGATGCTCCCGCCTTTAATCTCATTTAAAAATTTGAAACCTTCACCGCGATTTAAGGGTTCAACCCGCAGCAAACAATGGCCGTATTGACCGCGACCACCGGATTGACGAATGTATTTACCTTCGGCTTTGGCCTCTTTCTTAATCGTCTCTTTGTAGGCAACCTGTGGTTGGCCCGTGTTGGCAAAAACATTAAATTCTCTTTTTAGCCGATCAACTAAAATTTCCAAATGTAATTCACCCATGCCGGCAATCATGGTTTGGGCAGTTTCCTGATCATATTTAATTTTAAAAGTCGGGTCTTCATCAGACAAAGCCTTTAGGGCATAACTTAATTTTTCCTGATCAGCTTTAGTTTTTGGCTCAATGGCCAGCGAAATAACCGGATCGGGAAAAGAAATCGATTCTAAAATAATAGGTCTTTCTTTAACACAGAGCGTGTCCCCCGTAGTGGTTTCCTTAAGCCCGATCACCGCGACAATTTCTCCAGCTGAGGCTTTTTCAATCGTTTCTTTTTGATTGGCATGCATCAACAACAGTCGAGAAATTCTCTCTTTTTTCCGCTGGGTACTATTGAAAACTTCGCCGCCGGAAACCAAAGTCCCGGAATAAATCCGCAAATAAGTCAAACGACCCACATGAGGATCAGTCTGAACTTTAAAGGCTAAAGCAGAAAAAGGTTCTTGAGGATCAGTTGTTCTTTCTTCTTCCTGTTTGGTTTCTGGATTAATTCCTTTCATTGGCGGAACATCTAAAGGCGAAGGTAAAAAATCAATCACTCCATCCAAAATCGGCTGAACGCCTTTATTGCGTAAAGAAGAACCGGCATAAGTCGGCACAATTTTGCCTAAAACAGTTCCTTTGCGCAAACCAGCAATAATTTCTTCATTATTGATTTCTTCTCCTTTAAGAAATTTATCGGTTAACTTGTCATCGAATTCAGCCGCCTGTTCAATTAATTTTTCCCGATATTTTTTGATTTTTTCTTGCAGATCAGCCGGAATTTCTTTTTCTTCAAATTTTTCACCACCTTTATCTTTTTGGTCATCCCAAATCAAAGCTTTTTGCTGAATAACGTCAACCACGCCGACAAAATCTTTTTCACTGCCGATTGGATAAGTAATGACCGCGGTTCTCGCTTCCAAACGATCCTCAATCATTCCTAATGTCTTTTCAAAATCGGCACCCATCTTGTCCATTTTATTAATGAAAGCCAAACGGGGCACATGATAACGATCGGCTTGACGCCAAACAGTTTCGGATTGTGATTGAACCCCTTCTTCCGCATCAAAAACGATAATGCCGCCGTCCAAAACACGCAATGAGCGCTCTACCTCAGCGGTAAAATCAACGTGGCCCGGAGTGTCAATGATGTTTACCCGGTGATCATGCCAAAAAGTTGTCGTAGCCGCAGAAACAATGGTAATTCCTCTTTCCCGCTCCTGAGCCATCCAGTCCATCTGGGTTGTTCCCTCATCAATATCGCCGATTTTGTAACTCCGGCCTGTGTAGAATAAAACCCGCTCTGTAGTGGTTGTTTTGCCAGCGTCAATGTGGGCAATAATCCCGATATTCCGAACTTTTTCAATCGGAACTATCTTTTTTTCGAAGTTTTTATTTTCCCCTGCCATTTGATTTAATTATACTCTTTTAAGCATAAAAAACTGCTCCGTTCAAAGAAGCAGTTGCTTCAATAATTCATTCTACCAGAAAATTGGTTTTTTTTCCATGAGAAGAACTTAAAGATTAAAATTACCAGCGGAAATGAGCAAAGGCTTTATTGGCTTCCGCCATTTTGTGGATATCTTGTTTTTTCTTAATGGCCGTTCCGGTATTATTGGCGGCATCTTTGATTTCCACGGCCAGCTTTTGCCAGAAATAATGATATTCTTTATTTGACCTTTGTTTGGCGGCTTGAATCAGCCAACGAATCGCCAAAGCTTCTCTCCGATCCGGCCGAACCGGCATCGGAACTTGATAAGCAGCCCCACCGATTCTTCTGGGCCGAACTTCCATCGCCGGTTTAAGATTTTCCAAAGCAGAAGAAAGAATTTCCAAAGGATTGTTTTTTTTGTCTTCAGATAAAGACTCAATCGCTTTGTAAACTTGTTTTTGGGCCACGGTTTTTTTACCGGAAACCATCACCCTATTAATCAGACGGGTCACCATCCGGTTTTGATAGATAGGATCAGGTTCAATGGGTTTTCTTCTGGTTTTACCGATTCTGGACATATTTAAGCACTAGGAACGGCTGGTTCTGATTTAACCGCTCTGGGGGCGCCTCCTTCTTTTCTTGAGCCATATTTTGATCTGCCTTTTTGACGACCTTCAACACCAGCCAAATCAAATTTGCCACGGACCAAATGATATTTAACTCCCGGCAAATCTTTAACTCGACCGCCACGAACCAAAACGATACCGTGTTCCGCCAGATTATGGCCTTCGCCTTGAATATAGGCCGTCACTTCCTGTTTATTGGAAAGTTTAACTCTAGCGACTTTCCGTAGAGCTGAGTTAGGTTTTTTCGGTACCATGGTTTTTACCAATAAAACCACCCCTCTTTTTTGAGGGTTGGTATTGCTAATCATTCTTTGTTCGCGCGCATTAAAACTTTTCCGCAAGGCGGTGGCCCGAACTTTCTTGGCGATTTTTTTACGTCCTTTACGGACTAATTGATTAATCGTTGGCATGGCTTAAAATTTTATCACAAACGAGGCTATTCTTCAATCTTGGCTCTTTCTGGAGTCACCGGAATTAGCCGTCCAATAATCACATTTTCTTTAAGACCCAGTAGTTTGTCTTCCCGACCTTCCAATGAGGCGTCGGTTAAGATATTCGTGGTCTCCTGGAAAGAAGCAGCCGATAACCAAGAATCGGTGTAGAGGGAAACCCGGGTTAAACCCAGAATGACTACTTGAGCGGTTGCCGGTTCGCCACCTTCAGCCAAAATTCTGGCGTTTTCCTCTCCAAATTTGGCTTTACTAATAAACTCTCCTGGTAATAGGGTTGTATCACCTGCGGTTTCAACTCTGGCTTTATCGCTCATCCGACGAACGATAACCTCAAAATGTTTATCGTGAATCGGAATCCCTTGGGATTCATAAACCGCTTGAAGTTCTTGAATTAAATATTCCTGGGCGGCTTGAAGACCGCGGATCTGTAAAATGTCTTTGATATCCAAAGCCCCTGAAGCCAATTGGGTTCCGGCCCCCACCAACTGACTGTCTTCAACATTAAGTTTGCTAGTTAAAGGAATTAGATATTCTCTTTCCTCCACTGGCTTTTGAGTTGTTCTGATTCTAACTTTGTAACCGTCTTCGGTTTCCACCACATTTACCTTCCCGTTGATTTCCGCCAAAGGTGAAACCAATTTTGGCAACCTGGCTTCAAAAATTTCCTCAACCCGAGGCAAACCCTGGGTCACATCGGAAACAATAATTCCACCGAAGTGTTTGGTCTTTAAAGTTAGCTGTGTTCCAGGTTCGCCGATAGATTGAGCAGCCAAAACCCCAGCAGGGACACCGATTTCCGCCAGTTTTTTGCTCCCCATATCCCAACCGTAACAAGCTGCACAAAGACCGTATCGAGATTCACAAACCAAAGGAGATCGAACCTGAACTTCCATAATGTCATGGCGTTCCAAAAGACCAACATTTTCCTCAGTAACCAACTCGCCTTTCTTTAATAAGACTTTCTTGGTTTTAGGATCAATAATGGAAGAAGCCAAAACTCGACCTTTCACTCTTTCAAAGAATTTCTCTGCTCTTTTTTGACCCTTTTCCCGACTGACAACCAAACTGTTTTTTGTCTTACAGTCGTCTTCACGCAAAATCAAATCATGAACGGCATCAACCAAACGACGAGTCAAATAACCAGCATCTGAAGTCTTTAAGGCCGTATCCGTTAAACCTTTCCGTGAACCTCGAGCCGAAGTCACGTATTCAAAAACCGATAAACCTTCACGATAGTTGGATTTAATTGGCAACTCTACAATTTTACCCATCGGGTCAACCACCAAACCTTGCATTGCGGATAACTGTTTAACTTGATCTTTAGATGTTCTTCCCAACCCCGCGTCGATAATTAAACGAATACTGTTTTCCGCTTCAAATTGATTCCAGGTTAAATCAGCCACTTCATCAGAAGTATCCATCCAAATTTCTTTAACCAAACGTCGTTTTTCTTCTTCGGTGATCAAACCTTCAGCAAAGTTTTTTTCAAGTTGAGTGGCTTTTTCGTTAGATTGTTTGATAATATCTTCTTTCCCCTTATAAAGTTTGCAGTCAAAAATGCCAGTGGATAAGCCCGATTCAGTCGAGAAACGAAAACCCAAATCTTTCAAATCATCAATAAGTTTGACCACTCTTTCTTTATCACAAATGTGGATTACTCGAGTCACCAAAGCTTGAACTGTTCGCTGGCGAACAGAATCGTTGACGAAAGGAATCTCTTCAGGCAGAATTTCGTTAAATAAAATCCGTCCTACTGTGGTTTCTAAGGTTTCCTTGCCCAAATGAACTTTCATTAACTGTCTTAACTTCAAGTTCCCTTCTTGATAAGCCAAAATCGCTTCTTCTTTGCCGGAAAAAATGGTGGGATACAAGCTTAAACGACTGTCGATCGAGGTTAGAAAGTAACATCCCAAAGCCATTTGCTTGTCGGGAATCGCCACTGGTGAACCGTCTGAAGGCTTTAATAAATTATTGTCTGATCTTAAATATTTAGCGGCTTCTTCTTGAGCCTTTTTGCCTAAAGGCACATGAACTGCCATCTGGTCACCGTCAAAATCGGCATTATATCCTTTACAAACACAAGGGTGAATCCGTAAAGCATTACCTTCAACCAAGATTGGATAAAAAGCCTGGATTCCTAATTTATGTAAAGTTGGAGCGCGGTTAAGTAAGACCAAATGATCTTTGGTAATTTTTTCCAAAATATCATAAACTTCCGGTGGCCGGTGTTCCAAAGTATATTTGGCGCTCTTAACATTCGGCGCCAAGCCGGATAAAATCAATTCCCGTAAAACAAAGGGTTTAAACATCTCCAATGCCATTTCTTTGGGTAAACCGCATTGAGTTAACCTTAATTCTGGCCCAACTACAATCACGGAACGGCCGGAATAATCGACTCTTTTCCCCAATAAGTTCTGACGGAAACGACCCTGCTTCCCCCTCAAAATATCCGACAGGGAACGTGAAGGTTTAACTTGACGTCGCAAGCGCTGAACCGGACTTTTAGCCACATCAATCAAACTGTCAACTGCTTCTTGAAGCATTCTTTTTTCATTACGTAAAATAATTTGTGGAGCTCCCAAGTCAATCAAATGCTTTAATCGATTATTGCGATTAATTACCCGACGATACAAATCATTTAAATCACTCGTGGCAAAACGACCACCGGAAAGCTGAACCATGGGTCGCAAATCAGGCGGAATGACCGGTAATATCTGAAGAACCATCCAGGAAGGATTAACTTCAGATTTTTTCATCCCTTCCACTAGAATCAAACGTTTAGTAGCTTTGATGTGCCGAGCTCCGGTTGATTCTTTAACTTCCTCTCGTAAATCAACCAAAAGTTTACCTAAATCAAGATCTTTAATAACTTCCAACAAAACTTCAGCGCCCATACCCACTTTCAAAAAAGAAAGAGCATTAAAAGAGGCTAAACGGAAATATTCATCTTCAGACAAAAGGCTTAATTTTTTAACTCTTTGAATTAATTCCGCAATTATCCTTCCATTCTCTTGAATTTTTTCCTGATTCAAAACCAGCTCATCCCGTAAACTTTGAACTTTTTGTTTGACTCTTAATTTAAGTTCTTCGCAAGCTAATAACTGTTGATCTTTGTCTTTAATTTTCTTCTGAGTTTGTAAAATTTCTTTTTCCACTTCTTTTTCAGTTTGTTTAATCTCTTCTTCTGATTTCTTTCTTAAATCTTTGATTTTTTCTTCAACTTCTTTCTCATTGTTTTTCAAAATTTCTTTCTTCTTCTCCTGATCAATTTCCGTCACTAAATATTGGGCAAAATAAACTACTGATTCCAAATCGCGAGGGGAAATATCCAAAAGTAGGGAAAGTTTGGAAGGAGCCCCCTTAAAAAACCAAATATGAGCCACTGGAGAAGCTAAGTTGATATGACCCATACGCTCTCGACGAACACGTGACTGGGTTACTTCAACACCGCAACGGTCACAAATAATACCCCTATAACGAATTCTTTTGTACTTGCCACAATAGCATTCCCAATCTTTGGTTGGACCGAAAATGCGCTCACAAAACAAACCGTCTTTTTCCGGTTTTAAAGTTCGATAATTAATGGTTTCTGGCTTAGTAACTTCTCCTTTTGACCAGGACAAAATCGTCTCAGGTGAAGCTAATTTAATTTTTAATCTGGCAAAATCAATAATCTTATCCATTTTTTTCTTCCTTTTCTTCAATCTCTTTTTCTTTTTCTCCCTTATCTAAGTCAATTTTTTCGATTTCCGGCACTTTTTCTTCTTCTTCCACCACATTTGATTCAACTGCATCCATGGGAATAATATCCAATGATAAACTATTTAACTCTTTGACTAAAACCTTGAATGATTCTGGCACGGTTGATTCTGGAACTTCAATCCCTTTAACAATGGCTTCAAAAGTCTTAGCCCGACCAACTACATCATCACTTTTAACGGTCAACATTTCCTGCAAAGTATGTGCTGCACGATGAGCCTCAAGCGCCCAAACTTCCATTTCTCCTAAGCGTTGACCACCCATTTGGGCTTTACCACCTAAAGGCTGTTGAGTCACTAAAGAATAAGGACCGGTTGAACGTGCATGGACTTTTTCTTCAACCATGTGAACCAATTTTAAGATATAGGCGATTCCCACTACGGTTTTTTCTTGAAAAAATTCTCCGGTCCGACCATCACGCAAATTTACTTTACCATCTTCTGGCAAACCGGCTTTTTTCAATTCAGCCACAATTTTGTCTTCTTCAATTTTTTCAAAAACCGGGGCGGCAAATTTATAACCTAATTTGGCTGCGGCCCAACCTAAATGAGTTTCAAACAATTGGCCTAAGTTCATTCTGGCCAAAACCGAAAGTGGAGAGATGATAATATCCAACGGAGTCCCATCAGGTAAAAAGGGCATATCAGCCGCTGATACAATTTTGGAAATAACCCCTTTGTTACCGTGTCGACCAGCCACTTTATCACCAACCATAGTTTTTCTTACCTGGGCCAACCGAATAATTACCTTTTTAATGGCACCGGCTTCTAACTCATCACCTTTTTCTCTATCTAAAATTTGAACATCAATAACTGTTCCTGATTCTCCGTGAGAAACTCGTAAAGAAGTATCTTTAACTTCCCTGGCTTTCTCGCCAAAAATGGCCCTTAGCAAACGTTCTTCAGCTGTTAGTTCTGTTTCACCTTTAGGAGCAATTTTCCCGACTAAAATATCATTAGGACCAACTTCAGAGCCGACAATTATGATCCCGTCTTCGGCTAAATTAGCTAAATCGGCTTCGGAAACATTGGGAATATCCCGAGTTAATTCTTCTGGACCAAGTTTGGTTTCCACAACCGATGTTTCATACTCCTCAATACTGATTGAGGTTAAAATGTCTTCTTTTACTAAACGATCGGAAACTACAATGGCATCCTCATATTCCAAACCTTCCAAAGCACAATAACCAATGATTAAATTTCTCCCCAAAGCCAATTCCCCATCCTCACAACAAGGGCCATCAACTAAAAGATCGCCAACTTTAATCTCATCGCCGACTTTAACCAAAGGTTTTTGTAAAAAACAGGTTCCTTGAGGATTAGTTCTTTTAAATTTAATTAAGAAATAAGTTTCTTCGTTACCTTTAACCTTGATGTTTTCAGTATCAATCAAATCTTTTTTCTTACTTCCAGATTTGATTTTTAGAACAATTTTCTCGGCGTCAACATAAATAACTTTGCCATCATGACGAGACTTAACAACTCTATTCATCGCTTCACCAATAATCTTTTCCATCCCAGTTCCGACAATCGGAGCTTCAGGTCTAACCAAAGGTACGGCCTGACACTGCATGTGAGTTCCCATCAAAGCCCGGGCTGGCATATCATGAGCTAAAAATGGAATTAAAGAAGCTGAGGTACCAAAGGCCTGAAGTGGTGTCATATCAATAAACTCCACCTTTTCAACTGGCGCCTCCAATAGTTCTCCGTTATACCTGACGGGAACCCAAGAATCAGTAATAAAACCATTCTCATCAACTTTTACTCCAGCATGAGTTATATGATATTGTTGTTCATCATCGGCTGACAAATAAACTGCTTCTTTTTTGATCTTCATTTTGTTCTTTCCATTGCTTTTTACCGGCTCAACCTTAAAATAAGGGGCCTCCAAAAAACCATATTCATTCACTCTGGCAAATAAAGTCAGATAAGTTACCAAGCCAATATTCGGTCCTTCGGGAGTCCTGACTGGACAAATCCGACCATATTGGGAATAATGAATGTCACGGATTGAAAAAGAAGCTCTTTCTCGAGTAATGCCACCAGTCCCCATTACGGAAATCCTCCTTAAATTGTCAATTTCCGATAATAAATTTGTCTGATCCAAAATGGTGGAAAGCTGGTTAGAACGGAAATATTCATTAATAGAAGCTACCAACAAACGGGCGTTAACCAAACGAGAAGGAGAAACGTCCTCTTCCGGTGAAAAAAGACTCATCTTTTCTTTAATGGCTCTTTCCAATCGTAAAAAGCCTACTCGAAAAGGCCCTTCAATCAATTGTTCTCCCAATCTTTTAACACGACGATTAGAAAGGTGATCAATATCATCCACTTTTCCTTCATTGTTTTGAAGTTTAATTAAATATTTAATAATGGCTACTAGATCTTCTTGATGAAGAGTCCAACCTTCAGATTCATTGGGAATATTTAAACCCAAACGTTTGTTAATTTTAAAACGACCGATTTTGCCCAAATTATAGCGTCGACGATTAAAAAACATATTTTCCACTAATTCTTGGGCATTTTCCAAAACTACTGGTTCGCCAGGTCTTAGCTTTTGATAAAACTCCACCAAAGCCTCTTGATTATTTTTAGTTTGATCTTTTTCCAAAGTTGAAAGTAAAAATTCGTTAGCTTTTTTTTCATCTGAAAAAGCTTTTAAAATTTCTTCATCAGTTGATAAACCAAAAATTCGCAATAAAGTCGTGATTGGGAATTTTCGACGACGATCAACCCGAACCGTAATAACATTATTACGGCCCATCATCATTTCCAGCCAAGAACCATGCAATGGCCGAACATCAGCCATATAAAGCATGCGCCCGGAAGCTCGATCAATTTCTCCAGAGAAAAAGACCCCCGGCGAACGACTCAACTGATTAACAATGGCCCGTTCCACCCCGTTAATAATAAAAGTCCCCACTTCGGTCATGTGAGGAATATCGCCTAAGAAAACCTTTTGCTTGATTTTCTTACCGGATTTTTTATTAATCAAAGTAGCTTCAACTTTGAGCGGACGATCATAAGTCAGACCTTTGTTAATCGCCTGGGTAATGGTATGACGAAGTTCACCAAAGGTCGGATTTTCCAAATGAAGTTCCCAGTTTTTACCGGTAAAGTCAACTACCGGCGTAATTTCCGACAGAGCCTGTTGAATACCATCTTTTAAAAACCACGCATAAGATTCTCGCTGAACAGCAAGTAAATCAAATGGTGGTAAATTTTGGTAAATTTTACCCCAAAGAACCCGTCCTGTTTTAGTTTTTAAGGAGGTCATTAATTTCGACAAAATTAAGCGCGCACCGCGCGCCTACCTTAAAGATATATTAAAATTTAACACAAAAAAGAGACTCTGTCAACTGCTTTTCAACCCAATTTTAAAAAAACTCTTAACGATTTTTTCTCAAAAGAGAAATAATCAGAATAATAATTCCTAACAAAACGATGGCAATCCCCAGCGTCCGCCACAAACCAAAGCGAGCGATTTGTTGGGTTGCCTGTTGAATTACCCCAGGCTGAGTAATTTCTTCCTCATCGGTTGTTCCGCCTAAAATTTGGCCTTCTTGAGCCTGCTCCTGACCGGTAACTTGCGAAAGCGGTAAATTAACCACGCTTGGCGCTGATGTCGGTGTGACCTCACTGGTAGCCCCTAAAACCTGTGTGGTTGTGACTTGACTGTCACCAACGGTTGAGGAAGCATTCCCGGCATGATCAACTGCTCGAATCACATAATAATAATCTTTATTATCAGGCGTACCATTCTCGTAACACTTTTCTTCGTTTTTTGACCCGCTGATCTCCGCGACTTTATCAAAGCCACCGTCAGTTTTTTCCGAACGAAAGATCAAAACTCGGTCAAAATCTTCATTATCCGGATTCTTCCAGCAGATTTTGTAAACATTGGCGTCTTTCCTTTCCTTGCGATATTCAGAAACACCACTTGGTGCGGTGAAATCAACATTGAAGCTTTCTTCTGGGGTCGTCATGCCGCTGTTGGTCTCCTTAAAATAAATTTTGTAAACACCGTCACCAGGGAAATAGCTTCTTTCAACTTTGAAAGTATCGCTTAATTTGTCTGAAGTACCGACCTGCTGCCAGCCTTCGCCATCTTTTTTGAAATAGGCTTTAACTTCAACCGGATTACCCTCAGCTTCTAAAGCCGTATAGCTGATATAGATTGGTTCCCAGTTAACCCAGGACGGCATGTCAATCCCCTGAATCATTAAATTGCCAGCCCGAGCGATACTCACAAA
>Ga0265297_10009869_pt1 | contig 12181 bp, 10 predicted proteins | sample Munlanlwell13791_FD_192502 | JGI IMG/M metagenome (GOLD analysis project Ga0265297, IMG submission 192502) | Leachate microbial communities from a municipal landfill in Southern Ontario, Canada - Leachate well 137-91 | ecosystem: Engineered > Solid waste > Landfill > Unclassified | place...
CTGCGCTGGCACAAATAAGCGAATTTTCATTAGTGTTGGTCATTTTGGGCCGGCAACAAGGTTTAGTGCGTGGCGATATCGTAAATATTATTACCATTGTTGCCCTGGTTACCATTGCTGCCTCTGCCTATGCCATTACTTACAGTGAATTTTTATATGGTCTGCTAGAAAAAAATCTGGCTTTGTTTGAGCGACGCAAAACAAAATTCGACGACACCAAAACCAAACATTTTGACATGGTTTTGTTTGGGTACAAAAAAGGTGGCAGTGAATTTATCAAGGTTATGGAACAAATGAAAAAGAAATTTGTAGTAGTAGATTATGACCCGGATGTAGTCGACATAATGGCGACCCAGAACATCGACTTTGTGTACGGCGATGCCACCGATATTGAGCTACTGAGTGAAGTCCATGCCTCTCATACCAAGATGGTTGTGTCGACCATTGGAGACCACCCGACAAATATATTTTTAGCCCGGTGGCTAGAGCGAGTTAACCCTAGCGCCGTTTATGTTTGTGCCGCCGAAACATCTGAACAAGCTAGCGAATTATATAACGAAGGCGTGTCTTACGTAATGATGCCCCACTACATAGGCAGCGAAAAAATAAGTTCGTTTATTAAACGAAATGGGTTCAATAAGACCGAGTTTAGGCGTTTTAGAGAGAAACATCTGCAATATCTGCAGACACATTACGGCTAAAAGATTTATTGGGTTTCGAAACTTTTTAGAGCATCAGTAAATACCTGATAATCGGGATGTATGTTGTGATCTATATATACAAAGAAATATTTATGCGCAGCACCATTTTTGCTAGTTAGGGTAGTCGCGTAGCCTTGCTCAACACTGGCGGTACCGACGTAATTGCGAGGATTTGCCATATCGCATACAAAATCTATATTTTTGTATCTGGCTGCCCATGTTTGAGCTGTTTGTTGTTGGCCTTGGCCGTTAGACAGTGGTGCGCCGGTAAAAGTACTGCATTCATCTGAAATAACATCGGGAATTACTTTATTGTTGGCAATTGTAACAGGCAGTAATTTATTGATTGCAAAACTTTTAGGAAAAACGTCTACATAGACTCTTAGCCATCGGTTGTCATAATCTTTTTGCGTGTTCTGAAATTCGTAATAAACTTGGTCCGAATAAGGATTTTTACGGCCTAGATCTGACCAACTACTTGGTAAGGTCACTTTAAAAAACTGGTTGGTGAAGTCTTTGGTGGTTGGCTTTACGACCGCGACTTCGGCCCCCACCCTGGCGAAATTAGCCGAACTACTGTTATCTCTTAAAAAGACGTACCAAACTAAAACTACAAGAAAAACGATAATGGGCAACACAATTAAAACAAATCTAAGAAAGATTTTATGCTTTTTTTGTCTCTTGGTTGCTGTATACATTAGCCTTAAGCTCTTACGTGTTATATTGTGTCAGCAATTTGCTGAGAATACAAGTAACTATTACAACATTACGGAGCTGGAGTAGGAGATGCAAGAGCAGCAATCACCACAACTAGAGATGCCCCATCTGGTTTGGCCTCTCCAGTTGGTAGTTGGCCTACTGGCAAACCTATTTTATCTGCCAGCTCTTGAGCTGCCTTGCCATTGGTACCGGTAACATCGGCCACATAGCTTTGAGCTGAGTTGATCTTAGGTACCTCTTTAGAAACGATGTTGACATTCAACACCTTGGTGGTAATTAGTTGTTCAGTGTCAGCTTGTTTGTCGCTTGGCGCCAAAATTGCAATATTTACTGGGTAAGTAGCCGCAAAAAAGTTAGTGTAATTGTCGGTTTTTATTATTTTTTTATCGTCAGGTCTATAAATTAAAGACATGTTGGCATTTTTGTAAGCTACTAAAATATCATTGTTCTTAGCAGTGGCATAAAACTGCTTAGTGGCGTTGGGGCTATTTAGCTTTTCTTTGTCTTTAATAACAATGATGTCTGTGGGCTTTTCGTCTTTTGGCAAATCCATCAATTTACCGATAGCCGCGAGCGTTTTTTGATTGCGTTGATCTTGAGTCATAATTGCGTCTTTGTATTTAGAATTTACCTGGATGTATCGGATAAAAAAGAAGCTACCAAAAGCAATAACCATAATTAACACTACAGAATATAAAATCTTGACCAATTTTCGCTTTTTTTTGCTGGGAGCTTTGTCTGGAGCGATTGCTTTTGCCATACTAATTTACCTCTTTGCTTTTTGACTCAATTCCAGTTTAGTATAGATAATTTATTATATAAGCACAAGTGTTAACCCTTGTGGTGACTAATGTAATTGACGGTCTTTAAGCTCCTATTTATATGCCCCCCAGCTCTAATAAGCCTGACGAGCCCTAGTATCCTCAGCGCCCTTAAGGCTTCGGTCCACTGGTCTACGAGCGGTATCGATGCGATTAAATAATACCAGTTGTGCTTGAAGTAGTGCTTTTTGTCGGTCGAGTAAGCCAGACGCACTAAAAAATCTAATAAAAATATGACAGCGACTACAAAGTCAAAACGATCCACCGCCTTAAGCTGCCCTGGCGTTAAGTCGGCAAAGTAGATTAAAAGCAGCGAACCGACACTTAATATGGCCAGAATTGAGAATATTATCTCCACCCAGAGCGCTAGCTTTAATTTTTTATTATTTTTTGTTCTCATGCATTTAACCTATTTTAGCCAAATCTAAGAGATGCTTTTGGTGTTAAGATAAGGGTTTTGCAAAAATTTGCGACTAAACTGTGGGGACTTCGTTGCGAGTATAGCCGACGATAATTTCTTTGACTAAGTCAGCAATTTCTTTGGGGTCGTGCTCGCTTTTTACAATATATTTTACGGCACCTTTGGCCAGTGCTGTTTCGGCATCCTGCTGACCCGCAAGATTTGTCAGCATTATAACAGGAATAGCCTTTGTCTCAGGGTCGGCCTTTAACTTCTCCAACACCTGCAAGCCGTTCATCTTGGGCATCATGACGTCGAGCAGTATGATCGTCGGATGAACGCTAGCCACTTTTGCTAAGCCTTCTTCTCCGTCCGCCGCTACCTCAACATCGTATTTTTGAAATGTAAAGATCCTCTGATACATTCTTGACATCAAAGGGTCGTCTTCTATGATTAATATTTTTGCTGCCATACTTGTAAGTATATTATCTTTCTATTAGTTTAAACAACCACTTTTATTTATTATTACTAAGGCCGGTGTTGACGTCTACTCTGCCGATTGAATCTTTGGCCTTATGCTTGGCGTTGTCATCAGTCGGTATGGTAAAGCTAAAGGTACTCCCCTGGCCCATAACAGAATCTTCTAGTTTTATTTTGCCACCCATCCTTTCAATTAGTAGCTTTGATATGTAAAGTCCAAGCCCGGTACCGTTAGCGATATCACGGGTCAGAATACTTTCGGAAGCTTGCTGGAATTTATGGAACAGCAATTCTCTGGTGTTTTCTGGAATACCGCCGCCTGTATCTGTAATTAGAACTTTTACCTCTTTGTCTCCCCTTGCTGCCGAGACTGTTATACCACCAGTCTCAGTAAATTTGGCTGAATTGCCAATTAAGTTATACAGGACTTGCTTTATGCGGCTGGGATCAGCAAAAACCTTTGGCAGAGCGTCCAACGCCTCGTTATCGATCTTTAGGTAGAGGTTTTTATTCTCTAGTATTATCTTCATATCATAGACCACGTCCTCAAGCGTATCTTTTAGGGCAAAATGCTCCGGCTTGAATATCATCTTGCCTTGTTCTAGGCTCGAAATGTCCAAAAATTCATTAACAATCTCTATCAGCCGGACGCTTGATTCGTGGATATCAAGTACCATATCTTTTAAGTTTTCATCATTAAGCGCTTGGGCATAATAGTCCATTATCATTTTTGCGTTACCTCTAATGGCGGTCAACGGGGTGCGTAGTTCGTGCGACGCAATAGAGAAGAATTCGTCTTTTGAGCGAGCCAATACTTTTGCCTCTGTAATATCCTCTAATAATACTATGCAACCAATACAAGTTGGCTGGTCCGCATCATTTTTGCTACCGAGTATTGGAGCAATAAATATTTTTATTGTTTTGTCACCAAAATCAAGCTCATCTAATTCGTTTATTTTTTTGTGCTCGCAGCTACTATGCAGTTTTTTGACTAGTGGAACGTTGGGACCAAGACAGTCTTCAATTCTGTTAATTGTCCAATTATTGTAAACTACGGGGTCGTTAGTAGCTATACTGCCCAGTAAGCGCTCGGCATGTTTATTGATAACTAGGACGCTGTTGTTAGCATCAGTCATAAAATAACCAACGTTTAAACTTTCTATTGACGCCATAAGCCTAGATCGTTCTTCTTCCAGCTCTCGAGTACGTTCTATCACTTTTTGTTCAACATCTTTCTTGGCAGCCTCTAAATCTTTTTCTTGGGCTATATGATCTATTATGAGTTGCGCAATTTGACCAAATTCTGACTGTTTTTTGGATAGTAGGTTTAGCCTTTTGATGGACTTGGGGTCTTGCTGATTATCCAGTGCTTTGCGAATTGTATTTAAGGGCCGTGTAATCCAGAATCTGGCACGATTAAACAAAATGACCGAAGCAATTATGAAAGCACCTGCATAGGTATAAATTAGTCTTTGTTGCATCAATCCTGTGGTTCTTATAGATGGTATCTCATCGGTCACATAAAACTGTGCTATAACTTTACCGTTATAATCTAGCAAATCTTTTTTATAAGCCAAGTGCCCGCTACTTAAGGAGAATGTAGTTGGATACTGCTCTGTCTTGCTTGCATCAATTATGCTGACTGTGTTTTGGCAGTCTGTAGAAATTTTATTTAAGTAGTCACGTCCTATAACTTTTACAGCAACGAAATACCCCCTGTCTGGTGTTTTTCGCTCATTGTCAGCACTAGGCTGTATGGTAGAACCAAATACTTCTAAATAATTACCGTTAAATTTGGTATAGTAGTGCAACGTCTTTTTACCTGCAAAAAGATTTGTTAGATTGTCTTGTATTTCGAATCTTCCCGTCTGCTCTTGATCAATATCTGTGCCTGCTATCTTTGTCGACTTTAGTGAATATATTCTGATGGCATCAGCTTTGAATGTTTCCATAGCTGGTAGTAAGTTGATTTCTACATAACTAGCGTTAGCTTTTGGGTTGCTTACATAATTAACCGTGTCATCCCATAGGCTATAATCGTTTGCTAGCGTCTTAGCCAGGCTGCTATTTTCGATGACCATTTCATCAAAAATCGATTTATCCCTTTTGGTCCTAAATTCTACAAGAATTGCTTGCTGCTCTTTGTAACTATTTATTGTATATACGGCCATAAACACTGAGGCAGCCAGAAATAACACAGCTAATAACACCAACCTGGACAATAAGCTGCTAAAGAATTCTGTTTTAGCTCTTTTCATTAATTTTAGCTGACTTGCTTGGCTATGCTCCTTGCCACTAAATATGCTGGCAGAATGCTAATCATTAGCATGATTGCCGTAATAATAAATGTAAGTTCAATTGATCTCCCAGCAGTTTTTAGGACTGCGTCTTGAGGTTTACCGATAAATAACATTCCAACGCTGGTGTCATCAACATCTTTTAGGGGTACATAGGCAACTAAGAAGTGTCGGTTAAGCACATTTACCGCACCCTTAAATGTTTTGCCATTTTTTAGCACTGTAGTCTGAACATTGTTGTTTGTTTCTTTAATACCAATCGAGCGCGAAACACCATCTGGTGCCAAAAGCGTGGTCGCCGACAGAACGTTTCCAGCATACACCGAACTATCTAACCCAGTTGCCTGCTTGATGCCATCCGCAAAGGCGTTATCTATTGCCAAAGATCCAATCACAGCGCCAACAACTTGGTGTTGGGCATTATAAATAGGAGTGGCTGATCTAATGTAAATTAGTGGCGCCAAAACACCATCTTTGGCACTAACACTTGATGCTGGTTGGCCAATTAGAGCCCGCTGCAACAAAGTATCCGACGATAATGAGTCACCATACCTGTTTGGTGCTTCGGCTCTTTGAAGGACTTCCCCTGAGTCGCTGGTAATAACTAGTGAAGTCTGTTTTTTAGTCGCCAAATAAGTATTGGTCAAACTGACCAGGGCATTGTGGTCTTTTGCCTGAACAGCCGCTACAACACTAGGATTTTCGGCTATCGTTTCGGCGTTAGCTACTATGGTAGCCTTTTTACTATCAACAGCGTAATTTAGTACACTGGCAGCTGTTTCTAGATCATTAAGCGTAGATTTTTGGACGTTATTAACTAGCAAAAATGTAAAGCTCACACTCGTAATTAAAAATATTACCAATGTAAGGGTGGTAAATATCATGAATAACTGCGAGATAAAGCGCTCTGTAAGATATTGCCAGACCCATTTACCGATAATAATTATGCCAACTAGCAAAAAAGCGTAGCTGACAAACCACAAGACGCCAAATGGCGCGACAATTTTAGAGATAGATGGGTTAGTGGTATCTCGCAAAAGATCAGCCAACGATAATAGTTCGAAGGCAAAAATAAATACAAAGGCGATGGCAACTGGTTTTAGGTGACGCTCCAAGCCAGTTGTTGCCCGTCGCCAATATAAGTAAGCGATCGCCAAGGCTCCAGCTGGCGGCAAAAAGTGAATTGGGTTATACAATACGCCAAAACCAACTGCTTTAACGGTGTGTTGTTTCTCAGAATTTGCTTGTTCTGGCTCTTCCGTTTTTGTTTTAGGGGCGGCATAAAGCTTTCTATCAAGACCTTTTAATTTAGGTTTTACCGTTAATGGGTCTATTAATTGGCCGATTATAACACTGGCGAAACCAAGAATAACCAAAACTAAAGAGACCGTCTTGGACGCATTGCCTAGCGATGAAGAACCTAAAATTGACTGCTCTGTAACTGTTGAGTAAACAACAAAGGATACGGCTACCAACAAATATCCAGCCCACTCGAAAACTTCTTTGTATTTGCGCTTTACTAGCCAAGCATCAAAATACAACCAAAAAACAGCAAAAAAGACTAATGCCGCAAATAGGCTAATAGCAAAATGGATATTCTGCCCAAAAAAGTTTAACGATAGCATTAGACTAACCCCCCAGTTTTTGCTATTACTTGATATCTCTTTAATATTTTAACGTAAGCATTAGCTTTTATGTAAAAATCGTATGTTGGCTTGTTGCCTGTTAGCAAGCTCATGGTTTACATGCTCCCCAAAATACTCATTATCTGCTGTTTAGCTAACACCCCAGTGACAACCTGCTTGACTGTACCTTTGCGATCTAAAAAGTAGTGAGCTGGCAAACTTTGGATATCATAACTGCTGCTTAGGCTGCTATCGGGGTCAACCACCCAGTTGAGATTTAAGCCGGCAATCGTTGTATAGGCCTGCACTTTGGCGGCGTCTTCTTGGATGGCCACAGGTACTACATTTATGCTCTTATTGGCCTGAAGCTGCGATAAAGTAGCAAGCTGCTCCTCTGTAGATGGCGACCAGGTAGACCCGAGAGTCAATACGGTGGGGCGCCCTAACAAATCGGTGGTATGGACAGCTTTGCCGTTCGTATCAAGTAAGTTAAAACTCGGGGCCGGCTTGCCAATAAGCTGGCTGCCCCAAGAGCTTTTTGAGCCACTTTTTTGGTCTGTCTCAATCTTTACAGACTTTACGGTTAGTTCGGGAAATGACAGATGAATTGGACCCAGGCCTAATTTATATTGGGGCTTAAGTAGTAAGTCGGTAGTAAGCGGTGTAGTTTTGCTTGCCACAAATATTTTACTCACAATAGTTTGGTAGCCTTTGGACGAGGCCTGAAGATAATACTTACCCGGAGGTACAAAAAGTTTAATACCGCCTTGGCCATCCGTTGTCTGTGGGTTAGCTTGACCATAAGCGGCGCCATCCCATATTACCCAAGATTTTGATTCTGGCTCAAAATAATAGAGAGTAATCTTGCTAGTAACTGGCCTTTTAGTTTTTTGGTCGATAGTTCGAGCGGGCTTAATCACATTAACAATATTTATGGCTCGGCTGTTTGTCACCCCAGCGCCGTTAACCGCTTCGGCAGTTAACGTATATTTGCCAGAATCTTTAAAACTGATAATGCCCGACCAAAGACCGGTGTCAGGAGATTTCGTAAGATTAAAAATCTGCACCCTCTTATTACTATTGGTCATTCTAGCCGTAAGCGTGACTGAGACAGGGCCACCAACTGCGCTAATAGTAATCTTTTGATCAACACCTGCCAGTGAAGTAATTACGCCCGTCTTATCTGGTGCCAATACCTGAGACCCCATTGAAGCGATGTTGCCACCGACCATCGGTGCTACTCGAGCAATAACAATTTTCTTTACGGCGGTTGAGCCAATATTGCCTGAGGTGTCAATCGCCCTAGCTATGAGATTGTATGTCCCGTCCTCTAGATGGGTCGGGGTGAAGCTAAAACTTACGTGCTTACTACCTAACCCTGTGGCTTGATTGGCTGGCAACCAGTTTTTACCGCCATCAGTCGAAAACTGGACTCTTGCCACCGAAACGTTATCGTCTGCAACACCGTTAAATGCCGGAGCTGTTTTATAAGATGCCGCAAAGCTATTAGTTAGACTTATAGTTGGCGGGACAGTCTCAGTCGGTTTTGAGGATATTGGTATGCCACCACCTAATGGGCCGGTATTGTTACCATTATTGTTATTACCCTGCTGCCCACTGGTTGTTAGAAAGGTGTTATCGGCAGAATATGCAAAACTACCTTGGCCGTCACTACCAGCAACTTGGTAATGATACCCCGTGTTAGCACTCAAGCCTGTTAAGGTCACAGAGTGAGCGGTGGTAAGTGCTTGGTCAAAACCAGATGTCCCACCGTATTCGCTAGTCTGCCCATAATAGACTATTGTAGATGTTGCCATGTCGCTATCCCAGGTTATGGTGGCTGTTGATGAGCCTAAATTACTTACCGCAACGTTAGACACCCCGTTGAGCGCGTCATTGGCGGGGTGACCGTATATGGGGGTGCTTAAATTGCCGCTGCAGCTAAAAGGATCTGCTCCGTTAGCATTGTTGGATGCTTGGATCTGCCAGGTCGACGACGGGCCGTCTGCAACGCTAGCTATCGCTGATATCATAAAAGAATCTCTTTGACCATTATCGAGCATACTCCCCGACGCGGTTGTACCACCGTCATGGTCAGCTGTGCTCCAGCCAAAAATGGAGTTGCCGGCATAAGTATAGCTGCCAGACGGTACATTAAAATCTATCCGTTGAATGTTGCTAGTACCGATGTTTGTGATGGTCAGTACAAAATTAGTTATGGTGGCTGCAGGGGCGCTAGCTGGGCTAACATCTACCGTGCAACTATTGGCAGCATGGGCAGTTGGGTACGACGAAAAGAGTGCTACGACGAATGTCAGCGCCAAAACGATTATATTGCCCCTTTTTATTGTTTTAAGCATTAGCTTTATTATAGCCCCCCAGCTAATTATTGTTTATCTAATCCTGTAATTATTAGTATATCGACATTATCGGGTTTAGCCTCGCCCTGGGGTAAGATGCCCCTTTGGGCGTTTAGCAACTGCATCATATTTGTCACCAAGTCGTATTTATCACCTTCGGTTAAATCTATCACTATAGTTGATGGATAATCTTGCCTAGCTGCTTGTTCTATGGGTGCAACAGTAGCTGATTTATAGTTTTGAATAATCTGGCTTTTAATGTCCTGGGTTATTGGCTGTTTATTATTACCGGTGCGGACCAACACTCTAATGCCTTTTGCCTCCGAAGCTGATGCGTCTATCGTGAGCGGCCCAATATTCACAATCTTATTGATTGATGGCCGATAAATATATACTTTTTTAGCGGTTATATAAACCAAAATTTTATCACCGTTCTCGGCATTGGTTTTCAAGAAATTATCCGTTAAAGAGTTTTTATCCGTTACCGTCGCTAGGGTTGGATCTTCGCCTGTTGGTAAAATCACTAGCTTTGATACACTATCGCGTACTTTAATCATTTCCTGTTTATCGCTGCCAGACGAAGGAGCTCGATTAAACCACCACACTACAGCTATTATCATCACCACAGAAAATCCAGCGAGAAAAGATAGTAGCCGGTTACGGATTAATATTTTTTTCATTCTAGCGATCTGCCTCGACATAATGCTTTAGTACTCTGATATTGCGAGCTGTAGTTGTGAGGGTGCGCATGTTAGTTCCCGCCCTCAAGGCCGTCCCAGCAGCTGGCAGGTTTGCAGAAGTATTGCCTACTTGAGTTGTGCCGTCAGTTAAATTATCTATCCGCCAATAAATAGTTGTACCAAGCGGTGCCACATAAACATAAAAGTCATATACCTTGTTCACAGCAAACACCATTTGTGTATTAATCACATTCTGAGTAGCATTGTCTTTTGTCATAAACTGCCAATTTGCATCACCCCTGTTAGTAGAGTACTGAAACCCAGTAAAATGACCGGCTGGATTATCACTGTTACTCATGGTGACTGCTGTTTGATTGGTCAACCCGGTCCATATTCTTGTACCTGTTGCGCCCGCACCATAGCTTGCATCTGGAAGCCCCAACCTTGCTACATAAAAGAACCCATTGGAGGCCCCAGCGACTGTTCCTCTAAAGTGCTGGACAGCTGCCTCTGCGACACCGGTCGTATCAGCAGAGGTTGCTGCGGTCGCAAAATTAGTGGCAAAACCATAAACTTCTGTTGCGGCTGGATGGGAGGCGGTGCTATCAACTGTCCAACTTGACCCAAAGGCCGTGACCGTAGTGCCCGTATTAGGGCCCTGATACGTTATGGCTTGCTCAAAAAGAGCTGGCTGGAAAGCAAACGCCACCCCAGATGAACCCTGTTGCCTAAGTATGCTCCTACCAGCAATTTTTCTGGCATAAACGTAAATATTATCCGCTGGAGGTGCATCAGGGTCAACAGTTCTAACGCCCATTTGGAGCCCAGCATCCCAATTAGCATCAATGACCATAGCAACTTCAGAACCTGCTCCGGGTGATGTTGGACCCTCTAGTTTTATCCCGTTTGCAACGACTCCAGATACAGCACCTGTAGCATTTGCCACTATACGTATACCATTCCAGGTTGACCCACTCGTGGCGCCTGGTGTTAAATCAATGCGAGCACCGCTCCCCTCAATGGCGCCCGCGCCCCCGACATAATTAATTTGCAAACCACTAACACCGTTCGTAGTCACAGGCTGGCCGGCGTTACTAATAACCAATTGGTCGACCGTAGGTGGAGCCGTTGCAACTACTTGGAAGTTAGAGCCAGCTGCTTCGTTGACAACCACATTCGTTGCAGCCGTTGGTGCAAAAGTAATAGCACCAGTATTACTGAAGGTAGCAAATGCTGTGCCACCATCTTGAATAACAAAGTTACCAGTGCCTGCCAAATTTGTAATAACATTGCCAGACCCGTTGTTGGTTATGGTGTATGTTGGGTTGTTAGCGGCACTCATAGTGTAGGCATAAGAACCGTTGTTGCCAATCGTCATCACATCACTGCCAGCTCGCTGCAATTGCAGTATGCCGGCGGTAGCCCCTGTTTTATTGATAGCGATGGACACGTTTGTCGTTGAAGAATCGGCCTGTAAGCCTTGAGCCAACTGCACAAAACCAGTGCTATCTAAGCCATCCAATTTTTCGCTGTTATAGGCATAGGGCGAAGCGGTTAAAAATATCTTTGGCGACATTTCGGCATCGGCGCCCACCTTAACCCCCAAACATAGCAAAGAACCATTAAAATCGACCGACCCCGGCAGTGCCGTGACGCTACCTAGATTAACCTGAAATAAGCCGTCTACAGTTGTAACGCTTTGGGTCTCTTGCCAAACCTGTGATGGGCTAGTGCAGTTTCTGTCGCTAACGGTATAGATAGTAAACACTACCGAATAAGTGTTGTTTGTTACATTAGTGCCATCTGGATTATTGGCTAGCTTACCCTGAAAACCAATATAGTTACTGATTGCGGCTTTGGCGAGGTGTGGCCTAAAAATGACAAGCACAAACAGACCCACGACAAGCAAGGTGGATAACAAAAATACCCTCGCCAATTTTTGTTTCATCCTAGGGTTAATTTTAACAGCTTAAGCAATATTGCTCAATGTTCTAGCTTCGGCGTAAAGTTATATTTTGCTCGTCACTTTCATCTGTTATCTCTATCTTTTTGGGTTTAGGGGCAACCTTTTTATCTTTATTGCCTGGAGCTAATTTA
>Ga0265297_10009870_pt1 | contig 12181 bp, 18 predicted proteins | sample Munlanlwell13791_FD_192502 | JGI IMG/M metagenome (GOLD analysis project Ga0265297, IMG submission 192502) | Leachate microbial communities from a municipal landfill in Southern Ontario, Canada - Leachate well 137-91 | ecosystem: Engineered > Solid waste > Landfill > Unclassified | place...
GGAAACAAAGTTGTATTATTAAAAAGTCAGTTGCGGTTAGTCCTGAGGGTACTGTTCCGGCTGTTAATTTAAAGAAGGTTATAGAACGGGCAACTAAAAAACATAAATCATGGAAAACCAGATGATTCAAAAAACATTTTCAAAAGATGAGTTCGGTCAGGAACTTTTGCCCACGCGGGATATAAGTCAAAAGATCATAACAGTCATTCTTTCAAATGATTCCCCACAAGTTAGAAAAGACCTACGCTGTATTTCTTGTGGGCGAATTGTTTGTCAATATTATTCTGAAGTACGAGTAATTATTATTAATGAAGTACGCGAAGTTTCAAGACCGATAGATATACAATGCAGTCGTTGTAAATTTCTATACCGTATCGTATAATAATACAGATGACATCCGTAATTTGTAATTGGTGTGGAAAACAATTTGAAACCTTACCACATTATATAAAGCGAGGTGGTGGTAAGTTTTGTTCAACTACTTGTTATTACAAATCAATAAAAGGAAGAAAACCATCACATACTGGAACTAAAATGGTTGTTAATGTTGGTAAAAAAAATGGAAATTGGAAGGGAAATCAAGTTGGGTATGAGGCTTTACATGTGTGGGTTAAAAGGAGATTGGAAAAACCCCGCCTTTGTCAAAGGTGTAATATTAAATCAGCTTATGATTTAGCTAATAAAGGGATTTATAATCGAGATTTGAAAAATTGGTGGTGGATTTGTCGAAGTTGTCATATGATAATTGATGGTAGAATGAATAATTTAAAACAATATAGTAATATTAAACCATGACTAAAAGCCCAAATCTTGTTTCAGGTTCACAAACTGACGAAAGACAGGAAGGATTGCTTCAAGTGGGTTCTTCTGAAATGCCTTTGGCGTTAAATTTAAAAGATGAAGATATTTTAAGGATTATTGGCAAAAGGGTTGAGGATGGGGAAACCTATTGGAACAAAGAACTTCAACTGGATGAAATCAGAAAAAACGCTGAAGATTATTATTTGGGTAAAACCGTTGATGAAAAAGATTTATATGAGTTTCAAGTTCCTTATAGAAATAACAGAATCTTAACCGCGGTTGAAACACTTCTTCCGATGCTTACTTCACAAATTCCTTTGCCGGTTGTTACTGAAGGACGCGATACCGATGAATCAAGAGAATTGGCACACGACCTGGAAGATGTTTTATTGGCCGGATATGATGATTTTGGTGTCAGGCGTGCATTTAATGTTGTAGGTAGACATATTTTAATGGGCAAACGGGTTGGTGTTTTGAAATATCGGTTTGATCCAGAAGCGGGTGAAATACTTCCTGATGGTGGTAGAAAGGGCGCAATTGTTGTTGAATTTGTTAGGCCTGAAAAGATTGTTTTTGATGAAATGGCTTCAGACCCTGATAATATTCCTCTTGTTGCGGAATATATGGATGCAACCATTGAGGAATTAACGCTTCGTTTTCCTGATAAAAAAGATGATATTTTTAAACATTTTGGAATTGTTCGTGGAACAAAGAGGCAGTTGGCTCGCAAGGTTGGTTACATTGAGGTGTGGTTTACTTATTATGACGATGATGGAAAAGTACAAGAAGCCGTCGCTTATAGATTGGGTGAGAATCTTCTTTTGGGTGCAACCAAAAATCCAAACTGGAATTATGATGAATTTGAACAAACGGAAGATGGTAAATATCAAAGATTAAATTATTTTGATTCACCAAGAAAGCCATATATTTTGGTGAATCATATTAATACCGGCAAGTATGTAATTGATGACACTTCTTTGGCTGATCAAGCACAGGCACTTCAGGATGTGTTGGAAAAAAGAGGAAGACAAATTGTTGAAAACGCAGATCAGGCCTCAAGTGGTTTGGTTTTAAATTCCAACATGATCTCCCAAGATGATGCAGGAAAACTGATTGGTGATCCAACTGAAAAAATTATGGTTGATGGAGATGTCCGTGAAGCAGCCGCCAGGCTTCCTTACAATATGTTGCCGGCTTATGTTATTAATGATAAAAATGATGCCAGGTCTGAAATTGATAATATTTTTGGTGCAAATGCTGCACTTCGCGGTGAGGAACAGCGAGGACAAAAACTTCTTGGCGCAATGGTTTTGTCACAGCGGGCAAACTCCGGCAGACTTCAAACAATAACCAATGCTTTTGAAGACGCTTGTGGAAGACCGTTTGGTTTATATCCTGCGATGGTTCAAATGATGAAGGTGTATTGGGATGAGCCGGAAATTGTCAGATATACACCCGATGATGGAAAGACCCGTTTTATTGAGTGGAAATCAGACAAAATTGAAGATGGTGTCAGGGTTCGTGTTAAAGCGGGTTCTGCAATTCCAAAAGATAAACAGTCAAAGAAAAATGAAACTGTTCAGTTAGCCCCCACACTTGATCCATTAACTTTAGCTGAAGGAATGGATTGGCCAAATGCCAAAGAAATAGCAAAAAGAATGGTTTATTACAGGTTTTTTATGGATAAGTATTTAACTGAAGTTTTAGCAGATGACGGTTCAATGGTTGACAGTCAAGCAATTGGTGATATTCAGGCTTTAATGCAAGGCCAAATTCCGCCAGTTCCTGAAGAACCTTCCAAAAGATATATTTTAACTTTGACAAGGTTTTTAGAAAGTGATGGTTTTAAATCTGTTCAAGATGTGCAGATTAAACAAAACATTATTGATTTTGCAAAGGCTGTAAACGATAAAGCACGGGGTGGGCTTGGTGAGGTTGCGCCGCAATCGGAACAAAGTCCTGAAACTCCAACTCCGGCTGAAGAAGCGGGGGTTGTGCCGGCTGAAACATCTGTTGAAGGGGCAGAAACACCATTACCACCAACAACTCTTGAAGGTGAAGCCCAAGCGCCTAGACAAAATTTTATCCAGGGTTTATTATCAAGAATAAGGGGTAAATAATATGCCGGTAATGATTACAAAAAAAGAAGGTGGAAAATATTCTGTTAAAACTCCTGGTGGTATGAAAGCAAAGGGAACTACAAAAGAAAAAGCGATGGCTCAACGAAGGCTTCTTAATGCAGTTGAACATTCTAATTGGAAACCAACAAATAAAAAGGGTAAAAGACATTTAGCGATGGCTGTTCGTGCTGCGAAAGGATAATTATGATGACAATGGAAAAACCAGATAAAGAAATGCAAAAAAGGCGTGATGCAATGAAAAAACGTCTTGCTTCACTTGGTAAAAATAATCCGGTTGTTGTTGGTGCAATGAAAATGCAAGACCCGCAAAATGAGGATATGAAGTGGAAAAATTGGCAGGTCGTTGATGAACTGGTTTCTTCTGCAAGGCGTGAGTATATGCAAAAGGAAAATGGTTCAATGAAACAGTGTCTTACCAACCTTGCAACTGCATTGTCCAAATTGGCTTCAAAAGAAACTCTTGACAAAGGGAAAAAGACGGTAGAAAATGGTAGTAGTAAAGATGAAGATTACTAATTGACTTGACAAAGGTTTTAAAGTAATCTACATTTATAACAGAGGTCACTTAGACCCAGCAAGCGAAAGCGAACTGGGTTTTTTTAGTTTTAAACTATATGAATTTTACAAACAGAGTTTTAACAACCACACAGGACAAAATTGTCCCAAAAGTTTTTGACAACTTCTTGTCAGATAACTTTGTAACCTTCAGATTTGTTGGAAATGGTAAAAAGTGGGTTGGTGAAACTTTGAAATTCCCAGTTAAAATAGGAAAAAATACTCTTGGTGGATCGTTCTCCGGTTTAGATCAACACTCAACTGATGCAGTTGAAACCCGCACCAATATGTCTTATGAACTTAAAGCTTATGAAATTCCTGTTGCAATTCCTGGCTTGGACAGGTTGGTAAATGCTTCTGAAGCACAAGTTATTAATTTAGTTAAAACTGAAATGGAATCTTCAGCACAAGACGGAATGGATGATGTTGCTGATATGTTTTATAGTGACAGCACCGGAAATTCCGGCAAAGATTTTGAAGGTGCTGCAAATTTGGTTGATGACACTACAACCGTTGGAAACTTATCAAGAACAACTTATCCAACCCTGGTTTCCTCAATTTTAGATTTTGGTGGAACAATGACTTTAACCAAATTGGCAACTGTATTTTCAGGTGCTTCCGGCGGATCGGGTGCAAAACAGAAACCAACTCTTATTGATTCTGATGAAACAGTTTGGGATTTATATGAAAGCGTGCTTTCTCCAACAGTAACTGCAAATTATAATGCGGTTGGTCTTCCGGTTGTTACCAGGAGTTCAAAAGGTGCAATTCCCAATGGACAGTTAAGAGGTTCGTCTGGTTATACTTCTCTTATATATCGCGGTGTTCCTTGGGTAGCTGATGAAAAAGCAACATCATCAGTTCTTTATATGTTCAATGAAAATTATTATGAATGGTATGGAATTAATGATCCTGATATGACCCAGCCCAATTTTGGAAGTTCAATTGATGGCGCATTAGCTGAAATTCCTTCCAAATACGCAGGACTTAACTGGTCAGGACTTATGAAACCGGTTAATCAATATGGAACTGTCGGACACATTTATCTTTTTGGTAACTTTGCCGCAAGTCAGCCAAGGCGACACGGAAAAGGTGAAGACATAACTGGTGTATAATTAAAAACATGATAAACCTAATAGCACAAGACATTTTTACTGAATCATCTGAACAACTCCATGTTCTTGGAACGTTGGGAGTTGATAAATACGGTGACAGATATAGATATGCTCAAGCCGGTGCAGTTGCTTTGGTAACTGGTAATTTGCTTCAAGAAGCGGCTGAAGATACACAATTCAGAAGTATGGCTGTTGCAACAGCGGCAGCAATCGGTGCAGATGAGCTTTCAATAACTCTTGGCTCAACGGCGGTTACTGCAAATATGTTTGACGATGGTCAGCTTTGGGTAGAATCTTCAACTGGAATTGGTCAACAGTTCAGAATTAAAAGACATGGAATAGCTGATGCAGCCGCAGCTTGTACTTTTGTACTAGACAGACCACTAAAGATCGCATTAACGACTTCTTCACAGGTTTCAGTTAGAAAAAGTGCTTATGACGGAGTAATTCAATATCCGGCAACCACACAAACTGGTGGAGCAGTAGGTGTAGCGCTTTATGCTCAAACCATATCTTACTTTGGTTGGATCAAATCTGGTGGTGATTGTCCGGTACTTTTTGATGACGGAACAAACACATCAAATGGAGTTACAGGAATAGTTCCAAGTGCGTCAGTAGCAGGATCGGTTAAACCGGCGGCAGAAACAGATGCAAGCCCAATTTACATTGGTTATGCAAGAGAAGTTGCATCAACTGACAGTACAATGGGGATGGTTCATTTGACAATTGATTAAGCTTTACGCGAAGCAAAATAAGTTGATTATGTTTACCGGTAGCGTTGTAAAGCCGGTTAAAAGAAGTAATCAGGACAGCCCTGATTAACAGGGCTTTTTTAGTAAAATGGCAAAAAAAGAAAAAAAAGAAGTTAAAGTAGCAAAAGAACCGAAAGATACGGATTATGCTGATTATGGTGATTTTATCAAGGCAAAAAAGGAGCAGGAAGCTAAATTAGCAGAAAAGAAAGAAGAATAATATGGATGCAGTAAATTACATTAGAGGTTTAAGAGGCAACCAAATATATCCGCAAAATTTGGTATTACCTTATATGCCAGTTGAAGGTGGAAAGGTTTGGTTTGTAGACGGAGATCAATCAACAGGAAGTCATGGAGGAAGAAGTTGGTCTGATGCTTTTGATGAAACCGAATTTGACGGTGCTTTGTCTTCTCTTGGTGATGTTCGTGCGGGAGATGTAATTTATGTTGCGGCTCGCACAATGGCTCAAACTGACACTGATCCTATTTCTTACACAACTAATTTAACTGTTGATGTTCCACAGGTTTCAATTATTGGAGTATCAAGAGGATTAACCCAGGGCGGACTTCCACAACTTAAGGTTGGTGCAACAACAACCCAAGCTGTTATTAGGGTTCGTGCGCCAGGAGTAATGATTGCAAATATTGGTATTAACGGTGCTGGTGCTACGGGTGGTGGTATTAGGTTTGATGATGATGGCGGAACAACTTATGCTTCATTTGGGGGTTCAGTTTTGGGATGCCACTTCAAAAACTGTGTAGGAACAACTGCTACCAATGCAGCAACTGGTGGGGCAATTATGCTTTCGGGTGCGCCTTGGCAAATTCGTATTGATGGTAATGTATTTTATAAGAATGTGGGGGATGTTGTTCTTTTAGATACAAGTAATGCGGTTCCCCAAGATGTTGTTATTCAAAATAATATCTTCTCGCCGGTTGCAGCCAGTACCGACTGTAATATTTATGGTGCAGGAGGTTCTGGATTTGGATATGTTATAATTGATAGTAATGTATTTGGGCAACTTCCAGCGGTTGGTTCTGGTTCAATCAAAAGATATATGGATTTGACTGGTGCTGATGGTGGAATGGTTACAAGAAATGTGTTTGGGGCATTGGCAGCAGACACGGGAACAACCCTGACCTGGTTAGCAGCAGGTACGGCAGCCAAGATTCCAACCACAGTTCATGTAGCTGGAAATTATGGTCAATCCGATACTGCAACAGAAAGTGGAGAAGTTACCATCGGGGCAAACTCTTAATCTTCTTGACCCCCCTCTTTCAAATAATGTTATAATCTTTTTATATGGATAATTTTACCCACAAATTTGAAATTGTGTTTAGTAACGGTGAAAAGCATATAAAAGGTAAAATTGAATTTAATACTGATAATATAGCTTCTTTTAAACTTACAGATAATTCACAACCTCTGACTGAAGAATTAATGAATATTTTTTTAAAGTGGGTTGCAGACATGAGAACTCTTTATAAAAGTCAGGGTGGTATCAAAAAAATTAAACTTGTTGAAACAGGAGAAGAAGAATAGTTTCTTGATTTTTCTCATCTGATTGATTTATACTGTTTATAAGTATTACAATAAATTATGGCAAGAGTACAAATTCCAACAGATGCAAATAGAAACGCAGTCCAGGTTGTTCCGGCTGTTGTTGCGCTTGAGGAAACTTATGATGCCACAATTTCTTCAAGTACCGAAATTACTCTTAACGCTTCCACAACTTTCATTGAAGTAACAGCAATAGACAAAGGAATTTTTATGAAGTGGGGAACGACTGATGTTTCAAATTCGGACTTTGATGAATTTATTGCGGCGGGGCAATCAAGACAATATTATGTCCCTAGGGACACAAGTGGTGATCTTTATACAGCCGTGAATTTTATTGAACAGGCAGCCACAGCTGTTCTTGTGATGATTGAGAAATAACTTCAGGATTTAATTGCTTTTTAGTCTTCGGAAATAGTGTTACAATGGTTAATATGCCAACTAAAGGAATACTTAATGAAAATTATTATTTTGGATTAACCCCTCTTGATTCTGATTCTTTTTATGGAGGAAAAAACCATTTAAATAAGTATCTTCGTACGAAATTTGGGAAAAGGTTTTTTGTTATTTCGGATCAAATGGCTTCGTTTATTGGACTGTTTGACAGACGTTCTCCACAAAATTCAATAATGAGCAATTCTTATGCTGAAAAGAAAAGCAATTTGGAAGTTATAAATGAAGCACGGGGTGATGTTTTGATTGCCGGATTAGGCATAGGTTTAATTGTTTTACCAATTATGAATAAACCGGAAGTTAAATCAGTTGATATTGTGGAGTTGCGTAAAGAAATAATTGATTTGATTGTTCCACAATTGCCGCTTAATGATAAAGTTAAAATAATAAATGCAAATGCTTTTTCCTTTCAAACAGATAAAAAATATGACATAATTTATTCAGATACCAATGCCGATGAAGATACAGTTAACTTGGGGGCGGTGGCCAAAGAATATTTCAAACAATATCTTAAAAAAGAAGGAAAGGTTTTAGTTTTTAATTGGGTTAAATAATAACAATATGGCAGACACATCAGCAACCTCACCAGGAACAATGACAAATGTCGTTGTGGCAGAGAGTTTCTTTCTTTGGAATAATGTTAATAATGCCAAATTAAGCGATAATGTTTACGTAACGGGCGCTAACGGGTTTAGTCCACTTTATGATAAACTTGTTTCTTTGATATTGGCGGATGGAAGTTTCGGGTCGGAAAATAAAAAGACTGGAATAGAATGGGTTAGTACTACTGATACCTATTTTTCTTATGGTGGATCGTCTGATGCTTGGGGTGAAACATTAACTGGTGTAGACATAAACGATTCAGATTTTGGGGTTGTGTTACAAGTAGATCAAGGTGGGGGGGCATATAGTGATTATCTTCAGGCAAGTAATTTTGGTTTTTCTGTTCCTGCCACGGCAACAATAGATGGTATTTTGGTAGAAATAGAAAGACACTACACTGGATTAAGACCAAAAATCCCAAACGTTGATCATATTCGTATAACTGTAAGTTACACAGAAGCAGCAGCTAGTCCCAGTGTCTTTAACAATTTCGGGCTTTCTTCTTTGCGTTTGCAAATGTAAATTTTAATGAAAAACTTTTCTGAAATTAAAAAACAGACAGTAATTCGGGAAAATTCTGAAGTTAATAAAAAACACTATCAAGCAAAAGTTATACGAACCGACAAGTTTTTAAAAATAATCAGGCAAAATAGTTATGAGGTTGCAGGAAAACTGGTTGTGGATTTGTCAAAAATTGAAGAAATGATTAAAAAAATTGAAAGTAAAGTTTGGGGATAATTTTTATCAGTCTTGACAATAATTGTTGTAATGATATAAAGTTATGTAACGAGGTTCTTGAAACCCTAAATATGATAACTACAAAAAAACTTCAAAGTATAATTTTCAGAAAAACATCGCTAATAATTTGTGTGGATTTTTTTATTGAATAATATGGCAATTCAAGAAGACCCAACTTTATATAATCAAATTACAGTCAAAAACATTGACGATGAAGATTTTGTTTTCAAAATCAATCGGGAAATGTATATGATCCGTGCGGGTGAAATCAGGATTTTCCCGAAGTTTATGGTTAGGCCAATGTTAAAACATTTGATTGATAAAATGCTTATTAAGCGTGACAAAGAAGGGACTCTTTTGCGAAATCAAAAAAAGCGGGACGAACTTGCTGCTCAAATTATTTTGAAAGAAGAAGTTTATGAAAAACCCAGCACACCAACGGATCGTGAATTGGTTGAAAATATGAATAAGGGTGAGCCAGAACTTGATAGGATTTTGCAAAAAAACAAAGCTAAATTGCGTGCAGCAGAAACCTCTCTTATTCCTGAACCGGAAGTTGATACTTCAAAAATTGAAACTCAATCAGTTTCAACGGATGAGTCTTTTTCGTTTTCTAAACCGGTGCAAGTAGAATCTTCCAAAGAAAGCAAATCTGTTGTTGATATTGGTGAAATTGATGCTGAAGAACACTTTGACCAAATTGAAGAAGAAAAAAATAGACCAATCCCCTCCCGTGAGGAAATGCTTAAATATGCAAAAAATGTATTAAAACTTGATATTTCCGAAGAAAAAACTAAAAAAGCCTGGGATGCAATGGATGATGAAAAGTTGTATAAAGAACTTGGGCTTGATAAAGAAGAAGATTTAACAGAATTAGGTTTTAAATAAAACATGGGAAAAATAACATCAAATCCGCAAGCAGATCAACCGGATATTAACGAAGAAGAACTGTCTGACACCACTCCAGGCTTAGTTCCTGATGAAACTGATGAGTTGGTCGTTGAATCAGAAGGAACGCCTGTCGTTGCCTCTAATGAAGCCACAGAGGACGAAAAACCTCCGGTTGATGAAAAACCTGCATATACCTTCAAAACTCAGGAAGAACTTGATGCTTATGTGGCATCAAAAGCTAAACCTGAACCCGTTGAGCCAACTGAGCCGGTAAAACCGACAACTGAAGAAGAAGATGAAGAACTTGCTAAACTAGAATTTTGGAAAGGCCAGCGTGATGCTGAAGGTAAATGGATCGGTGAAGCACCAAAAGATTGGAATGATTTTGCTAGAACCATTATTAAACACCTTTCGCCTCAAAAATATGCACCAAAACTTTTGGCAGAATTTCAAAAATTAACCGTTCAGGAAAGGAAGGAAATTGAAAATATAAATAAGGAATTTGATGCTGAATATGATGATATTGCGGCTCAAGGTTTAATTCCAGCAAGAAACACTAAGGAGGGTGAGGAAATAAACAAGCAAATTTCTACGATTGGCGGTCAATACGGAATCGGCTCAATGAAAAAAGCGTATGAACTTTGGTCAAAAATACCAAAAGAACAAGGTGGCGGATTAAATTATGCTGCACCCACTAAGCCAAATCCTTCAAAAGAGGCTTCCCGACTTGTCGGATCAAGTTCAAAAACTCAAAATGCCGGTAAAACGAAAACCCCGATCCCTTATGACAAGCTACATTCAGCCAGAAGCGTTGATGAATTAATTGATGAAGAATAATATGAGCCAAAAATCTGTAAAAGCAGCCAGAAAAGAAGAAAAACTTAAAAAGGAAGATGCCGCCAAAAGAGTTCAGGAATTTCAAAAAGAGGCAAATAAGTTAAGTGAAAAATATCGCGTTGATATTGTTCCCAGGCTTCAATATGGCGCAAATGCAATTGTTCCTATTTTGGTGGCCATTGATGTTAAGGATAAATATGAACAAATAACTGAAGAAGCAAAAAGAGCAGAAGCTGAAAAGAAATCTGAAAATGGCGAATCCAAAACTCCAAAGTTGGAACTTTAAACTCCATTGTTTTTTGTGTTAAGATGTGAATATGTCATTCCAAAAAGGAAATAAATTTGGATTATTGGGTGGGGCTGGTTGGAATAAGGGTATGAAGGGATATACTAATTCTGGCTCTTTTAAAAAGGGTCAAACTTCCCCACGAAAAGGAGTTCGTTTATCTTTGGAAACAAAGGAAAAACTACGTCAAAGCCATCTTGGTAAAAATATTGGGAAAAGACCAGTTTGGGTTGGTAAAAAAATAAGCAAAGCCAAAAAAGGTAAGCCTATTAAGGGACACAAAGTATCTGAAGAAACAAAAAGAAAATTGAGTCTGGCTCATACTGGTATGAATAAACCCTGGCTTATTAGTGTTGATAAAAATTTACCAAAAGGTGAAAAACATTGGAACTGGAAAAATGGAATAACTCCTGAAAATAAAAAAATACGAAATTCAAAAGAATATACAATTTGGAGAATTGCTGTATTTATGCGAGATGATTATACTTGTCAAAACTGTGGACAAAGGGGCGGAGAACTTCAGGCAGACCACATCAAACCTTTTTCAAAATATCCTGAATTAAGATTTGCAATTGATAACGGAAGAACCCTTTGTAAAACTTGTCATAAACTAATAGGGTATAATTATTTTAAAGAAAAAAATACCATGAAAGGAGAATATCAATATGATTAGTTTTGGAATGGCTAAAACTCAATTTCAAAATTTAGCACAAGACACTTCTGACGCTGCACTAACTTTTTTTGGTAATACTTACAACATCGGTTTGCATGAGGTTGAAGACCGGTTGGAAACCCACTTAACAGAAGAAACCTGGACTGATTTGACTGAAGACGGCGTTTACAGTTACCCCACGCTTGACCAATTTGTTAAATTAAATGAAGCCTTCATTACAATTGGCACAACGACATATCCCCCATTGATCCAGGTTACTGATGAAGCGGAATGGATAAATCTTCGCACAGACATTGGTGAAGCAGACCCAGCTACGCATATTTTTGTTAGAGGTGATACTTTCGAACTTTACCCAACCCCAGGAACAGACGATAATACGATTACGCTTCGGGCTGAAATGGGCGGAAAAGATTTATCATTTGACGATAGTTCAACAGGAACGATTTTAACTTTAACAAATGACACAACAGCTGTTGTTGGAAGTGACACCGATTGGACAACGGCAATGATCGGAAGATATTTTAAAATTAATGCATTTCCTGTATGGTATAAAATTTCAGGTGTTGCTGATACCACCCATTTGACTTTAGCAAAAGCTTATCAAGGTGTATCAATTGCTGCCGGAACTTCTGCATATACAATTGGTGAAATGCCGCGTACACCAGGAACTACACATCAAATTCCTGTTTGGTATGCAATGATGAATTACTATTTGGGTTTTAAACAAAACCAGGATAAGGCCGCTTTTTATAAGGGAATGTATGAATCTGATATAGCA
>Ga0265297_10009871_pt1 | contig 12181 bp, 5 predicted proteins | sample Munlanlwell13791_FD_192502 | JGI IMG/M metagenome (GOLD analysis project Ga0265297, IMG submission 192502) | Leachate microbial communities from a municipal landfill in Southern Ontario, Canada - Leachate well 137-91 | ecosystem: Engineered > Solid waste > Landfill > Unclassified | place...
AGCTGGAAGGTAAGTGAAGATAAGCCAGCTTATTCTAAGAACGAATTCCTGGCTAAGGATCAGCCGATGTGTTTTCCGGCAATGGAAGTGGCGAATATTTCGGTTCCGGCTCTAAGGAATCTGGTTGGCTTTGAGACCACAGCCGTTAACTACGCTAATGCTTATATTCAAAATGGCTTCAGCCCTTCTCAAAACAAAGGAGAAGTTTTTCTCCAGATCATAGAGGATCCGCTGCCTTTGGTGGATTTTGCGGCCGGCGGCCAGGCCGAAAAATCAGGCGGCTTAGCTACCCCCAGCTTTTCCATAGTTGGCCTCTCGAGAATTCTTGGCCCGGTAGGAGGGAAGATCACTTCTTCTTCAGCTTCGGCTGAACCGCAGCCAGAAGCGGGCTCCGGTCCTCGAGTCGAGCCTGATAAGAAAGTTTTCGACGAAAAAGACATAAAAGAAGCTCTGAAAGACACAGTTGATGGTAAGTTCTATCCGGAAAAATTCTTTGACGATAAAGCCAAGATATTGGGCGGCATTTTGCTCAAAGATGTCGTTGATAAGGTCGAAGATTTTAGCCGTCAGGACAGCGATAGCCAGTCGGCAGCTCTAAAAATTAAAACCGAGCCGGTTTACGAAAGCGGCAGCCAGCTGCCAGTTGGCCTTAAGACTCTCCTTAAATGGACACCCAACCTTCATGATTTTTCGATTTTCATGGCCAACCGTGACGGGACCAAATCCAGCCTGACCCTGAATGTTGAAGCGGTGACCTATTTTAACGGGAAAGAAGCAACTTATCAGGTCAAAGGGGAATTGACTGATTTCACTCTTGATCTGATTAAGGACATTACGACTTTCATCCTGGTCAAATTCTCCAAATTCACCTTTACGGCTGAAAAAGGAAAGAAAACCAATGTTGACCCGAAAATTGCTTCGATAAAGTTTCAGGGTCCCCTGAAGTTTATTGAAGAACTATTGAAAAGAATCCCTCTTCCTGGCAGTTTAAGCGATTCTGACGGCGGATCTGGCAGTAGTGCAGTCATTAAAGTCGATGCTTCTGGAGCTAAACTCGGCTATGGCTTAGCCATACCAGATGTAGCTTTTGGTGTCTTCTCCATGCAGAACCTGAAGTTCTCGGGAGAAATTGCCTTACCTTTTACCGGTGACCCTGTCTCTTTGAGATTTGCCTTCAATGAGAGAAACAATCCCTTCCTGTTAACAGTTGCTATGTTCGGAGGCGGTGGATTTTTTGCTCTGGTCCTCTCCCCGGATGGCATTAAACTGGTAGAAGGCTCTCTGGAGTTTGGCGGCAGCTTTGCCCTGAATCTGGGAGTGGCCAGCGGCGGAATGACCTTGATGGCCGGAATTTATTTTAAATACGAAGACAATTATATTACTATTTCAGGCTATGTCCGTTGCACTGGAGAACTTGATGTTCTGGGCTTGATCAGTATTTCGGCCGAGTTTTATCTTTCTCTGACTTACGAGGAGGAGGGTAATAAAGTCTATGGCCAGGCTTCGCTCACAGTCAAGATTAAAATTCTGTTTTTTAGCACTAAGGTGACTTTACAAGTCGAAAGAGAGTTTGGAGCCTCGCCGCCACCGCTTTTCTGCGACCTGGTGGCCGAAAACGACTGGCTGGCTTACTGTCAGGCTTTTGCTTAGGGGGAGGATTAAGATGCCCAAATCAACCATAATGTGGACCTTATGCCCTAATGGGATTAAGAACGGGAAACTACAATTTTCAGCCGCTATTTCTATCCGGCTGGAGGACGAACGGGGCGGGAAAACACCCAGCCTGAATCTATTTCCAGAAATCCTCAACTGGCCAGAAACTGTTAAAGCCCTTAACTTTCAAGTTATCTATGATAAGAAGAAAGATAGAGAGCCACTGGAAATAAAGAGAATTTCTCCCGAGCCGGAGCTCGAACTCTGGCAGGCTATCTTCAAGCCGGAAGCTCCAGTTGTTTCTTTTGAGATGGCTGATCTCACTAAAAATCCGGTCTTTTCTTATCCGGTAAAAAATGTTCTGACTTTTGTGGCTGCTCAGTATCTGAATGTGGCGGCTGAATCTCCGGAAGAGCCTCCGCCCATAGCCAAAGTGTTTCATACCGATGGACTGGCTCAGATTCGACTGAAACCAATCACCGACCAGCGCTATGCTAAAACCGTCCAGCTTAAGACTACCCAGCCAGTTATGGCTCAGTCAGTCAGGCGGGAAGCCGAGGGCCAGAAATTCAAAGCAGTTCAGGTCTCGCCCTTACCCCAGCCTCCCAAGGATTTTTACCTCCTGAGGGAATTCTATAAGCCAAAAAACAAGATTACAGTTGATCCTAAGACCAGACGACCTGTCGTCCAGAGAGTCCCCATAACCCGGCCTCAAATTGATTTTCACCAGGCCCTGGCTTTACTGACCAGCTATCCGGCCCTGATGAGGTTGCTCGGTCTGGCCGTCGATTTTGAAGTGGACGTTCCGGCTGATTTTCCGGCCAGCGGCTGGATCAAATTGATTCCAGCTGGCCGAAATGATGATAACCCGCGGACTGCTTATAATTATGATTCCTCCAGGGGAATTTTTGAAGCTGCCTCCAGTCAGCCGCTGCCAGAAACAGTCAATGGCTTCTTAAATCTGACCGATGAGGAAAGATATGACCTGGTGCAACTCGACGTAGACGCCGTCGCCCTCAAGACGGCTGACCTGGCCGATACAGCCGAAACAAAAGAAAAAGCCGAGCTGCCGGCCCTGCGCTCCAGCGGTCTGGGAGTTATCAGAAATGAACAGGCGCAGAATATAGCTCAAATCCTGGCCAAAGCTGTGACCCTTAATAATGACTTTTCCCACAGGAAAGAAATCACCCTTTATGCCGAAGACCTGATTCAGGGCTACCGGGTTGATGTCTGGGATGATCAATCCCGAAAATGGCATTCGCTCTGCCAGAGGGCAGGGACTTACCGGTTTGTCCGGCTGGATAAAGAAATCAGTCTGGAAGATGAAGGTTTTATTTCGCCGGCAGTCACCCAGGCAGTTGATGAATCAACCGGTGATATTTATGTTCATGAAGCTCTATTTCACTGGGATGGCTGGAGCCTGGTGGCACCCAGACCTGGAAAAACCATCGATCCAGAGGATGAACCGGCTGCCATCGAAAATCAGGCTCTGAGAGATTTTTTGCTGGAAACTAAGTTTAAGCCTGTTCCCCAATCACTGCCCAGGCTCCGCTATGGCACTGGTTACCGGCTAAGAGCCAGGACGGTCGATCTGGCTGGAAATAGCCAGCCGCTGAACAACAATAATGACAGCCAGGCGATTCCTGGCCCAGATCAGGCGCCTTTCACCTTCACCCGCTTTGATCCAGTGCCCTCTCCAGTTATTGTTCCCAGAGAAGAACCAAAGGCTGGAGAGACTGTTGATCATCTGGTCATCAAGAGCCTCAATGAGTCAATCGAAAAAGATACCGAGCCAACCTCTCAAGCTTCTGACCGGCATGTAGCTGCACCCAAAATCTCTCAATTTGATACCGAGCTTCATGGAATGCTGGATAGTGGAACAGGTTTAAAGCCAGAAGTCTATTCATTGATTTGCCAGAAAGATGGCGGCCAATTTAATGATCTGGAGCCAGGGGGCCAGCTTGAGCTTCCCTATTTTCCGGATCCCTGGGCCAGAGGTGTTTGTGTTCGGGGCTTGCCTTACGGAGCGCCGGATCCGATGATGATTGAATTTGCCGGCGATTGGCCTGATTTCCGGCCTTTCCGGTTGAGACTTGAGGAAGGTGACCAGCCGGCCAGCTGGTCTGATACTTCCCGGGTGCTGACCGTCTACCTTAAAAAAGGGGAATCGGTCACCCTGCGCCTCAGTTGCTATTTTCCTGAAAGATTTCTCGAAATTCAGGGACTCTACCGCTGGCTGGAAAAACCAGAAAGAATAATGCCGCCCAAAGTCCTCAAACCGCCTCGGGGCTTGCCTGAGGGTCAGATCCAGACCTTAAAAACTCTTCAGGTGCCAAAGATTGATTTAACCAGAATCAAGACAATTTCTGCTCAGGGGAAAAACTGGTTGATGACCCCCTTCCGGGAGTTAACTTTAATTCATGCCACCGTCCAGCCTGTTGGCCGGCCTGTCTGCTCGTCTCTGGAAGCCCAAAAGAATTACGGCCAGACTTCAGCCACCCTGTATGGCCAGTATGAAATTCATGGTCACAGCACTTCCAAAGTGGAACTGCTGGCTAACTGGCAGGAGCCTGTTGATAATTTAAATGAGCCGGAACCAAAAGTTATTGAAGGCAAGGCTCAGGTTCTGGAATTAACCGTTACTCCTGAGATGAAATCAATCTCATTTACTCCCAGGCCAGGTGAAAGCCGGACTGAGGATTCTGATAATCAGCGACAGGTACCAAGGCCCATGGTCACCTCCAGGGCGGTTGTGCCCGGGATTCCGGTTTATAAGCACGAATTTGGAGATACTAAGTTCAGGCGGGTCAATTATAGCTTGATTTCAACCACCAGATATCAGGAACAATTCCCGGCCAGTGGACTGCCGGAAGACACAGGTTATACCAGAAGGAGTGAGCCAGTCGAAGTCAAAGTTTTAAACTCAGCTCCACCGGCCATGCCCAAAATCGCCTATGTCATTCCGTCTTTCAAGTGGGAGAGGAATAAGGCTGGGAATCAAGTGAGGAGTACCAGAAAGAGTGCCTTGCGGGTTTATATTGAGAGGCCCTGGTATTCTTCGGGCGAAGGCGAACTCCTGGCCGTTATTCTGCCGCCCGGCCTCCAGATAACTCCGAAAAAAAAGATAACCAGCCAGGCTACCATAGTTACCAGGCCTCAAACTGAAACCAGCCATCAGGCACAGACTCAGGTTCAGGCTCAGGCCAGGCCCCAGGTACAAAAAAAGATTGTCACCCCGCAGGTTGGGATCAGGATTCCGGCAGTGGCCGAAGAATACAAACCATATGTCACCATGTGGGGAAATGATCCGATCTGGAGATCAGGCAGTAGCTGGCCTCAGGAATATCCATCGCCTGAGGCCTTTCCCTCGGCCGTGGAAATAATGGCCGGGCTGCCTCTCCTGGAATTGCCGGAGGAAAAAAGATTCATAGCGGTCGGTCATGAAGTGGAATATGACCGGGAGAGAGGACTCTGGTATTGTGATTTAGAGCTTGATCCCGGTCAGGCCTATTTCCCATTTATCCGGCTGGCCCTGGCCAGATTCCAGCCTGACTCGGTGCCCGGGGCTCATCTTTCAAAAGTGGTGATGACCAACCTGGCTCAAATTTTGCCGGAACGGAACCTGGCTGTTACCTTTAATCGCTCAAATCTGGCAGAGATAGGTTTCACTTTATCCGGTGTTTCGTATAGCAGAGGACAGGCAGCTGTTGGCCCGGGCGTGGTCGAAGTCTCCCTGGAGACTAAAAAGTTCAATCTACCGGAAGAACTCGGCTGGGAACCAGTTCAGGGTACCACCGTTACCTTGAAGCCTCAGAATGCAGGGGCGATGGAAACCAGTTCCTACATCTGGAAGGGAAACCTTAAGCTGCCAAAGGGAATAAAAATTAAGGATTACCGCCTGGCAATTAGAGAATATGAAATTTTTGATACTGACGAAGTAGACAAAACGGTCAGAACCACCGCTCTGGTGACCAAAAAGTACAAGCGGCTGGTTTATGCGGAAATTATTAAGCTGCTCGATCTGTAACAGCCAGTTATCAGAAAAAAAGCTACTAAGGCTGACGCCGTTTTTTGAAAATCTGGTCTGCTTTTCCCTGGTCTGTTTCTCAGCGATGCTGGACTATATTTTTGACGGTAATCATCGGATTAAAACTATAACCGCTCCCGGTCCAGCTATGCGATTGTTCGGCATCGAAATCAAGCGTAATTTTGGTAGCTGTGTCTTCGGCAATCGTAAAGTGACAGGGCAGAGCGACAGTGGCGGCTGGTGTCATATCAATGGTAAAAGTCCTTTCGGCAGTGACAATTTCTACTCTGGAAATGACCAGTTTGAAACCAGAATAAGTCCCGGCTGGTAAATTCAGGGCGGCCAGCCTTTCTTCTTTGCCACGTAGCGGCAGGAGATCGATTCTTTTTGGCTCGGTCAGAATATTGTCTGTCCAGCTCTGGCGGTCTTCACTGCGCAGATAAATACCGTCTAAGGTGACGTAGAAATTCTGCAGATAAGGGTCTGGAGCATCAGTCAAATACAATTCAAAGTTAGAATTAGAAGATGATTGAGGAGAACAACCAAACTGACTGACGATAAAAACAAGGGCTAAAACCAAACCTGCTTTTTTCATCGCCCACCTCCTTTTCTTTGATATTTTAGCCAAATTTTGGACTGATTGTCAATTAGCCGGATAGCCTTAGCCAGAATCCAAACCTGACTGATCGCTGGCCTGGCGAGAAAATCTACACGGAATTGTTTCTATTGATATTCGGACCAGTGCTTGATTTTTAAGTCACCGATCTTTTTAGAGACCAATGACTGAACAAAAGCCTCAGCCAGCTGCAGGTTGGTGATAACGGGCAAGCCCAGATCAACGGCCAGCCGCCTCATTTTATAATCGGAATCAAATTCTATCCTTTTGCCCGTATGAGGAATAGAAATCAGAAAATCTATTTTCTTTTCCATCAAAAAATCTTTCAGGTTGGGCTGGCGGTTCTGATGAATCTTGTAAAGCCGGCTGGTCTCGATCCCGTGTCTTTTCAGAAATCTGGAAGTTCCTTCAGTGGCATAAATCTTAAGTCCGGTCCCAGCCAGCTCCCTGGCGGCCGGCAAAAATTTCTGTTTGTTTTCCTCGCCGCCCAGGCTGAGCAGAATAGATTTTTGAGGTAACCTGAAGCCGGCGGCCAGCATGGCCTTGAGCAGTGCTTCCTGGAGATCATCGCCTAAGCAAGCGACTTCACCGGTTGAGGCCATTTCGACTCCGAGACAGGGGTCGGCTCCCTTGAGCCTGGAAAAAGAGAATTGAGGGGCTTTAACCCCGACATAGTTCAATTCGAAGATAGAACGGCCAGGGCTAACGGACAGCCCGAGCATTGATCTGACTGCCAGCTCAATGAAAGGGATCCTGGAAACTTTGGAAACAAACGGCAGGGAGCGGGAGGCTCTCAGATTACACTCAATCACCTTAAGGGCATTGTCTTTGGCCAGGAGCTGAATGTTTAACGGCCCGGTTATCCTCAAAGCCCGGGCAATTTTTTCTCCGATGATTCTGATCCGGCGGACGGTTTCCAGGTAAAGTTTCTGCGGCGGCACAACCATAGTAGCATCACCGGAATGGACTCCGGCATTTTCGATATGTTCAATGATGGCTGACGCCACAATCCGGCCTTGACTGGCCACTGCTTCCAGTTCAATTTCTTTGGCTCCAACAATGAATTTGGAAATAACTACCGGATATTCGGGTGAGACTAAAGAAGCCCGTCTCAAATATTTTTCTAAGAATTTTTCTTCAAAGACCAGGCTCATGGCTGCCCCGCTGAGGACATAAGAAGGACGAATGATGACCGGATAACCAGCTTCCCGGCAGAATCTTCTGGCTTCTTCTAAGCTGGTAACTTCCTTCCAGGGAGGCTGGTCAATCTGAAGTTCGTCTAACAGCCTGGAAAACTGGCGGCGGTCTTCAGCCCGGTCAATGTCTTCAGGTGAGGTGCCCAGCACGGGCAGGCCGGCCCGGTGGAGTTTGAGGGCTAAATTGTTGGGCACCTGGCCGCCCATGGAGACAATAATTCCGGCCGGCCTTTCTTTTTGATAAATATCGAGGACTCTTTCCAGGCTGAGTTCATCAAAGTAGAGCCGGTCGCACATGTCATAATCGGTTGAAACTGTCTCCGGATTGTAATTAACCATGATCGTCTGGTAGCCGAGCCGCCGTAAAGCCAGAGAAGTATTTACGCAGCACCAGTCAAACTCCACTGACGAACCGATGCTGTAAGGTCCCGAACCAAGCACCATAATTCTTTTCTTGGAACGGTTAAAACTCAAATCGTCTTCTGAGCCGTTATAAGTGAGATAAAGGTAATTGGTCCTGGCGGGATATTCAGCAGCTAAAGTGTCAATTTGCTTGACCGACGGCCGGAGCTTGAGGTTCTCTCTTTTTTCGCGGACGCTGTCTTCTGTCCCCCTGGTAAAAATGGCCAGCTGTTTATCTGAGAAGCCTTTCTTTTTAGCTTCTAAGGCGAGATTATCTGGCAGATCGTTTAAACTGTATTTTCTGATTTTTTCTTCTAACTCGACCAGCCCTTTCATTTTATATAAAAACCAGGGATCGATTTTTGTTAAGCCAGCAACTTTTTCGACGGACCAGCCCTTTTTAAAAGCTTCAGCCAGGCCAAAAAGCCTTTCATCAGTTGGCTGGTAAAGCTCTTTTTCCAGGTTTTTAAACGAATAGTTTTCATTGCCGACAAAGCCATACATCCCGACCTGAAGCATGCGGATAGCTTTTTGCAGGGCTTCTTCGAAGCTCCGGCCGATGGCCATCACTTCGCCCACCGATTTCATTTCAGAGCCGATTTTCTTGGAAACCCTGGCAAATTTCTTAAGGTCCCAGCGGGGAATCTTCACGGTGACATAATCAAGAGCCGGCTCAAAGCAGGCCGTAGTCGTTCCGGTCACTGAATTCTTGAGCTCGGGCAGGGAATAGCCGAGCATCAGCTTGGCGGCAATAAAAGCCAGCGGATAACCGGTAGCTTTGGAGGCCAGGGCTGAGGAGCGCGACAGCCTGGCATTAACTTCAATGATCCGGTAATCGCTATTAGCGGGATTTAAGGCAAATTGAATATTGCATTCGCCGACAATGCCCAGTTGCCTGACGGTTTTAAAGGCAATTTCGCGCAGGCTGTGATATTCACGGTTAGTCAGAGTCTGAGAAGGAGCGACCACCACACTTTCACCGGTGTGAATACCCATCGGGTCAAGATTCTCCATGTTACAAATCGCCAGGCAGTTATCAGCCTGGTCACGGATTATTTCATATTCGATTTCCTTCCAGCCCTCTAAGTACTCTTCAATTAAGACCTGATTCGATTGGGACAAAGCCATAAAAAGCTTTTCGGTGAGTTCTGCCTGGTTAGAGCAAATCGAGCTGCCCTGTCCACCGAGAGCAAAAGCTGACCGCAGCATCACCGGGAAGCCGATTGTTTGGGCCGCTGCCAGGCCTTCTTCGAGCGAAGAAACTGCCTGACCGTGGGGTGTCTTAAGGGAAACCGAGGCCAGAGCCTGATTGAATAGACCACGGTCTTCGGTGATTTCAACTGCCTGGAGAGGCGGGCCAAGCACTGTTATTTTGTGCTTAGCCAGAAGACCTTCTTTGGCCAGCTTCAGGCCGCAGTTAAGTGCGGTTTGACCACCGAAAGACATCAACAAGGCCTGAGGTTTTTCTCTTTCTATTATTTTTTCTACCAGCGACCATTCAACCGGCATGAAATAAACTTTATCGGCCAGGAAGTCTGAAGTCTGAAAAGTAGCAATGTTGGGATTGACCAGCACCACTTCGATTTTTTCTTCTTTCAGGGCTTTGATAGCCTGACTGCCGGAATAATCAAACTCGCCAGCTTCACCGATTTTGATCGCTCCACTGCCCAGGAGCAGAACCTTTTGAGGCTTTCTCATCGAAGCTGCTCCACCAGAAGATCAAAAATGAATTCTGTATCAGTCGGGCCGGGGCAGGCTTCAGGGTGGAATTGCACACCAAAAAATGGCCGGTGGTGGTGTTTTATTCCTTCATTGGTACCATCATTAGCGTTAATCAGCCAGGGCTGCCAGTCAGGGGGAAGTGAATCCTGGTCAACAGCATAACCATGGTTCTGGCTGGTCAGGTAACAGCGGGATGTGCCGATTTCCAGGCAGGGCTGATTCTGGGAGCGGTGGCCGAATTTAAGTTTATAAGTTCTGGCTCCAGCTGCTAAAGCCAGGATTTGATGACCGAGGCAGATGCCAAGGAGAGGGATATTTTCCTGGAGCAGAGCCGAGACTGTGACCACAGCCGAGCATAACTCTGGATTACCAGGGCCATTAGAAATAACCACTCCACTGGGTTTAAAAGACAGGATTTTTTCAGCCGGCGTATCTTCTGGGACTCTGATTACTGTTAATCCGCGCCCGGTTAGCTGGCGGATAATTCCCAGTTTTGTCCCGCAATCAAGAAGGACGATTTTCTTTCTCCGGCCAGGCTGGTAGATATGAATATCTGGACTGGAAACTTCGGCCACCAGATTTCGGGCATTTGGATCAGACAGCCGTCTGGCTTCCCGAACCAGAGGCGAGATTTTCAACGGTTCGCTGGAGACGACCAACAGGCCTGGAATAACGCCGTACTGGCGCAGCCGTTTAACCAGGGCCCGGGTATCCAGACCGGCCACCGCCGGAATCCGGCTGGCTTCTAACCAGCGGTCGATTGACAGGCGGGAGGTATGATGCGATGGTTTATCAGTATAGTCAGAGACGACATAGCCTTGAATCCAGGGTCCGGCTGATTCAAAGAAATCAGGATTAACTCCGTAGTTACCGATGAGGGGATAAGTCTGGACAAGGATTTGCCCGTGGTAGGATGGATCGGTGATTGATTCCACATAACCAACCAGGCCGGTATTAAAAACAACTTCCCCCCACGTCCGGCCGCAAGCTCCAAACCCTTTACCCTCAAAGACTGTGCCATCTTTGAGGGCCAAGACTCCGTATTTCGTCGTTCTGTCCTTTAAAATTTTTTTGACTTTAGCACATTTTGCCCGGCGAGGCAAGTTCAATGGGGTCGGGCCAGCGCATTTTGTTAATTATCAATAACATATCAATCAAACCTATTGATTAAACTATTTATGGCCAGAATGTGTCTTGAAGCAGGTAATTAAAGGTGATTTTGCCTTTTTTGCTCCTTCAGGAAGCGAATAAAAAAGCGAAATGTCTCTTGCTTCTTCCTAAATTATTTATAATAAAGCAAATCGGCTGGCCCGACCCCATCAGTTGCCAGGTGAGCGGGGTTTTCTTATAATTGAGGGGAAAATTCTGGTAAAGAAGGTCAGGATGAAAGTCGGTAAATTTCAGCAATATCTTCTCTCCGGTGTTTCTTATGCGATTCCTTTTGTGGCATCGGGCGGAATACTTATTGCCCTGTCAATCGCTCTGGCTCCAATGGGTCCCGGCGGACCAGATTTCAGCCGGGCTCCATTTTTGAAACTGATTAATGATATTGGCACGGCCGCTTTTTCTCTGCTGGTTCCTGTTCTCTCCGGTTATATTGCTTTCGGCATTTGTGATCGCCCCGGTCTGGTGCCTGGTTTTGTTGGCGGTTTCATTGCCAACCAGGTCGGGGCCGGTTTCTTAGGCGGACTGGTTTCCGGGCTACTGGCCGGCTTTCTGGTCTTTTTTCTCAAAAAGATCAAAGTCCCGAGCTATATTCGGCCGGTTATGCCCATTTTGATTTATCCGGTCATCTCCTCCTTTATCGTTGGCCTGGTCATGTATAAGGTCGTGGGGGCGCCGATTCATGATTTAATGGCCAGCATTACCAGCTGGCTGCAGGTCATGCACACTGGCAACAAAGTCATTCTGGGCATTATTCTTGGTTCGATGATTGCCTTTGATATGGGCGGACCGGTCAACAAGGTGGCTTTCTTCTTTGGGGCGGCCATGATTCAGCAGGGAAATTATCTAATTATGGGAGCCTGTGCGGCCGCTATTTGTATTCCACCCCTCGGGCTCGGTCTGGCTACCCTTATCAACCGGAAACTCTGGACCGAACAGGAACGTGATGCTGGCCTGGCCGCCCTGGCTATGGGCGCCATTGGCATCACCGAAGGGGCTATTCCATTTGCGGCTGCCGATCCTTTCCGGGTTATCCCGGTCATTATGGCTGGTTCAAGCGTTGGCTCTGTGCTGGCCATGCTGGGCCAGGTTGGAGATCACGCTCCCCATGGCGGGCCAATTGTCCTGCCGGTGGTTGATAACAAGCTTATGTATGTCATCGCTATAATCACCGGCACCCTGGTTGTGGCTGGCCTGATAACTTTAATCAGAGCCAGAAGCAGGAAGCAAACAGACGACTCTCCGGTTTAAGGCAGCCGTCTGGCTGGCCCCAGGGGAAAAAATGCAGCTGGTCTTTTAAATTGCCTGGTAAATGCTAAAATAAAAACTGATTATTCAGAGCCTGAAAGAAATGGAGGAATAGATGAAACTGGTGGCGGTAACTGCCTGTCCGACTGGTAT
>Ga0265297_10009872_pt1 | contig 12179 bp, 9 predicted proteins | sample Munlanlwell13791_FD_192502 | JGI IMG/M metagenome (GOLD analysis project Ga0265297, IMG submission 192502) | Leachate microbial communities from a municipal landfill in Southern Ontario, Canada - Leachate well 137-91 | ecosystem: Engineered > Solid waste > Landfill > Unclassified | place...
TGCCAGGGGTGCTCATAGGGAAGAAATCATTTATCGGACCGGCAACAGCCGTGTTTGAAAACGTGCCGGACAGCTCCAAAATTTATACAGTATTCAAAACCGAGATAAGAAAAAACAAATGAAAAGAACCAAAGCCCTGCTTTTGTTCTCTGGAGGGCTGGATTCCATATTGGCAGCCAAAATATTGGAAGAGCAGAATATAGACATTACGGCCCTCATATTCAGGAGCTGTTTTTTTGATTCTGGAAAAGCCGAGAAAACCGCAAAAGAGCTGCATTTCAAGCGAAAGAACGTCAACTTTTCCGAGGATCACATTCGAGCCGTAAAATCCCCTTTTTTCGGATACGGAAAAGGATTGAATCCCTGCATAGACTGCCGGATCATGATGCTGAAAAAAGCGGGAGAAATAATGGAAAAAGGGAAATACGACTTCGTCGCAACGGGGGAAGTTCTCGGCCAAAGGCCGATGAGCCAAAACAGAAAATCCCTGGAAATCATCGAGGAAAAATCGCTTTTGAAAGGATTTCTTCTAAGGCCTCTTTCAGCAAAATTATTGAAAGAAACTGTTCCCGAAAAATTGAAGCAAGTCTGCAGAGAAAAACTGCTGACTATCGAAGGAAAATCAAGAAAAAATCAGTTCAATTTGGCGAAAAAATACCGGCTCAAGCATTATCCCAATCCGGCCGGAGGATGCCTTCTTACGGATCCCGAGTTTTCAAAAAGAATGAAAAGGATGAAGGCTGTGTGCGAAAATTTCAACGAAAACGACGTTTTCCTTATGAAGACAGGCAGGCATTTTTATTGCGGAAAATCCCTGATTGTCGTGGGAAGAGACGAGAAGGAAAATAGAAAGATAAAAAAAACAGCCAAAAAAGGAGATATTTTGGTTGAAATGAAAAAAATCAAAGGGCCGCTGACTTTGGTGCGGTTTTACGGGGAAAAAAACGAAGCGGAAAGGAAAATAATTCTTAAAGAATCCGAACGCCTGACCCGCAGCTATTCAAGAAAAGGAAAAAGCGCGAAACGATTGGAGTTCAGAATCAAAAGCGCGGGAATAAATTTTCTCCCTTTTTAATTTTTTGTCCCGGCTCCAAGCCGTCCCAAGATATTTCTTTGAAGGAAATGTCTTTTTTATCGTCGCAACCCAACTGCTTGAGTATTTCTTTTGCTGAAAAGGGAATAAAAGGGAACAGCAGCAGGGCTAAAAACCTGATGGAAGCCGCCCAGGAATAAAAACAGTCTCCCGCTTCAGGGGTTTTATCGTCCCATTCCCACGGCCTTGCCTGATCAATTTCCCTGTCTATCATTTTAAAAGCTTCAATTATCTTAGAAAGAGCGGAATTAAAGTCAAAATCCCCTGTCCTCGGCGAATTCAGAAGGACCTGAGTGGTTAAAAAATCCTTTAATTTGTTTTCTCTTTTCCTAGGATCAGGAATTTTTCCTTCGCATTTTTTTTCAATCAAAGTCAGCACCCTGCTTAAAGTGTTTCCCATCCCGTTGGCCAGCTCTCCGTTGCATCTTGCTTCCATCTTTTCATAAGTGAAATCCCCGTCTTCCGTGGAAGGAATCTCTCTGAGCAGGAAATACCTGACAGGATCCGTGCCGTATTTTTTCACAAGGTCAAACGGATCAACCGTGTTTCCCAAGGATTTTGACATTTTTTGGCCGGCGGAAGTGATGAATCCGTGGATGAAAACGGATTTGGGCTGTGCCAAACCCAATGACAAAAGCATGGCCGGCCATATTACGCAATGAAACTTTTGTATGTCCTTTCCTACGCAATGGACGTCGGCGGGCCAATATTTCTTGAATCTTTCCGAATCTTCGCCGTATCCCAAAGCAGATATGTAATTGATCAGGGCGTCCGCCCAGACGTAAATAGTCTGGGTTTCGTCCCCGGGCACGGGGATCCCCCACTCCAAGTCTTTCCTCATCCTGGAAAAGCTTATATCTTCCAGCCCGCTTTTGACGAACTGGATCATTTCATTCTTCCTGGAATAAGGAATTATTTTAATTACGTCGTTTGAAAGCATCTCTTCCAGATTTTTTGAGTATTTGGAAAGCCGGAAAAAATAGTTTTCTTCTTGCACGAGCTGGGGAGCTTTTTTGTGTATCGGGCACTTTCCCCCGACCAAGTCTTTTTCCGTAATAAAGGCTTCGCAGCCGGAACAATATAATCCTTTGTATTTTTTCTTGAAAATGTCCCCATTTTCTGAAAGAGACAGCCAGGCTTTTTTGACCGACGGCCAGTGCTTTTTCTGGTCCGTGGTCCTGATAAAATCATCCGTAGAAAGGTTCAGGGCCGCCTTAAGGTCCTGGAATTTCTGAGAAATTTTATCAACAAAAATTTCCGGCTTGACTCCTTGCCTTCGAGCTTCTGTTTCTATCTTTTGCCCGTGTTCATCCGTTCCAGTAAGAAAAAAGACGTCCTTTCCCGCCATTCTCTGGCTGCGGGCCAGGGCGTCTGCCTGCACGGACTCCAAAGCGAAGCCTATATGGGGGAAAGCGTTGGCGTAAGCTATGCTTGTGGTTATGTAAAATTTTCCTGCCATGATATACTCTATACTGCCTTTATTTTAGCATTTTTTCAAGCTAATTCTATGATACTTAGCGCCCATATTTTAGCGGGAGCAGCAATGACAAAGCTGGCAGGGCCTCCGGGGCTGGTCCTTTCTTTTTTAAGCCACTATTTTTTGGATTCGATCCCTCATAAAGAATATTCGATTGACGGCATATCTCAAAAAAAATGGAAAGAATCGATCCCAGATTTTTTAAAAGTTTCTCTTGACTTCTTTTCCGGATTCTTCCTCGTTCTCCTTCTTTCAAAAGGAAATCTTTTGATGGCCGCGGGAGGATTTTTGGCCTGCCTGCCTGATGCAATATCTTTTCTGCATCTGGTTTTCCCCGAAAGCCGCATTCTTAAAAAACACCAATTTTTCCACCAGAAAATCATCCATGGATTTTCAAATAAAAAAATCCCAGTTTTCTGGAAAATATTTTCCCAAGCCGCGGTTATTGTTGCGGCAATTCTCTTTTTAGGCCGCGGTTAATCCGCTTTCTGCAGCTTCTTTCTCTTTCTTTTTCTTCAGAAAATCCCTCAGAAATTCGTAAAGCAGCCCTATTAAAGGAATAGTAAGAATCGCTCCAAGTATCCCCCAAAGCTTTCCTCCTACCATCAAAGATACTAGAACCAGGGAAGCGGGCAGTCCGATAAATCTCTTGGTAAGAACGGGAGTGAGTATGTTGCCCTCTATCTGCTGTATAAGAATGAAGATTATCAGCATCAGCAAGGCCTTGACCCACAATCCCTGGACAAGCAGAAACCCCGCAATCACTCCCCCGGCTACAAAAGGACCGATAATGGGCACTATATTCGTCACCCCTCCAAGCAGGCCGAAAGAAACGCCGTATTCGACGTCCAGGACGTAAGCGGCGAAAAAAGTCAAAACTCCGACGAAAATGCTGGATACCATCCTAGAGGCGAACCACCTGGAAATTTTCATCTGGCTTTTCTCCCAAAGCCCCATGATGGTTGATTCATATTTCCTGGGGGAAACCAAAAGGAGCATTTTTTCAATCCCCATTTCTTCCACCGAAAGAAAGATGGCTATGGTAAAAATGGTGATAGTGGAAAAAACTCCTCCGAAAAACGAAAATATGCCGCTGAAAATGTTTCCTGAAGCATTGGTCAACCAGGATTCTATCGAGGAAGTAAAAGATTCAAGATTTTTGAACGCTTCTATCCCTAAACCGCTCAAAGGAGGAGCGATCTTATCGAAATATTGCGGGAATAGCTGGGCGAATTTACCGACTTCGGAAGAAAGAGGAGCAGCGACCAGATATATCGACCCTCCTATTATGCTGAAAAACACCAAATAGACCAATATGGTCGCCAGCACGCGGGGGATCTTTTTTTTCACTAAAAAAACGATCGCCGGATTGAAAAGGATTGAAATTATAACGGCGAAAATGAACCAAATCAAAATATCCCTTATCACATAAAAAAGATAAAAGCCCAGAGCCGCCACCCCTATTTTCAGAATCGTACCCCATGAAATATCAAGAACCCTTTCTCCGCTCATATTTTAAAATCCGTTTAAAATTGTTTGGAATTTTTCCTTTTTATCAAACGGGCCTATTAAGGCTAAGTTTAAATTCTCCGGCCTAAAGATGTCCTTAGCCGCCCTTAAAACATCGTTTCGGGAAATCTTATCTACGGCCTTGAATATCTCTTTAGCCGTAAGTATCCTGTTCTCCACCAGCTCCTGGCTTCCGTAAAAATAAGCCAGAGCGTCTGAAGGCTCAAGGGACAGGGCCATTCTTCCTTTCAGATTGTCTTTCGCTTTTTGAAGCTCTGCTGGGGGAACCTTTTCCCGGGCAATCCTTTTGTATTCTTTCAATATCTCTGAAACGGCCCTTTCTACTTTATTATTATCCACTCCCGCCCTGGTTAGCAAGGACCCGGTGTCGGAGTCGGCATCCGACTGAGTTCTTACATAATAAGCCAAACCGAGCTTCTCTCTGACCTTGATAAAAAGCCTGGAACTCATCATCCCTCCAAGAATTATGGCCAGCACGTCCTGGACATATCTGTCGGGATGAAACAAATCATATCCTCTGACGCCGAGGCAAAAATGAGTCTGCCCGGTTTTCCTTTCCAAAACCAAAGACTTGGGAGCGGTTTGATTTTCTTTTACTTTTTCCTTTAAAAGAGGTTGAGCTTCCCTTATCCCCGAGAAATATTTTTTAGCCATCGCGACCGCTTTCTCTTTTTCCACGTTTCCGGCTATGCAGATTACCGTATTGGAGGCGGTATAATGGCTTTTTTGATATTCAATCAAGTCTTTTCTTTTGATTTTTTTGATGTTCTCTTTCGTGCCTATGATCTGGCGTCCGGCAGGCTGGTCTCCGTAAAGCACCTTGGGCCACAACGATTCCGCATAAATCATGGGATGATCTTCAATCATGTTTATCTCTTCTATTATCACCCCTCTTTCTTTATTGATCTCTTTTGCAGGGAAAACGGAATTAAGATAAATATCGGAAACCCAGTCCAAGGCCATCTCCACTTTTGAAGCTTCCACCTTGGCGAAATAACCCGTGTATTCTTCAGAGGTAAAAGCGTTGAACATTCCCCCTACTTTGTCCATTTTTTCCGACACCTCCAGATAGGAAGGATTTTTTTTCGTCCCCTTGAAAAACATATGCTCCAAAAAATGGGAAATGCCGTTGATTTCCTTGTTTTCGTATTTCGAACCGGCTCCCGCCAAAGCCAAAACCGTGGCAGCATGGGTGTTTTTCCTCGGAACGACGATAATCCTTAATCCGTTTTTCAGCTCTTTCTTGCAGAACATATCGTGCTGTTATTATAATCCAGATCTTTTTAAAACGCAAAACCGCTCCTCTTAAGAGGAACGGCAAGGAGAAAAATCATTGTCCCAGCTCTTTTTCCAGAAAAGCGGGTATTTCGTCAATGCTGATTCTTTTCTGCTCCATAGTATCCCTATACCTTACTGTAAGGTCGTTCTGCTTTAAAGAATCAAAATCTACGGTGAAGCAGAAAATCGTCCCTATCTCATCCTGCCTTCTGTATCTCTTTCCGATCGATCCCACTTCGTCGTATTGGACGGGAAAAATTAGTTTAAGCGAGCGATATATTTCTTTCGCCTTTTCTGTTATTTCAGGCTTGTTTTTCATCAGCGGAAGGATCGCCGCTTTAACGGGAGCCAGAGACTTGTGAAGCCTTAAAAAGACTTCTTCTTCCTTGATTGATTCTGTCGTCTTGGTTCTCCCTCCTTTTATCTCTTCGTAAGCGTTGCAAAGAAAAGCGAAAAACGACCTGTCCGCTCCGGCCGAAGTTTCTATGATGTGGGGAATGTATTTTTCTTTTCCTGCTTCGTCAAAATAGCTCAAATCCTGGCCGGAATTCTTGGAATGGTTGGAAAGATCCCAGTCTCCCCTGTAATGGACTCCTTCAATTTCCCTCCATCCGAAGGGAAATTCGTACTCTATATCCACCGCTCTTTTGGCGTAATGAGCGAGGTCTTCCTTTGCGGCTTCCTTGAATTTTATCTTTTCTTTTTTGATTCCAAGGTCCAAATACCATTTCATTCTTTGCTCTTTCCAATAGCTGAAAAATTCATCCGCTTTTTCAGGGTGGCAGAACCACTGCATTTCCATTTGCTCGAATTCCCTGGTCCTGTAAATGAAATCCCTGGGCGTTATTTCGTTTCTGAAAGATTTTCCGATCTGGGCGATGCCGAAAGGAATTTTCATCCTCATTGAGTTCAAAACGTTTTTGAAATTGACATATATCCCCTGGCAGGTCTCGGCCCGCAAATAAGCCTGAGAGGCCTTTTCCTCCACCGGACCTATGAAAGTTTTCATCATCAGATTGAACTTCCTGGGTTCGGTCAACTCCCCTCCGCATTCCGGGCATTTGTCCTTTATTTCATCTATTCTGAATCTTTTTTTGCATTTCTTGCATTCAACCAGCTCGTCGGCGAATCCGGCCGACAAATGGCCGGAAGCTTCCCATATTTTAGGGGACATCAATATGGCCGCATCCAATCCGACGACGCTTTCCTGTATCCTCGTCATCTCGTTCCACCAGGCTTTTTTGATGTTGCTTTTCATTTCCACGCCCAAAGGCCCGAAGTCGTAGCAAGATCCGAATCCTCCGTATATTTCAGAAGAAGGAAATACAAAACCCCTTCGCTTTGCCAAAGAAACTATTTTTTGAAGCAGTTCCATATATTTTTAATTTCTTACTTCGCCCGATCCGCCATCAAACCCTTCGTCCCCGAGGGAAGAGGTAGTTATGTCGGAAACCTCCGTTTGAAGGCTTTGGCCGGTCCACTGGTCTTCCCCTGAAACAATTATGTTTTCAAAAATTGGAGGAACATCTCCCTTTTGGGAATCATCCGGAGTAAAAGCAACTTGAAAAGCTATTGGCGGAGAACTTTGCCCTTTGTCTATGCCGCCTGCGGCCCACACTATTTCCTTGGATTTTGAGTCAAAAGTGAAATTGGGCATTTGTTCTTCGGGAAATATCTTTCCCGTAAGCCTGACGTTTTCTGACAAAACCGCCCTTACTTTGATTCCTTCAGCCGGATTGAAGCGGTTCTCAACCCGCCAGACCGCCGTATACGTCGTCGCCGACCCTATTCTCGGAGGGATCGCTCCGCTGTTTCCGAATATTTCTTCGCCTTCAGGCTTCGGTTCTCCTTTGAAATATTCCGAATCATCGTTGAAATAAAGGTCTCCGTCAAATACGAGCTTAGAATTCACCTTGGTTTCAAAATCCTTCCTGGTCTGGCCCAAATACACCTTGTTCACCGCTTTCGGATTTCCGGCTCCAGTGTCCCAATCTTCCTTCAAATTGACCCAGAATTCCGCCTTTCCTTCCTGCTGGCTTTTAAGTATTTGAAGATCCGGATTTCTTCTCCAGTCGAAAACTATGGAATTGTCTCCCGTTTCAAATTCTCCTGTGCTGGATTTTAAGGTTAAGAAATCAAATGGCCCTTCAAGTCTGGCTATCAAGAAAAGGCCGTTAAGGTCTTCTTCTCCGATGTTCTTGAAGAAAATTTCATAATGCAGTATGTCGCCGGGGGAAGCTATATATTCGGGATTGCCGTTTATCTGCTGGGAAATATAAAGGGAAGGAACTGATATTTCCACGCTTCTGCTTATTTCTTTGAGGAGGACGAATTCATTGTTCTGCCAAAGCCCGAGTTTTGCCTGGAATATTTTTGTTTCATTGATTTCGCCGATAAGGCTTCCTTTGACTTCTATTCTTCCTCCTTCCGCCTTGTTCAGGGAAGATATCGCCCATTCGTTTTTCGCCAGCCCTTCGGGCGAAGACTCGATGAACTCAAAATCCGAAGGATAATCCATCTTCACCCTGAGATCGGAAAGCGGATAGGAAAGGTTTGAAAAATAATTTATTCCGAACTGGACCTCCTTGGCAGATTCCGTTTTGGAAGGAAGGTCGAGTTCAAAGCTCAAAGGAACTTTTCCTATGGAGGTTGTGAAGCTGGTGGAATTTTCATAAAAAGGCTTGAGGTTCTTGGGTCTGTACTGCATGGAAGCCTTGGCGGTCAGTATCTCCCCTTCTTTGCCGAACAGCCTTGCTTTGAAAGTTATGGTTTTTTCCTCTCCCGGATAAATGGCGTCTCCGAGATGCTCTTCTCCTTTAGTGACTCTCAGGGAATCCTCTCCTACGGGAAGGGAATGCTGGGGGTATTCAAAGACCAGCTCCGGGCTTTCCAGCCTGGTATCGCCGTTGTTCTTGTATTTGACCACGTACTCCACTTCCTCGGCAAGATCAACGGATCCGGGGCCTATGATTTCCAGCTTCAATATTTCTTTTGAATAAACGTTCTTCTGGTAATAGAAATATCCCAAAGCTCCCAGAACCAGGAAAATAACAGGCAGAATGACGAATATTTTGTTTCTCATTGCTTTTATGGATTTAAATTTCTCTTTTTTCAGACAAAAAGGAATGAAATTCTTCTGATATTTTTTCTAAATCTATGAAATGCGCTTCTGACAGCTTCAGCTTGGAAAGCTTTTCCAAGTCCTTTTCCAGAATGATTCTGATTATTTTTATAGCGTCCCGGCTTGCTCTTGCTCCTTCCCCTTTAAAACATTTTCCGCATATTGTTCCTCCGGATCCTGAGTCGAAGTACAGGTTTTCAGAAACTATCTTTTCCTGGCATAAGGCGCAATAGTGCAGGGCCGGCTTGAAGCCGAGAAAATCGGCCAAATTCCAAAAAAAATAGTAATAGACTAAATTCCTTTTCAAAGCGGGCTTCTTATCCAGCGTTTCCAAGCATTCTTCTAATAAAATCCAGATCCTTCTGTCCGGTTCTTCTCTTCCTGTCAGGCTGTCGAGCGTTTCCGATATTCTGAAAGCTGCTCTCAGAGACCCAAGGTCTTTTCTGATGTTAGAGAACATCTTTACGGGCTTGGCATCGGTAAGGGTCTTCTTGCTTTTCCCTTGTATGAACTCTATTTCCGATAATGAAAAAAGGTTCAACCCCCCTTTAAGCTTGGATTTCATCTTCCTGGCGGCCTTGGCAAGAATGACGAGCTTTCCGAATTCTTCGCTGAAAACCGTAAAAGATTGGTCCGCCTCTCCCTTGTCGCAAGCCTTAAGAATGAAACCGCAGGCGCCGTAATGAGTGAACATCTGGCTTATTCTTCCACTAAGCTTTTCAAATATCTTATTTTCCTGTCAATGTCCGTCCTCTCTTTGCTTGTTCCTACTGCTGATTTTTCCTTTTCAAGATTGCGGATTCTTTTTTCACATTCGTTTCTGGATATATAGCTTCCGTATTTCTCTTTCGGGAACATTTCTTTTTCCATCTTCACTCTTTCCTCCCTCGAGATCATCCCTCCCCCGCCCGGTATGTCGGGAGAAGATTTCCTTAAAGCTTCCCTCATTTCCGACCTGCTTAGCTGCTGTTTTTTCTCAAATAAGGCCATATTGGAAATTATCGCTTAATTTTTCTTATTCCGAACCAAATAACGCTTTTCCCGATCTTCGCTTCTTTTTCTATATTATACCCCGTTTTCATGTTTTTGCCTCCCTTAAGACCGAGCGCCCTGGTTTCGCTCAGCATGTATTTTTGATTTTTTTCCACCACATCTTCAATTTTCTTTTCTCCCGAATAATGTATTTCAATCCTGTCTTTAGGCTTAAGCTTGGCCTGCTTCCTCATTTCCTGGATGAATCTAAGCATTTCCTTCACTTCGCCTTCCTCTTCCAGCTCCGGAGTCATTTTGACGTTTAAAGCGACGCTGATATCCCCGCTTTTTTCCTTTTTCCAGCAGCTTCCGGAAGGCATAGCTTTCGCGGATTTTATCTCCTTGACGTTCAGCTCTTCTTTTATTATATCTTTGATTCCCTGTTCGAAATCCGCCTTCTTGGCGCAAAACCTGAATTCGCTCAAAGGCTGTCTTGTCTTCAGGCCGGAAGAAGCCCTTGCTTTAAGCCCGAGCTTCACCACCTCCCTGGCGACATCCATTCTTTCATTCAATTCCTTGTTTTTATTGCTAAGAGAGCCTGCCGGCCAGTCTTCCAAATGGACGCTCCTTTTACCGCCAGCGATTTTGTAAACTTCTTCGCTCAAGAAAGGAACGAAAGGCGCCAGCATCAAGGACGTCTCTTTTAAAACTTTTCCCAGCACGAAAGAAGCTTCCTGAAGGTCTCCTTTCTCTTCCGGCCTCTGGAACCTTCTTCTCGATCTTCTTATGTACCATAAGGAAAGATCGTCTATCACGAAAGATTCTATCAATCGGGCGGCCGAAGTGACGTCGTATCCTTCCATTTTTTCCTTTACTTCCGATTCAAGATGCTCCAGCTTTGAAATTATCCACTTGTCGAGCAAATTTTTGATTTTATCCGGTTTTTGGGGATTCCCGGATTTGTAAGTCTCGAAAAACTTCGCACAGTTCCAGAAAGTCATAATGAACCTTTTTTGGGATTCCGAAAGATCTTTTTCCGAAAAAAGCTTTGAATCTCCCGGCTGGTTCAAGGTGAAAAAATACCACCTTACGGCGTCCGCTCCGTACGCGGAAATCATCTGCCAGGGATTGACCACGTTTCCTTTGGATTTCGACATTTTCTCCCCTTTTTCATCCAGAATGTGCCCCACGGAAATGACATTTTTGTAAGCCGGCCCGAAATCAAGCAAAGTTGAAATGGCATGCAGGGTGTAAAACCATCCCCTGGTTTGATCCACCGCTTCTGAGATGTAATCCGCCGGGAAAAGATCAGGCGGCCTTTTGAACCCTTCTTTCTGCTCAAAAGGCCAATGGGCCTGGGCAAAGGGCATTGAGCCGGAATCGAACCAGCAGTCAATGACTTCTTTAGTCCTTTTCATCCTACCCTGGCAGCTTGGGCAAGAAAATCTTATTTCATCCACGAACGGGCGATGGAGGTCTATTTCCATTTCTTGGTCGTAAGGGAGGCTTTTAAATTCGATTTTTTTAAATTCCGAAACTTCAAGCTTGTTTTTTTCTCTGAAAGGAAAAAACTTGCTTTTGGGAACCATTTTGATGGCCGCTTCCAAAAGGGACAAAGGAGTTTCGTGGCTGACTATCAATATGTTCTTTCCGTCGTATTTTTCGTCCACTTCTTTCAGAAAGCTGTACATCCTTTTCTGGAGATCCGTATAGGTTTCTCCTTCCGGAACCTTCTTTTTGAATCTCAATTCCAAATCTTTTTTAAAATATTCGTGGATTTGCTCCACCGGCTTCCCGTTTAAAACGCCGGAATTGTATTCCCTGAGCCGTTTGTCATATACGGGCTTGATTCCTGTTTCTTTCGCGATGATTTCGGCGGTCTCTCTGGTCCTAAGCAGGTCGGAAGAAAAGATAAGGTCTATTTTTTTCGCCTTAAGCTTTTTGGCTTGCTCGGCTATCTGCTTTCTGCCTTTTAAAGTCAAAGGACAATGAGTTTTCTCCGGATAGCATACGGATATCCTTGTTTTCTGCCTCATGGATTCCCCGTGCCTGATAAAGTAAAAAGCGTTCTTGCTGGATTTCTTGGAAGCCAAATCTTTAACGCCGCCTATAAAAACTTTTTTCTTGCAATCTTCGCATTCCCAAACGGGCAAGGGGGTCCCCCAGTACCTTTCCCTTGAAAAAGCCCAGTCTTTCACTTCTTTCAGCCATTCTCCTACCCTGCCTTTTTTCAAATGGGAAGGAAACCAGTTTATCTTCTGGTTGTTTTCTATAAGCTGCTTTTTCACTTTTTGCATGTTGATGAACCAGCTCTGTTTTGCGTAATAAAGCAAGGGAGAGCCGCATCTCCAGCAAAAAGGATAATCATGCTCGTAGTCTTCTTTCTTAAAAAGCAGCTTTCTTCCTTCCAAATCTCCAGTAACCATCGGATTGGCGTCCTTTACGAAAAATCCGTCCCAGGCGTATCCGGGACTTATCATTCTGCCCGATTCGTCAACCGTTTTTAATATCGAGAGTCTGTTTTTTTTGCCCACTTCCAGGTCTTCCTCTCCGAAAGCAGGAGCTATATGGACCAGACCGGTTCCGTCTTCCATGGAGACAAAGCTTCCGGCCACCACTGTGTAATCATTATCCCCCTGTTCAGCTGAAGGATAAAAAGGAATGTACCTAAGGCCGACAAGATCTTTTCCTTTCATTTCTCTTGATAT
>Ga0265297_10009873_pt1 | contig 12178 bp, 26 predicted proteins | sample Munlanlwell13791_FD_192502 | JGI IMG/M metagenome (GOLD analysis project Ga0265297, IMG submission 192502) | Leachate microbial communities from a municipal landfill in Southern Ontario, Canada - Leachate well 137-91 | ecosystem: Engineered > Solid waste > Landfill > Unclassified | place...
TTCAAAAGATATAAGAGATAAAATAAAAAAATATATAGATAAAATAGACTATGCAATAGATAATAATTTATCTTTATTGTTATGTGGAAAAAATTCAGGTGGCAAAACATTAATATTAAGCATCATTTTAAAAACATTGATTGCAAATTATAATTATTCTTGTAAGTATTATATGCTTGAAGACATATTGAATTTTAAAGAAATAGATAACGGAGAATTAGATGATACAAAGATAATTACAATAGATGATGTAGGTAATGAACACCGTAAAGAAGGATCAGACTATGCAGTAAAGACATTAGTAAACACGATTAAGAGCAGAATTAAAATGAATAAGTTAACATTGTTAGCTTCAAAATATGATTTACAACAATTAAAAAATATTTATGGAGATAATTTTTCAAGTATAATAAAAAATAATTATATGATAATTGATATTGCAGATCTAGAAACTCGCTCGGATATAAAACAAAAAATTCAAAAACTATTAGAATAGGAAGATACAACGATGAATACAGAGAAAATCATATTAAATTCGTTATTGCATAACAACAAAACTTTTGATCTCATATCGTCAATTGAAATAACTGACTTTGAGAAAACAGTGAATCAATTTTTATTTAAGTTGATCATGCAATATTATAATAAAAATGGTTTTATTCCTACACAAGACATATTGTGTAAATTAATTAAAGATACTCCAATAGAAAATAAAAAAGTATTAATGGCTTATGTTAATACAATATATGAAATAAAGGAAGTTAAAGACGTACAATTTTATATTAACGATTTATTGAAACAAAGTCAACAAAGAAAACTATTAGTGACATTATCAACGGCATCAGATTTATATAAACAAAATAAAGTTGAAGAGTGTTTGAATTTTATTTATAAGAATACAGGAAAATCATTAGCGAAATTAGCATCTAATTATTTACGTGAAGGTGATTATATTGCGGGTTTTGAAAATAGATTAAGGAATATGATTGTTAGAAAATTTGGTAAAGAATCTAATAAAATCTTTTCAGTACCTGTAGGAATTCCTCAATTTGATAAACGTTTTTCTGGATTAATGCCAGGTGAATTCGGAATTGTAACAGGTGGTACAGGAAAAGGAAAATCCATAATGCTTCTTAATTTTGCTGCACACGCTTATTTAAATGGATTTAATGTAGTCATAATAACAATTGAAATGCCAAAAATACAATATGAATATAGGATGGATAGTCGTTTATGTCAATTAAGTAATAAAAGATTTAGGATGGCAGATTTATCTTCAAAAGATATTAGAGAATGGAAAGATAAGATAAATGTATTAAAAGAGAATCATAAAAACATTATTTGGACAATTGATATTCCATCATCTGCAACAGTTTCAATAATAAAAGAGAAATTATTATCAATAAAGAATATTATAGGAGAGAACTATTTATTGATTATAGACTATTTAAATTTATTAAAGCCTGCAGATAAAAGATTATCTCCGAAAAGTTGGGAAGCTCAAGCAGAAATAAGTATGTCTATTAAAGAAATGGCAAGAGAACTTAATGTACCTACATGGAGTGCTGCACAATTAACTAAGAAAGCAGCTAATGTGGATAATTACGATACGTTAGGCACGGCTTATTCTAATGCAATTAATGAAAATATAGACTTTGCATTAACACTCGTGCAAACGCAATCAGATCTTTTAGATGGAGTTATACGCCTTATAAATACAAAAGGTCGTGAAGGAAAATGTGATGAAACAATATTACACCCTAATCTTGATAATATGATAATGATAACCGATAATAAAGATGGAGAAAAGGGTAATGAATGAATAAATTTATAGAAGAGAAGCTCAAACAATTAAATATAGTTATCGCAAAAGAGACCAAAGAGAATGTGGTCGCTTTGTGCTGTTTTCATGCTGAGCATACACCTAGTTTATTTATTCATAAAGAAACAGGGGCGTATCACTGTTTCGGGTGTGGCGCATCAGGGTCATTCGCAAATTTATACTTTAAATTAACTGGAAAAAAACTCAAACACGAGCCGATGATTTTTAAAAATGTAATTATGAAGTTCGACATTAAGAAAGATAAGGACTATGAAATACCAAATTTTAAACTCAAAAGACTCAGCGATAGATGTATAGACTATTTAGTGAATGAGCGTAATCTCAAAGAATCAATAATTGAAGACTCGCTCATTTATTACGTAAAAGACGAAAAGTTTAACGATGCCTATTTATGTTTTCCAGTGATGTTTAAGGGAGAATTGGTCGGTTGCGAACTCAGACTCTATAAGAAAAGTAATTATTTAGCAAAATCAATTAAGTATGGGAATCTTTCAAAATATTTATATAATTATGATGAGGCAGAGAAAAATAAAAATTATGTAATAATAGTAGAAGGAATCTTTGACCAACTCTATCTTCAACAATACGGGTATAATGCAATAAGTATTTTTGGAGATAAATTATATCAAGAGCAAATTACATTATTATTTAAATTTCATAAGATAATATTAATGTTTGATGGTGATGATGCAGGTAGAGAAGCATTATCAAAATATTCACAATTATTAAAACAATACCATGATAAAATTTATAATATTAAAATGCCATTAGGTTTAGATCCGAAAAATTTAGATGAAAGTCAATTAAAATATTTATTAGGAAATATTATATGAATAATTCAAAAGGATATAAATTATCAAAAGAAACTAGAAGAAAAATGTCTAAAAATCACGTAGGTATGAAAGGTAAAACACATACCGAAGAAGCGAAACGTAATATGTCTATCGCTCAAAAGAAAAGAAAACATGAACCACATACTGAAGAAACTAAAAGAAAAATATCTAAAGCAAATAAGGGAAAAATCCGTACTAGAAAAATGAAATTAAAAATGTCTGAAAATCATGCTGACCAAAGCGGTAAAAACAATCCGATGTATGGTAAAAAACTTTCAAAAGAAACAAAATTAAAATTATCTAAAGCATCAAGTGGTAAAAATAATGGTATGTTTGGAAGAAAACAATCAAAGAAGACTAAAAGAAAAATATCACAACGTTTAACTGGCAATAAGAATTTTCTAGGTAAAACACACTCTGAAGAAACTAAAAGAAAAATGAGTAAATCAGCAATCAAAAGATTAATGCGTGACAAACCGTCATTATACATGAATACACTACCAGAATTATTATTAAAAATAATTTTAAATAAGCATCAAATTAAATACGTTCATCAATATAATACTAAATGTGATCATCTTGCAGATTTTTATCTACCATCATATAATTTAATTATCGAAGTTGACGGAGATTATTGGCATAATCTAAAAAATATTAAAACAAGAGATAAAAGGAATAATAAAGCGATGAAAAATCTCGGTTATAATGTTCTAAGATTAAAGGAAAAGGAAATTAAAAAATATCCAAATAAATGCATAATGAAAATAATCTCAAATAGTCGTTTACAGAATGCCTAAACTATGATATTATTATATTGAAAGATAGTAGATACATTAATTCAATGTAAAGGAGAAGAAGAAGATGAAAATTAGAAAACCCAGATTTATATTTAGTTTTAATAGTAGAATTAATGCTAGTAATTGTTTTGATAAATTAAAAAGTTATTTTAGAGAAGATATGAGCTTAAAACAATTTCATAAAAGTTATTATTTAGTTTGTGTATATTAAGAAAGGAATTAAAATGAACAAATACAGAGATCACATAGATTATCCGTTAAAATTAAGAGCAATATTAGTGCTAACTGTAGTAGTAATATTAATAATTGTAGGAACTATTGTTTATAAAGCAGTAAAACATGTAATGAATGTTCAAGATAAACAAATAGAAGAAATAAGAAAACAAATAGGAGAGTAATATGAGCAATAAAAAACTCATAGAATTTATAACATTTAGAGAAATAGGACAATTTGAAATTTCAAACTTAACTCAAAATAACCCAAGTTCATTTAATTCATGCGTTAAAATTAGAAAGTATAAAGTAATTATAGAAGAAATAATTGAACCTCGTGAAGTGTTGTGTTATAGATTAGAAGAACTCTGGATTAATGAGCATAATTATCATAATTATCAAGCACTAAAAAATGAAGCAGAACAATTGAGATACAAGTTTAAAGGAGAATTTGGATCAGTAAAAAGAGAGGAGAAATAAAATGGCAATAGAAGCTAAAGTGTCAGGATTATATTTAAGTAAAATAAGCGGAGCAACAGGAAAAGATTATTTTGCAACAGAATCAAATAATGTACAATTAATAAACGACTCAGGGAGATTACGCTTATATATTAAAGATCACCACTATATATCAAAATCATATATACAATTAGAGCGCTATTTTAATATGAAGATGATTCAGCGCGCAAATGAAAACTTTATTACCATGAACATGCAACATGGTGGCAGGTCTAAGTTTTTTAAAGAAATGGATCTCGATTTAATTTTAAATACAATATGTTGGTGCGGATTAAACCCTGTATTTCAACTTCTTAAAGATATAAAAGATTTCGAGCCACAGATAAAGTTGGTAATTTAATGAAAATGAATGATCTTCAAGAATATAATTTAGCAGTCCATTCATGGTTAAGAGCAAAACATGGAAAAGCAAATAAATGTGAAAATAAAAAATGCAATCATAAATCAGAATGTTATGATTGGGCATTAATTAAAGGAAAAGAATATGATTTTAAAAGATCAAATTTTAAAATGTTATGTAGAAGTTGTCATAAATTATATGATATAACTGAAGAATCTAAATTGAAAATGTCTGAATCGAGAAAAGAATATTGTAAAAATAATAAAGATTTGATTAGCGGCGAAAACGGTTCAATGTTCGGTAAAGAGAATAAGTGGGGTAAACATACTGAAGAATCAAAATTAAAGATGTCAGAAAATAATTATAATAGAGGCAAACATTTGCCAAAAGAATATAGAAAAAAAATATCAGAATCAAATAAGGGTAAACATGATCATACAGGTAAAAATAACCCGATGTACGGAATAAAACATACTGAAGAATCAAAAAAGAAAATATCCGAAAATTGTAATAATAGCGGTAAAGATAATCCTATGTGCGGAAAAGAAAATAGATGGGGTAAACATACTGAAGAGTCAAAATTAAAAATGTCATTTGCTCGTAAGAAATATTGGAATAAATTAAAAAGTAGTAATAAATAAAAATAGAGAGGAGATAAACAAATGGATAAATGCCACAAGAATTATGGTAAGTCAAAAGACAAAGGAAGATATGGTCATAATCTTGCAAAGAAAATGCAAAGAACCGCAGATAGAAAAGCAGCAATAGAATTAATGAATCAACGAGAAGATCCAGGAAAAATATTCACTGAAAGAAATAATCAAATTAATCAAGTTAAGAATAACAAAATTAAGAAACAAAGTTGGAAAGATAAAATTATGAATGTTTTCGGTCGTAATAAAAGTCAAATATAGAAGTAATAAAATCTATAAAGGAGTTTAAAATGAAGAAAATTGTTGTAGACAAAGAAAGAGTAATAGAAATAGATTTAAGCACAAAGAAAGTTGATAGGATATGTTTAGTTGCAAGATTAAGAAATAAAGGAAGAATAACAAAAGAAATTCTACTCAATGATTATTCATTTGAACAACTTATGGAGATGATATTTGATTAATGTAAGAATGACCTTGGAGGTATTAAATGTATTGTAGTATATATAACATAATAGAATCAAATAAGAATACCTCCAAAATGATAGTGAAAATAAACTGAAAATAGTCGTTTACAGAATGCCTAAACTATGTTATATTTATATTGAAAGATAGTAGTAGTAGTAATACAAATCTAATATAAAGGAGAAGAAGATAATGTCTAAAAAGAAACAAATAAGTTTACAATTCATTTGGAATTTAAGATTAAAACTTAGGGCAGAAGGTAACAAACTTAAGGCAGAAGATAACAAACTTAGGGCAGAAGGTAACAAACTTAGGGCAGAAGGTAACAAACTTAGGGCAGAAGGTAACAAACTTAGGGCAGAAGGTAACAAACTTTGGGCAGAAGGTGACAAACTTAGGGCAGAAGGTAACAAACTTTGGGCAGAAGGTATTTTAGAGGTATATGGAAATATTAAATTAGAATGGAAAAATTATGACGTCGGAAAACAAGATTATGAATGTCATCTTGAAACCGGAGAAATATTTAAATAGTAAGTAAGATACTTTAAATTTAGAATGGAGGTGAAACAGATGGTTAAAAAGGTTAAAGAGGAGAAAGAAGAAAAAGTAGAGAAAGTAGGAAAGAAGAAACGTCATTCGGTTGAAGATCGTGCATCAAGGTTAACTGAGCAAATGACGAAGAAAATTGAGGTACTCTACAAGAAGTCTTTGAAGCTTGCAACTTGGTATGAAAAGATCACTGTGACAGACGAAAAGAAAAAAGCTACAATAGATCTACTTGCTGCTCTATTGAACTTTCAAAATAAGGTTATAAAGAAGTAGTAATAATTAAAGATTGGCGGGCGAAATTCCCGCCAATCTAAAATCTTCATCAGAAGGAATAATATGAAGAGAAAAGCTTTAGAAAAAAAGAAAAAATACATAGAAGAAAAAGAAGAAATAACAGTAATTAAAAAAGATGAAACGAAATTAGAATCTAATGAAGATACAATATTGATTAAACGCGTATTAGACGTTATTACAAAATCAATGTTTAAATTAACTTTATTAGATTCAGTTTATTTTCAAGAAGCTAGAAAGCAATTAATTATGTGTCTTAGAAAACACAAAGCAATAGATGAAGACAAAGAAAGATTAATTAATTATAGAAATGAATGGAATGAAATGAAGAAACGTGAACAAAAGAAAGAACATAGTATGATAAAAGCTAATTCATTTAAGAAACCTAAAAGGACTAAAGTAGAAGAACATGAAGCTAAAATGAGTGTCGCGGAAGCAATGGAAAAAAGATTAGCGGAGTTATAATATGAGTAAAAAGGTAGTATGTAAATGCGGTAATAAAATGTTTATTCCAAATAATGTAAAAGTTATAACTTGCTTAGTATGTAAAAGAGTAATAGTAGTTAGAAAGGAAGTATTAGTTGATGAAGAATCTAAGAATTAAACAAAGTAAACAAGTCATCCTAGGAACAGCAGTTTTGTTAGTAATGTATCTTATAGTCTATTGTTTAATAAAGGTCCTAACTGCTTTGGGTGAACCTTGGGTACGATCTATTCTGATACTATTGTTCATTATTTGGTTTATATTAAGTAATTATAACGAGTATAATAAGCATGTTAGAAACAATAGAATAGAAAGAAGAAACAATGTCAAACATTAAAATACCTCATTGCAATAAATGTAAAGAAAACGATAAAGGAATGTGCGTAATAGATATGAGTGTAATAAAAGACAATATATTTTGGTGTCCATTTTATTCAGAAGATCTAAATAAGAAAGGAGTAGAGAATGTCAAAATTATTAACCAACGATCAGATAGAAAGTATTAAACAAGAAATGTATGATTGTTATTGTGATTTAGAATTAGTAATCTATATGTTTAAAATGTATTATTTAGAAAAATCAAGTGGAAATAATGATTATAGATCAATAACATTTTATCAAGGAATATTAGATTATTTAACATATCCTCAGAAAGGAATATAATATGATGACTCCAGCTCAAAAAGTAAATGCAATAAATAAGAAAGAACATGTTGATTGTGAAACATGTGGAAGAAAAATAAGTATGAACAGAAACAGAAGTAAGATAATTTATGCAAATAGGAAAATGAAACATGCAATAGTATGTTGTTCTAAAAAATGTTTCAAAACAAGAAAGGATAAGTAATGATTACGCTATTAACACAAAAACAATTAGACTATATTAAAACATTAGATATTTTTTATAATGATACGTTTCAAGACAAGATTGATTGTGTTATGTTTGGGTTATATGGCTGTATTGAATTTGATAAGAGTGATTATCAAACTGTAGCATTTTATCAAGGCATATTACAATATTTAAAATATTCAGGAAGGGGATATTAACATGCAAAAAGCAATGGAGTATTATAAATTTCTAATAACTAGAAGAGATAAGACTCCACTGAAATATGTAAGTGAAAAGAAAGGAAATAAAATAACAGTTGTAGAAAGAAATAGTTTCCTAATATCGATTCCGTCAAGATCAGAACGCAATGTATTTTTAATATTAGAAAAGTTCATAAATAAAAGGTTTATAAGTATAAATTTTGGTAGAGATATTAAAGTGTCAGATTTTAGATATATGAAACATGAAGACGTAAAATCAAATAAAAAATTAATTGATAGAGATAATTATATAGAGTTAAAACAACATAAAAGAAAGAATATTCATGAAGGTAAAGAGGTACAAGGAAAATCTTATGTAGAGCACAAAGTATTTGGAAGAATATATTTTATTAATAAAGAAGACAAAGTAAGATCATTAAATAAACCGGTAGAATTTTTAATACCAACTGAAGATAATAAATTTAAACAATCGAAACTATTATATAGTAAAACATATTTTAAGATTAAGAGGTAGAAGTGAAAATATTGCAGATTCATACTAGAGTAAATACTAAAGAAGAAATAAATGAAGTGATAAAATCATTTGATTATCTATATTTATTAGGTATATATAAGACGACAGATTATAGTAAAGAGTTTAATAAAAAATATAAATTAGATCCTTCATTATTTTCAATATATAATCATTACACTTTTGAAGTTGATATAAATCAATATGATGAATATAACAAACCGTTAATAGTAGACTTCATTCCTAATCACCTAGGAGTTCAATCTAATTTCTTATTTGGATTTGATGATTGTAAATATAATTCTTGTAATAATATTAAATTAGGTTACGACGGCAATAATTATTGGGCAGATGTTTATCAATTAAATTATTTTAAAAAAGAAACATTCAAATATATGTTAGATCAATTAAAATTTTTAGTAAGTTTTAAAAATATTAGTGGTGTAAGAATAGATATGGCTAATTTATTATTAAAAGATATATATAATTATAATCATAGAGAATGTTCAAATACTGACGTAATGTATGAATTAATTAAAGCTATAAAAAAGATAAGGGAAGATTTTATATTTATTGCCGAAACGTATTCACATTATGATGATTTAATTAATATAGGATTTGATGTAGTATATAATATTGAACCGCGTAGAAATCTACAATTAAAAATAAATCAGAATAAATCATTAGTTGTAATTGACAATCATGATGAACCGTTGTTATGTGAATTAGGATTTAAAAACGGAGATTTAACAGACAAATTAAAAGAGCTATTAAAATTTAATAATACACTATTGTATTTACCGGCAATATGCGGTTATACTCATCGTCCTTCTGCAAACTATTGGAATGATAGAGATTGGCACAAAAGTGAAGATATTAAAAAAATATATGTAGACAATTTAAAATAAAGGAGAATAAAAATGCCATATATTAAACAACCTAAAAGAGTATTATTTTCAAAAATAATTGATGCAGTAAGAACTCAGTTTAAAGGCTTTGAAAAAGAGATAGACAAAGGTGATATTAACTATATAATCACGTGTATCATGAAAGAATATATTAACATTAAAGGTAAGTCTTATAGTACCTCAAATGACCTCATAGGTATCTTAGAATGCGCAAAATTAGAGTTATATAGACGTTTTATTGCTCCTTATGAAGATGAAAAGATTAAGGAAAATGGAGATGTATATTAATATGAAAAATGATAATAAAGAATTTGACTTTAAAGTTATTAAAATATTTCATGAAGAAGAAATAAATAAGACGACATTATTTAGAATATGTATATTAAATTGGGGTAAAAAGAAAGAGTATTTAGATATTAGAAAATGGTGGAAAAAAGAAGACGAAAAAGATTGGAAACCGGGTAAAGGTATTTCATTAACAATGGAAAATATGCAAATACTATTTAATCTTGCTCCAAAAATATCAGACTATATACAAAAATAATCGAAAGGAATTATATGTTATATAGATCTATATTAAAAAATATGAATAAAAATAGATACTGCATAGGAACATTAGTTAATGGGAAAAATCACATTAAAATATATAAACATAAAAAAAATAACATAAGTTCAGAAAGATTAAATCAAATTATAATTGATGTTGAAAAAAGGTTGCCAAAAAACCATTTAAATTATATTAAAAATATAAGTTTCTATTCAAGCGCATATAGACATACAAATGATGTTAACGGTGAAGCATGTGCTCCAGTAATAATGAATAGAAAAATAATAATAAAATTATATTTAAATAAGAAAAATAATGATAATCAATTTAAATCAATATTAATGCATGAAATAGGCCATACAATTTTTCCAAAATATGAAAAAAGATTTATAAATTTAATAAATTACAATTGTAAAATGAATAAAGAATTTGAAAATAAAATGAATTATGCAGTAAATAAATTAAAGTATTTAGGATATAAAGAAGATGATTTTGGATGTGAATTGTTTGCTAATGGATATACAAATAAATTCTTTTTTCATACAAACGGCTTATTAGATAAATTAGTAAGTAAAGTTATAGGATAAGGAATTAAACATGAATGAAATAGATGATATTTTATTAAAACAAAAAGAATTTGCGAAGCATTTTATCAATCAATTTTCTTCGTTAGGTCTTAAAAGAGAAGATACGATAAAATTTTGCTTATCGATTATTAAAGAAAGTACAGAACTATTAGATGAAGTAGATTATAAAAATATTTATTGGAATACTGATAAGAAAGATGTATTTAAATATAAAATTGAAGAAGAAATAATCGATTTGTTTATATTCGTATTAGATCTATTTATACTATGGAATATAGACGGAGATAGAGTAATAGAATTATTTGAAAAGAAACTAGAAAAAAATAAACTTAAATATATTAAAAATATAAGTTAAGGATAATATGAATAAAGAAGACGTTAAACAACTACATAATTTAATATTAGAATTTAGACTATCTAAATCTACGTTTATAAAAAATAATCTGCTTAAAAAGATATTAGACTTTTTTAAAGGAGATATCTATTATATATCTAAAAAATACTCACAGTATTCTCAAATAGATTTTGACGATATGAAGCAAGAATTATCATTATTGTTATATAATATAATAAATAAATATAATGTAAAAAATACAAACAAATTTAAGCATTTTAGATCTTATATTATTACATCGTTTCATAATAGAGCATGTATAGAATATAATAAATTAAAAAAGAAGAGAGTTATACCTTATAATAAAGTATTATCATTATATAAAGATATAGATACGAATGAAGGAAACATATCATTATACGAAATCATAGAAGACAAAACGGACTTCTTTAAAATAATATCAGATAAGGATTTTATATTAAGATTAAAAAACGAATTAGACAAAAAATATCATTTTATTCTTGACAAGATGTTATTAGGAATATATGATAGAAAGGAGTTAATAAAGAATATTAAAAATAATAAAGGAAAAAATGTATCAAAAATGTATATTAATCAAATATTTAATAGAAAGATAATTCCAGCAGCAACAAAATTATTATTAAAGTAATTGTTTATTTTAATCATTAATTTTAATATATAATAATAGAATAGAAGTAATTATCGTAATAATGGAGGTGATAAACTTAATTGTTAGTAATTATTTAAATTATATGGAGGTAATAAATGGCAAAAGATTTAGATGATGATTTAAATTTAGATGATTTGGAAAAAGAACTTGCTGCAGGCGAAGAAAAAAAATCTGAAAAAGAAGATGCTGATGAAGATGAAAAAGAAAAGTCTAAAGTTAAAGATGAATCTAAAGATGAAGGTGGTGATTTTGAAGTAGGAGATACAGTAACATTTGATGATGATGATGATAATACAATTACAGGAAAGATTATCTCTGTTAATGATGAAGATAATGAAGCGAAAATAAAAGATGAAAATGGTAAAAAATACTTAGTAGATTTAGATGATCTTGAGAAAGTTGGAAAAGAAAAGTCTAAAGCTAAAGACAAAGACGATCCTGATGATAATCCTAAAAAGTCTAAAGCTAAAGATGATGATGATGATGATGATGACGATGATGAACCAGAAACTAAAAAGTCTAAAGCTAAAGACGAAGATGATAATGATGATAATCCTAAAAAGTCT
>Ga0265297_10009874_pt1 | contig 12178 bp, 5 predicted proteins | sample Munlanlwell13791_FD_192502 | JGI IMG/M metagenome (GOLD analysis project Ga0265297, IMG submission 192502) | Leachate microbial communities from a municipal landfill in Southern Ontario, Canada - Leachate well 137-91 | ecosystem: Engineered > Solid waste > Landfill > Unclassified | place...
AGAAAAAACCGACTTCAAAAACGGATTTGGTGAGCGACCGGCAGTTAAAGAGATATAAGAGTTCGCCCATGACAAACAGGTTTACCGCCACAGTTCTGGCCTCTGCGATGCCGGCACCGGTTGAAAGCTCGTACTTGAACAGCCCGAATGCGCCCAGAAGCAGCAAAAAACCCACGATGGCAATCCGCCACATGAGCGTGCGGGTGAGGATAGGCTCTTTGGGATCGCGCGGCATTCTTTCCATGATGCCGGGTTCCTTGGGCTCGAACACCAGCATAAGTCCCAGCAGGACCGCTGTGGTCATGTTAATCCAGAGAATCTGAACCGGCAGAATGGGAAGCGTCACTCCCGCGAAAATCGCCGCCAGGATGACCAGGCCTTCGCCGATGTTCGTGGGAAGTGTCCAGACGATAAACTTGGTGAGGTTGTCAAAAGTCCCTCTGCCTTCTTCAACGGCCGCCTCTATGGAGGCGAAGTTGTCATCCGTGAGCACCATGTCTGCAGCCTCCTTGGCTACGTCCGTCCCCGTGATCCCCATGGCCACGCCGATGTTCGCCCGCTTGAGGGCAGGCGCGTCGTTCACCCCGTCGCCCGTCATGGCAACAACGTTACCCCTGGTCTGGAGAGCTTCCACCAGACGGAGCTTCTGCTCAGGAGCCACGCGGGCATAAACCGATACGTTCTCCACGAGGTCGATGACTTCCTGGTCGCTCATGGCCGCCAACTCCCTGCCGTTCACAACCTTTGTCGCGTTGTGCAGGCCTATCCTTCCGGCGATGGCCGACGCGGTAAGAGCGTGATCTCCGGTAATCATCTTCACTTTGATACCGGCGCTGTGGCATTTGTGAACCGCTTCGACAGCCTCGTTCCGGGGCGGGTCAATCATACCCTGCAAGCCCAGGAAGATGAGCCCCGTTTCAATATCCTTATGATCAATTTTCTGTATGCTGCTCTCCAAGTTTTTTTGTGCAAAGGCAAGAACCCTGAGACCTTTCGCCGCCATGACTTCCACAGCCGCGTGAATTGCCGAAGCATCCAGCGCGACAGCGGCTCCTTGCGGATCAAGGGCCGAGATACAGCGCTCCACGATGGCCTCAACCGATCCTTTCACATAGATCAATGTGTCGCCTCCCTGAGAGTCAGCATGTAAGGTGGCCATATACTGATAGTGCGATTCGAAAGGTATGGTATCGAGGCGCTTGAACCGCGCCTGTTCCTTGTCCATGAAAAGGCCTGCCTTGGCCGCGGCCGTAATCAGGGCTCCTTCCGTGGGATCTCCCTGAACGGCGAGACGCCCTTCTTTTTCGACGAGCAAACTGTCATTACAGAGCAGGCCGCACCGAAGGGTCTGCATAAGACCATCGGACAGAGCGCCTTCTGTTTTGGCATCCGTACGTTCTATCCTGCCGTCCAACGCATAGCCGGTTCCACTGACCGCATATGTCTGCCCGCCTACTGCGATCTCCTGTACCGTCATCTGGTTTTCCGTAAGCGTACCGGTCTTGTCCGAACAAATCACGGTGGTACTGCCCAGGGTTTCCACCGCAGGAAGCTTGCGAATAATGGCCCGTCTCTTGGCCATTCTTGCTACGCCTATGGCCAGCGTGATGGTCATCGCTGCCGGCAGGCCTTCGGGAATGGCCCCCACCGCAAGAGCCACGGCGGCCATGAACATGTCGAAGGCGCTTTCGCCTCTGAGCAGACCGACCGCGAAGGTGGCCAGGGCAAGTCCCAGGATCAGATAGAGCAGAAGCTTGCTGAATTCCCCGATCTTTTTCAAAAGCGGGGTCTGTAACTCCTCGGTGGAAGAAATTAGTTCCGAGATGCGGCCCACCTCTGTGTTGTCGCCTATGGCCACCACCACACCGGAAGCCTGCCCATACGTTACCAGCGCGGAACCATAAACCATGTTCTTCCGGTCGGCCAGGACGGTATCATGAGGAAGCGGCACCGGGTCTTTCTGGACGGCGACGGACTCCCCGGTGAGCGCCGACTCGTCCACCTGCAGGTCGCGGGCAGATATCAGACGCATATCTGCGGGAACCTTATCGCCCGACTGCAGCAGAATGACATCACCGGGCAATACCTCTGCGGAAGATATCTTAATCTTCTTGCCCGAACGCACCACCGTGGCTTCCGTGATCATTGTTTTCGCCAGCGCTTCCATGGCCTTGACCGCTTTGGACTCCTGGACGAATCCTATAATGGCATTCACGATGACCACCCCGAAAATAACGCCGGCATCCACCCATTCCTGGAACATGGCCGTAACAGACCCGGCCGCCAGCAGGATGTAAACCAAGGGTTGATGAAACTGCAGGAGAAATCTCATCAGGGGACCTTTGCTTTTCTTTGCCGTCAGGACATTTGCTCCGAATCGTTCCCGCCGGTGATTTATTTCCAGAAGATCGAGTCCCTTGTCCGGATCGGTCTCCAAAAGATCAGTTACCTCTTCATGAGGCATATGATGCCAGTGCTTTCCCAATAATTTTTCCATAAACAATGATCCTTTCGTGGAATAATTTTTATAAAGTTTGAGCTGTCCGGCCTGTTACTTCCACGCCGATATCCGCGGTATGGTCAAAGAATTTGTAGTTAGACATGGGGAAAGTATAACTGAATATTGGTTATTGAACAAGTGGAGCTCACTGCTTAGGTAGATTTCATGATAAGCAGAACTGAAGATTAGCAATCGGTGCCATCGGTGTGTTAAATTATCATTAAATAGAACCGTCCCCAATTTTTGCTTCGGCTTCAATAATAGCTTCGAATGGCAAATCCTCTCGATCTGCTTGTCGTTTAATTAGCTCGGCGGCTGGACTATAAAGCCGTTTTCCCGCAGGTGCTAGTTCAGCCTGAAGGGTGTCTGAATATCCATAAAAACAATCAAATGCTGTAAATTTATTATCACTGCTTCTGTCTGACTTAGGAAGAAGATAATGTGATGTAAGGATTTCATGAAGTATATTATATGCATTTGTTTTTAAGAGCGCAGCTACAGAATAAAGAAACGTTTCATAAACAAATAATGAATGAGCTTCGAACCATGTATCATTCCAGGAATTAAGCTCTGCTGGACGTGATTTTAGTTCTAGTAGCTCCTCAAGAAAGCCTAGAAGCGCCTGACAAAAATCATCAGTTGGCGCTGTTGTGCTTTCCAATGTTATCCAATCAATGATGTGATTGCGCACATGTTTGAGTTTACCACAATCTTCGAGAACTTTTTTCCCAAAAGAATCAACCTTCGGTCTTTCTCTAACACGAAGGTCATCGGCAAAACTAATACAAGCAGTAAGAAAGTCTTTTCTATAAAATGAAAGTCCTTTCTTTTCTTGGAGAAGCGCTTGTCGAAATGCATTGAACTTAGTTATAGCGGGACTTGATGGCGAAGCTTTGTCATTGGTTATGTAGGCTGGTGGTTTTCCAAGTTTTGGTTTTTCATGTTGCGGCTTTCCAAATATTAACCTAACAAGCTGCTCCCAGTTTTCATTTACGGCCTCTGGGGAAGAGAAGTTTATCCATATTCTTGATTTTAGAAATGTGGGTAAATAAGGATTACCGTCATCTGAAAATTCACAGACAATAGGTATAAATTTTGATTGATCTACTTTTTCATACACTTCTTTAGAAATTATCTGGGATTCTGTTCCAACACCAGCTTTTCTGGTATCGGCTTTCTCCGAGTAAGTCTTGTCACTAATAATAAGGACATGGGTCACTGTTGGATCAGTAACCATTCTTTCCATAAAAACGAATTTATCATTACCTTCTTTCAGGTCAAATACATCAAGGATAACATCAATTCCATCAGAAATAAGTTGTTCAGCCCATTGCTTTATGAGCATTTGATGTGTGGCTGAACTCCAACTATACGATATGAAAACCTTTGGTTGCATAATGTTCCTTTGCTTGCGCTAACATTGTTTATATGGATCGGTACTCTCCGCTTCTTCATCGGTCCGCTTTACGTACTGAAACATTACACACGTTTCAACTCTTACGTTGCTGAAACGTGTGCTCCATGGTTATTCTTCTATAAAAACTTATTTTATTAAGACTTCTATTTACCACGGCACTTCGTGCCTGGTATAATTCGTCCAGCAAGCTTCAGTACACTTTGTTTCTGAAGCTTGGGTCTCATTATCAACTTGGCTCACTACTCTTCAGCGCCGTTATCTTCGGCAGTGCCATCGCCTTCATCATCGCCGTTGCCGTCATCCTTGCCTTCGGCTTCCGATGTGGTGCGAGCGACGCCGACCAGTTTTTCTTCCGGTTCCAGATCAATCAGTTTGACACCTTGCGTGACGCGGTGATTGACCGGGATTTCCTGAACTTTAAGCCTGATAACTTTACCGGCATTACTGATGAGCATGACGTTGTCTTCGCCGACAACCTGCAGGACGCCGGAGACATTACCGACTTTTTCGACAGTTTTCAGATTAATCGTGCCTTTGCCGCCGCGTGACTGAACGCGGTATTCGTCCACCGGCGTGCATTTACCGAATCCGTTTTCGGAAACGGTCAGCATGAACGTGTTCTGGGCGGGGATATCCATGCCGATGACTTCATCGCCTTCATCCAGGCTGATACCGCGCACGCCGCGGGCTGTTCTGCCCATGTCGCGCACGTCATCTTCATTGAAACGGATGGCCATGCCCTGTCGGGTTGCGATGAAGACATCCTGCTTGCCCATCGTCAACTGCACTTCCACGAGTTCGTCGCCTTCATCGATGGAAATAGCAATAATGCCGCCGGCACGCGGATTGGCATAAGCGGTGAGTTCCGTTTTCTTGATGGTGCCTTTCTTGGTAACCATCACGATAAATTTGTCTTCAGCGAATTCCCTTACCGGCAGGGTTGCCATGACTTTTTCACCGGGGGCCAGGTTGACCAGGTTGACAATGGCCTTGCCCTTGGCTGCGCGCCCGGCCTGCGGAATCTGATAGACTTTGAGCCAATACACCTTGCCGGCGCTGGTAAAAATAAGCAGGTAATTGTGCGTGGACGCGATGAAGATTTTTTCAACGAAATCCTCTTCCTTGGTGCCCATGCCGACCTTGCCGCGGCCGCCGCGGTGCTGACTCTTGTAGAGACTGACGGCGTTGCGCTTGATGTAACCGGCATGCGATATGGTGACGACCACGTCCTCTTCGACAATCATGTCTTCGATATTGATATCTTCGGAACTGGCAACGATTTCCGTGCGGCGCTCGTCGCCGTATTTTTCCTTGATTTCATTAAGCTCATCAATGATGACCTGCAGAACCTTCTGCGGATCATCCAGAATCCCCTGCAGATAAGCGATGAGTTTAGTGACTTCGGCGTATTCTTCGTCAATCTTCGCGCGTTCCAGACCGGTCAGACGCTGGAGTCTCATCTCCAGAATAGCCTTGGCCTGAATCTCCGATAACTTGAACTTGGCGCATAGTTGTACGGATGCTTCCGCGGGAGTCTTGGACGCTTTGATGACTTTGATAATCGCGTCAATGTTGTTGAGCGCGATAATCAGGCCTTCCAAAATGTGCGCCCGTTCCTGCGCGCGCGCCAGGTCGAAGCGGGTGCGGCGCACGACAACGTCGCGGCGGAAGCTGATGAACTTTTCCAGAACTTCCTTGAGATTGAAAACCTGTGGACGACCGTCGGTTATCGCCAGCATGATAATGCCGAACGAACTCTCCATTTGCGTAAACTTATAGAGTTGATTGAGAATGATGGCGGAGTTTTCATCACGTTTTAAATCGATAACAATGCGGATGCCTTCGCGGTCGGACTCATCACGCAAATCCGAGATGCCGGAAATTTTCTTGTCTCGCACCAGCTCCGAAATTTTTTCGATCAGCGTCGCCTTGTTCACCTGATAGGGAATTTCCGTGATGACTATTGTTTCTTTGTCCGTACGCCCGTTTTTTTCAATCAGCGCGCGTGCTCTTGTGCGGATAATACCGCGTCCGGTTTTGTAGGCCTCGATAATTCCTTCACGGCCATTGATAAACCCGGCGGTGGGAAAATCCGGACCGGGAATGTGGCGCATCAACTGTTCGATGGTAATATCTGGATTCTTGATGCAGGCAATGGTTCCGTTGATCACTTCCTTCAGGTTGTGCGGCGGAATATTTGTCGCCATGCCTACTGCAATACCGGATGTGCCGTTGAGCAATAACAGCGGAATCCGGGAAGCCAGTAAAGACGGTTCTGTCAGGGATTCGTCGTAGTTGGGAACAAAATCAACCGTGTCCTTTTCCAGATCGGCCAGCACTTCATCGGAAATGCGGGCCAGACGGCTTTCCGTATAACGCATGGCCGCGGGCGGATCGCCGTCAATGGAACCGAAGTTACCCTGTCCGTCCACCAGCATGTAACGCAGCGAAAAATCCTGCGCCATGCGCACTAATGTATCATAGATCGCCGCGTCGCCGTGCGGATGATATTTACCCATGATATCACCGACGATACGGGCGGATTTTTTGTAAGGTTTGTTATGGCGGTTGCCCATTTCATACATGGCATACAATATACGGCGATGCACCGGCTTGAGCCCGTCGCGCACATCGGGAATCGCCCGGCCAATGATAACGCTCATGGCGTAATCCATGTACGATTTTTTCATTTCATCTTCTATATTCACCAATGTTTGCTTGTGGTGGATATCACGGTCCATTTTTTTCCTTCCTCTCTATAAAAAACCGGCCTGCTACAGACGGCACAGTTATTAATCAAAATTTTTTCTAACTTGTCCCGCGTGGCGGGATATTTTTCTAATGTACTAACCCCGCTTTTTACCACACTGTCATTTCGAGTGAAGCGAGAAATCTTGAATCTAATAATTTCAAAACTTTAAGATTCCTCATCCCGATGTATCGGGATTCGGAATGACAATTGTTCTATTATGACACCTTCTCCTGCACGGGAATGACAAAAAATACTAAATGTCCAGGTTAGAAACATACAGGGCATTTTGATATATAAAATCACGCCTCGGCTCTACCTGATCACCCATCAGTGTGGTAAAGATTTCATCGGCCAGCACCGCGTCTTCCACACCGACTCGCAGCAGTGTCCGCTTTTCCGGATTCATCGTTGTTTCCCAAAGCTGTTCCGGATTCATTTCGCCCAGACCTTTATAGCGCTGTACGGTCAGGCCCTTTTTGCCCATACTGACAATGTGATCCACCAGCGCCTTGGAGCTCTCCAGCACAACCGGTGCAGACGATTCATCTCCTGTATCACTGTAAGGAGCCTCGCCCATGATGGATACCTGATCCAAAAGCGAACGGATATCGGCAAACTGCGGCGTTCGGAAAACTTCCCTTGTCACGCTTGAAGGAACAGTTTGTCCGTTTTTATTCAGGTTGAACTCTACTTTAAACCCGCCGTGATCTTCATCCTGCTCAATGTTAAAATCGGCAAAACTATCGCTCATGGCCACGCCTGTTCGCTTGGCAATGGATGAAAGTGCTTTTTCACTTTTAAAGCTATCATCGGTCAGAGTGGGATCACCGGCCAGAATGCGGATAAGATTCCTGTCGCGACCTTCTTTTTCAAAACGGTCGAGCAGATCTTCAATGCGCATGACTTTTTTAATCAAGGTCAGTAGCTTGTTGCCGCTGACCGGAAAAGGTGAGCCGTCGCCCATCATTAGTTTGACCTTTTCCACGCCGTTTTCCAGAATATAGTTTTTCATCTGTTCTTCATTGTGGATATAGAATTCATTTTTCTTCTCCACGACCTTGAACAGCGGCGGCTGGGCAATAAACAAATGTCCTCTTTCAATCAGCTCTCGCATCTGCCGGAAGAAAAAGGTCAGCAGTAGTGTGCGGATATGCGAACCGTCAACATCGGCATCGGTCATGATAATAACCTTGTGATAACGCAATTTGCTGACATCATAATCATCGGTGCCGATTCCTGTTCCCAGCGCGGTGACCATTAATTTGATTTCTTCGTTTTGCAACATTTTATCAAAACGGGCTTTTTCCACATTCAACACTTTACCGCGTAAAGGCAGAATCGCCTGATTCTTGCGGTCACGTCCCTGCTTGGCTGAACCGCCGGCGGAATCGCCTTCTACCAGATAGATCTCACTCAACGCCGGATCCTTTTCCTGACAATCGGCAAGCTTACCCGGCAAAGCTCCTACTTCCAGCGCACTCTTGCGTCTGGTTAATTCACGAGCGCGCCGTGCTGCTTCGCGGGCGCGTGCTGCTTCCATGCATTTATTAAGAATCTGTTTGGCGACAGATGGGTTTTCTTCCAGATAACTGCCGATCTTATCGTATACGATTCCTTCGACAAGACCACGCACTTCAGAGTTACCCAGCTTTGTTTTGGTCTGGCCTTCAAACTGCGGATTTTTAACTTTAACACTGATGACGCAGGCCAGTCCTTCACGCAAGTCCTCACCACGCAGTGATTCCTTGCCGTCTTTAATCAGTTTATTATTGGTTGCGTAATTATTAAAAACACGGGTGAGAGCGGAACGGAAACCAATCATATGCGTGCCGCCTTCGGTTGTGTTTATGCTGTTGGCAAAAGAAAAAATATTGTCCAGATACGTTTCATTATATTGCAGCGCCACCTCCACAAAACAGTCTTCCTTGGCGCCGGAAACATAAATCGGGTTCTTATGTAAAACTTTTTTATTGCGGTTGATGTATTCCACAAAAGATACAATACCGCCCTTATAGAAAAATTCATTCTGTTTGTTGGTGACACGTTCATCTATCAGAAGAATTTTAACGCCGGAATTTAAAAAGGCCAGCTCACGCAAACGATTGGCGATGATATCGTAGCTGAATTCCGTTTCTTCAAAAATTTCATCATCCGGCAGAAATGTTACTTTGGTTCCCTTGCCCCTTGTTTTACCGACCATTTCCAACGGAGCATCAGGAATACCTCGCTTGTATGTCTGCATGTAAACATTGCCGTCCCGCCTTACTTCCAGTTCACACGCTTTGGAAAGAGCGTTGACTACAGAAACTCCCACACCGTGCAGACCACCGGATATTTTGTAGGACTCGTCGGAAAATTTACCACCGGCATGCAGTTTGGTCATAACAACTTCCGCAGCCGATACACCTTCGGTTTTATGCTTGTCTATCGGAATGCCACGACCGTTATCATCAACGACAATACTGTTATCTACTCTTATTTTTACCGTGATGGTGTCGCAAAATCCGGCGGCTGCTTCATCAATACTATTATCCACAACCTCATAAACAAGGTGATGAAGACCTTCTTTACCGGTTGAACCAATATACATCGCAGGTCTTTTGCGTACGGCTTCCAGACCTTCCAATACTTTAATACTATCAGCATCATACTTATGTGTCATAAATGATATTCAAATTCCTCTGCTAAATTTTCAACGGCATAATTATGCATAAATAATTATCGTCTTCCGGCTGTTTGATCAGTGAAGGTTTCAATCCCAAACCTACTTCAAAAACAATCTGCTCTTTATTAATCACAGATATCGCATCAATTAAATAATTCACATTAAATCCGCTATCAATAACTTCGCCTTTATAATCGATATCTATTTCCTCTGTTGCTTCGCCTACATCCAGGTTTGTTGAATTCAGTGTTAATTTACCTTCCGAAAAAGACAAAATTACTCCACCATACCTCTCTGATGATACAACGCTCATTCTCCTTAAAGCATGCAGGAAAGATTCCCTTTCCAGAGTAACGCTAAATCCTTTTTCTGTCGGAATAACTTTTTTATAATCGGGATAATCCGCATCGACCAAACCGACTTTTAAAAGAGTATTTTCTGTTTTCACCACAAACGTATTTTTATGTAACCCGATATATATCTCTTCATTTTCATCAATAATTTTTTTAACTTCCATCAATCCCTTACGTGGAACAATAACGCCTTTTCCGGTCTTAAAAGAAGGTTCGTTTGTATAACCCTTGGCTAGAGCCAAACGATGGCCGTCAGTAGCCACCATTCGTAGTAAATGATTGGAACCGTCAGTTCCCGCTTCCAATAACACTCCATTTAAGTTCTTGCGAGTTTCATCTGTGGCCATGGCAAAAGAAGTTTTATTAATCAACTCTTTAATAATACTTCCTTTAATTTTATAAAGTTGAATATCTTTATCATCGACAATACTCGGAAAATCTTCAGCCGGCAGACCGGGAATTTTATAAAAAGCCCTTTGACATGAAATTTTTACAATATTATTTTTTTGAGTAAAGAGAACTACTTCACCTTGAATTTCCCGAACCATCTCATATATCTTTTTTGCCGAAATAGTTATTTCACCTTTTTCCACAATCTCGGCATCATAATCGGAAATCAAACTTATTTCTCTGTCTGTAGCTATTATTTTAAGTTTATTAGTTTCTGCCTTTAAAAGAACGTTGTTTAGAATTGGTATTACTGTCTTTTTTTCAACAATGCCCAGAGTTTTTTGAATACCGTCAAGAAGGGTGTTTCTGTTTATTTTAAATTCCATAATTCCTCCATGTCTTTGTTCTTTTATTTATTATTCTTTCTCTTATATAAATAAATAGTAATAATAGTAATGATTGTGGATATGTTTATTTAAAAAAAATCTCTAACAATATTATTCAATTTGATACAATATCACCTGTTGATACAATAAAAGAAAAAAGTTTATGACTTGTGAATTAAAATATCCTCAATCTCCTGAACTAAAATTTTTAACTTATTATCAACTTTAATACTATTTAATATTTTATTATTCGCGTAAATTACTGTGGAATGATCACGTCCGCCGATCTTTTGACCAATATCAGGGAAAGAATAATTTGTTAATTTTCTTGCCAGATACATTACAATCTGCCGGGCAAACACAATATTTTTGTTTTTATTATGGGCCTTTATATCTGATATTTTTATATTTAATTTTCCGGCAGTCACTTTAATTATTTCTTCAATACTGACCTCACCTTTCTTGTTGTGTTTAACAAGGCTGCTTAACACTTCTTTAACCAAATCCAGATCAATCTCTCTTCCGGTCAGCGAAGAGTAAGCGCCGATTCTTACCAAAAATCCTTCCAGCTCACGAACATTAGATTCCACATGAGATGCTATGTAATGAACAACATTATTAGGCAATTCTATGTTGTTTTCCTGAACCTTCTTTTCAATAATGGCTATTTTTGTTTCTATTTCCGGAGGTTGAATGTCGGCAATAAGTCCCCATTCAAACCGGGAGCGAAGCCTGCTTTCCAGATTGGGAATATCTTTAGGAAATTTATCACTGGTGACGACTATTTGTTTGCCGGAATCGTGCAGAGTGTTAAATGTATGAAAAAATTCCTCCTGAGTTCTGTCTTTGCCAGCTAAAAAATGAATATCATCAATTAATAAACAGCTTATATTGCGGTACTTTTCTCTGAATTTCGGCATCCTGTCATAACGAATGGAATTAATCATTTCATTCATGAATTCTTCTGCTGAAACATACATGATATTAAGAGACGGATGCAGGGAATAGGCGAGCAGGCCGATTGCGTTGAGTAAGTGTGTTTTGCCCAAACCCGATCCACCATAAATGAAAAGAGGATTATAATTTTTAGCAGGTTGCTTGGCTACGGCAATAGAAGCAGCGTGGGCGAATTGATTGCAGGAACCGACAACAAACCTGTCGAAATTATAGTTATCGTTGAGAAATGAAAGATTTTTACCTCTGATTACGTTTGCGGTGGAAGTATTTTTTATTTGTGTTGAGTTGTTGGTTGCTGGCGCAGGATCTTTGTCTTCGTGTTTGGACAAGATAAAATCAATATCAACCTCAATGCCCGCGGCATGTTTTAATGATTGTTTAATGGTGGAGGCATAATTATCCAGCAGCCAGTCTCTAAAAAACTTATTGGGTACGGCTAATTGCACACATTTATCTTCCATCGCGACCATTTTGATGGGTTTAATCCATGTGTCGAAATTTTGCTTACTTATTTTTTCCTGAATAATTTTACTGGTTTTGTCCCAAAATGCATCCATTATTACAACCTTATCAACATACTTATCAACAGCTGTGGATAAATTATGAAAAACGTTTCATTATTTTAGATCGTCAAGAATTACACCCGATAGCCGGTTTAATTCATCCATTGACGTGTAGCGTATTTCTATAAAACCTTTTTTTGCCGAACCCTTAATTTGAACCTTCGCCATAAATTTGTCTGTTAATGCTTTTTCCAG
>Ga0265297_10009875_pt1 | contig 12177 bp, 8 predicted proteins | sample Munlanlwell13791_FD_192502 | JGI IMG/M metagenome (GOLD analysis project Ga0265297, IMG submission 192502) | Leachate microbial communities from a municipal landfill in Southern Ontario, Canada - Leachate well 137-91 | ecosystem: Engineered > Solid waste > Landfill > Unclassified | place...
CAACAACGCAAGATTGCCGTTTGAGAGTGGCGCAATCAGGTAACGTTTTCGGAGCCGGGCAAGTCCCTCGACTGAATCGGGCCACGGCGTCAAGCGATGCCAGACGCGGTTGAAGCGGTCCTTTTCTTTTTCGCTGAGACCCTTGATTTTGAAGCGTTGAACCAGTTCATCGAGCGACTTGCGGTGAAGGTCATCCAACTTCGTCCAAGGCAGAAGGCCTTTGCGCACCTTGTCCATCGAAGGCGCGTAGGCCGCGCGCCATGCGTCGGCAAAAGCCGCCCAATCCACATTCAACCCCTTCGTCCTGCCCAACTGTTCTCCCTCGGCGATCACGCTCGACCGCCAATCCACGACCGTCCCGAACACATCGAACACCAGCAGTTTGACGCCGACGCCGGCGGCGGAGGTGGGATGCAGCGCAGTCCGCCGTGATGAGGAAGCGCGCCGGGATGTTTTTGCGCTCATGTCTCTCTCCATTTTAAGGCGGCTGCGGCTCACGCAGATGAGGAAGGAGCCTGTTGTTGCGGTGCCCCCTGCCCCATGAATTCCATGAACCACGCCGGCGGGCGCGTCGGCTTGCCGCTGGTGTCGAGGAACGCGTGGATCGTATAGCCGCGCGCCACGGCTGCGCCATTCTTCGCGTGGGCTATCTCGTAATCGAACCGCACCCGCGCCCGCCCGAACATCGCCAGTCTGCACGTTATCCGCAATTCATCGTCGTAGCGCGCGCGACCGACGAACTCGATGTGCGTCTCGACCAGCGGCAGAAACAGTCCGCGCTTCTCCATCTCGGAGTAAGGCAAGCCGACCTTGCGCGTCATCTCCGTGCGCGCGCATTCAAACCATTCCAGGACACGCGAGTTGTAGAAGCCGCCCATTTGGTCCGTCTCGCTGTAGCGGACGCGTAGTGTCGTGATGTTCTCGATGGGGGTCATGGGTTCGTAATTCGTGACTTGTAATCCGTAACTCGTAATTCGTGATTTGTGACTCGTGATGCGTAATCCGTGACTCGGGTCTCGCGAATCGTAGACCGTAATTCGTAGACCACTGACGACCTACGACGAATTACAAATCACAAACCACGAATCACTAATTACGAGTACCGAGTCACAAATCACGAACCACGAATCCCGCTCCACACCTACATTCTCACCAGCGCCGAGCCCCAGACAAAACCGGAGCCGAAGGCGACCAGCAACACAAGTTTGCCGCTGCTGACCATGCCTTGCTTGCGGGCCTCGTCGAGCGCGATCGGCAGACAGGCGGAGGCAATGTTGCCGTGGTCCTCGACATTGATGAACACTTTTTCCTTCGGCGTGCCGGTCTTCTTCACAACCGTTTCCAGCATCCGCAGGTTCGCCTGGTGCGGAATGAGCACGTCCACGTCGTTCATCGTCAGATTCGTGGCCTTGAGCGCCTCGAATGCCGCGTCGGTCATGCCCGCCACGCCGTTCTCGAACACCGCCTTGCCATCCATGCGAAAGTGAACACGGCCGGCGTCAACGTCTTCCTTGGTGATGTGCTCCATGCGGCCGAGTGCGCTGCCCGGGGCGGCAGTGTAGAGCGCCTTTGCGCCGCGACCGTCGGCGTGGATGCCAGTCCAGAGCACGCCGCGCTTGTCGTCGTCGCACGGCCCCATCACGACGGCGCCCGCGCCGTCGCCGAGCAGGATGGCGATATTGCGGCCGTCGTTGGAACAATCAATCCGTTTGGAAAGCACCTCCGAGCAGACGATCAGCGCATGGCGGAACTTGCCCGTCTTGATAAACGCGTCAGCCATCGCCATACCATAGAGCAGGCCGGTGCATTGCTGGCGGATATCATACGCAGCGACGCCGACCAAACCGAGCTTCGCAGCGAGGAAACAAACACAACCCGGATCGGCATGATCGGGCGTAATGGTATTCATGATGAGCAGGTCGATGTCGCTCATCTTCAGTCCCGCGTCGGCCACGGCGGCCCGCGCCGCGAGCGCGCCGAGATCAGAGGCGCTGACGTCCGCCTCGGCGTGATGGCGGCTGCGGACGCCGGTGCGCTCGACGATGAACTTGTCGGTCGTTTCCATCACCTTCTCGAGGTCGAAGTTGGTGGTGAGCTTCGGCGGCAGATAGCTGCCGGTGCCGAGGATGCAAGAGTGAGTCATGGGTGGTCCGTGATTTGTGATTTGTGATTCGGGACTCGTAATTTGTAATCCGTAATTCGTGATTCGTGATCCGTTACTCGTGGCTCGTAATCCGTGGTCCGAGCCACGAATCACAAATCACGAGTTACGAGTCACGAACCCATTCCTTCATGCTTCATCGAGTTCTTTATCAACAAGCTGCAGTTCTTCTGGAAGAAGTCCACGGGCAACGAGCCGGTCACAGCGTGAACCTCAATGCCAAGTTCCCCGGCGAGCGCGCGCGGGTCTTTGCCGCCCTTGACGGCATCAATGATCCGCTTGTGGTAAGCCTCGGCGGAGGCGATCGCGCCTTCGAAATACTTCTTCACCTCGTCCGCGCCGGAGATGACGGCGTTATGCGCGAGGCAAACGACTTCCGCCCCGAGCGCGGCAAGCCGCCGGTTGGAATTCATGCAGGCGGTGTAGTCGCTGAAATACATCGGCCACCATGTTTTCGTGGCTGGCATGTAGAAGCCGGTCACGTCAGCAACGATGGCGATCTTCTTCGTCGGCTCGAAGAAGCTGAGGCTGCAATCGCTGTGGCCCGGCGTGGCGATGACGTTGAACTTGAGTCCACCAACCGTGACGACATCGCCTTCCTTGAGCACGCGATCCACGGCCATTTTCAGTTCCGTCAAAGGCTGCGGTCTCTGGTTTTCTGTGATTGCTCCCTTGCCGAGCAGCCATGCGGTCAGCGCGCCGTCAATCTTGGTGAAGAAGCCAATGGCCTTCTCGTTGCCCATCGTCGCCGCGGCGATCTGCGACGCGAGCACTTGCGCGCCGGGGAACATCTTCCGGAACGCCGGCACCGCCATGACGTGATCGGGATGACCATGCGTGACGACGATCTGCTTCACACTCTCAGGCGCGACACCGAACTCCGCGAGCTGCGCGGCCAGCACCGGACCGCAAGGGCCAACACCGCCCTCCACCACCGCGGCCTCGCCGCCGTCTTTGACAAGGTAGATGGGATAATCAACCGTGCCGAGCATCAGCAGGTTGTCGGTGACTGCAACAGGCGGATTGTTAATGATCATGATAATTCTCGTGTTTGGGACCGCATCATCTACCGAATCCACAGCCCAGCGGCAAGGCTACAATACACATTGGCCCTGTTCGAGCGCGGACAGGCAACACCCTGACTTTTCAAATGCTGAGATCGTAGCCGGAGCGCGGCGCGAACTTCAGCCAGCGGTTCGCGTCGGGGCAATTGCTGAACTGCCGCTTGTCATGGTCCCAGCGAAGTTCCTGTCCGGGGAACCGGAGCGCGATGCAGCCGAGCAGGATGGCCTGCGTCATGGGGACGGCATACTCGAACTTGCTGCCCGGCTTGGCCGTATCGCGAGCCTCGGCGGCCCTCAACCACTGGTGGTAATGGTCGCAGCCTTCCAACTTTTTCATTTCAGTCCGCCAGAAGGTTTCCGCGTCCTTGACAGCGGGACCATAGGGCTGGCCCGTCAACGCCATTGGAATCGGTGGCGACGCATGGGAACCTCCGATGGCGGTCATCTTGGAACCGATGATCATGCAGCCGTTGGAGCCAAGCTGGAGCTTCGGATTGCTGCCCTCCGGATTCGGCGGCAGTTTCTTGCCGTCGTGCCACGTCATCTTCAGGCCCTTCGGACAAAGCTTCGAGCACGGGAATGTGTAATCAATAATGGACCACTCCGGATAAGCGATTCCCGCTGGCGCTGACACCTCCGCCTTGACGCTATCGGGCAAACCGAGTTTCAGAATCCAGAAAGCCGGGTCCATGTTATGGCAGGCCATATCGCCCAGCGCGCCGGTGCCAAAATCCCACCAGCCCCGCCATTTGAACGGAACATACGCCGTGGAAAACGGCCGCGTCGTAACAGGCCCAAGCCAGTTCTCCCAATCCAAACCCGCCGGCACCGGCTCACCTGCGGCCATCGCCGTCATCCCCTGCGGCCAGATTGGACGGTTGGACCAGACGTGAACACGCTCGATCGCGCCAAACGCGTCATCGTTCATCATCTTCTGCCAGAGAAGCAATCCAGCGCCGGCGTGGCCCTGATTGCCCATCTGTGTGACCACGCCATACTTCTTGGCGGCGTCGAGCAGCACCTGGCATTCCTGGAACGTCCGCGCCAGCGGCTTCTGCACATAGACATGCTTGCCGCGCCGCATCGCGTCCAACGCAGCCACCGCATGGACGTGGTCGGGCGTCGAAACAACCACGCCGTCAACCTCCTTCCCGAACTTGTCGAGCATCTTGCGGTAGTCGGTGAACTTCGGCACGTCGGGATGTTCCTGGAATGACTTGGCTGCGCGAACCGGGTCCACGTCGCACATCGCCACCAGTTTCGCGCCGCCCTTGAGCATGCTGTTCATGTCGCCGGCGCCTTTGCCACCGCAAGCGATCTGGGCAAAACGGAACGTGCCTCCCGATGACGCGGCCGGGGCTGCGCGCAGCAATGACGGGCCGCTGAAAGCGAGAACAGTTGCGGTGGATTTGAGGAACGAGCGACGAGAGAATGCAGCAGTTTTCATGATTTGGTGGTTCGATGATTTTCCATTGCCAGCAGCGCCGCGCCAAATGCGCCGGTGAGCTGAGGGTCGGGTGGGACGTGAACGGGACGGCCGTAGGCTTCGCTGAACATCCGCACGAGGCACGGGTTGTGCGCCGCGACGCCGCCGGTCATGACGATGTCGCCGTGGGCTGTATCCATTTCCTGGAGCCGCTTCACAACCGAGTGGAACGCGCCCCGGACGATGTCCTGGACTTTCTCGCCGGTGCGAATCTTGGAGAGAATCTCCGTGGCGGCAAAGACGGTGCAGAAGCTGCCGAGTGTGACCTCCTTCTTCGATTGCGCGGCAAGCTTGTCGAGTTCGCCGACATCCAGCGCGAGCCGCAACGCAATTTCCTCCAGAAACGCCCCGGTGCCCGCCGCGCACTTGCGGTTCATCTTGAAGCCGACGCGTTTTCCGTGCGCATCGAGATGGATGACCTTGCTGTCCTGCGCGCCGATGTCGATCACCGTGATCTTCCGTTGGAAGTAGTGCCATGCGCCCTTCGCGTGACACGTGATTTCCGTCATCGTCTCATGCGCCCACGGCACGTTGTCGCGGCCATAACCAGTCGCGATTGAACGCACGATGTCCTCGCGGCGGATTTTCGCAGCCGTCAACGCATCATTGAGGACCTGCTCGGAGACGGCGGCGTAATCCACGCCGGAACGGCGCAGGCCACGACCGACAACCTTGCCGGTCTCGTCGATGATGGCGAGTTTCGCCGAGGACGCACCGATGTCTATGCCGCAGAAGTAGTGCATGAAAAGGCACGTCCTGCGCTACTTCTGTCCCAAGCCTTCCACGAACGCCTGGATGTTGGTCCTGGCCTGTTCCTCGGAATAGAGGCGCAGGTCGTTGAGATCGCCGTGAATGACGATGTGCGGGATGCCGAGTTTGGCGTCGAGACGCTCCGGCATCTGGTAGCGGTTGTTGGAGTTGTTCGGACAGGTCTTGGAATCGTGATAGATGATGCCGTTGACCTTGTACTTGCGGGCCATCTGCTCCATGTAGGCTTCCTTGGCGTCCTCGCTGCGGCAGATAAAGAGCCGGCAATAGGCGCGCGCCATGCTGCGGAAGGGATCATTTGGGTCGAGATCCTCAAATATCCAACTGTTGCAATAGGTCGAGGCGACAACGGCGGTCTTGAGGTTGGAGAACTGCGTCGAAAGATCACGCAGCTTGCCCCATACCGGCATGCCGTCCCAATAAATGCGGAACTTCTCGCCCGGCACTGCGGCGACACCGTCGGCCACGCGCTGCTTCAACTCCGCCAGCAACGCCTCGTAGTATTGGATCGCGCTTTGCGTGCCACGCAGCACAACCGCGGGCCCCATCTGGATGGTGCCGTCGAAAAACGTGATCGGCGCGGGCACAGCAGCAGCGGCTTCGAGCACTCCCTTCCAAAGGTCGGTGCAACGCCGCGAGAGCTGCACAATTTCCTTGAGCCGGCCCATGTCGAGCTTCTGGCCGGCGACCTTCTCCAACGTTGGCACGAGCGCCTCGGTCTGGCGGGCAATGTCCTCGATGATCGGCTCGTCGAGGTCGCCGATCGAACGCGGCGTGTGGATGCCGATGCACGGCACATTCCATTCGCGCGCGTAGAACTGGAACCAATCCTTCACGTCACGGCATTGGTTGGTGTTATAGACCAGCACGTCAGCCTTCGGCACGCCGGACATGCCCATCTTCTTCAACGGCGTCTCGCCCTTGAGATAAGCGCCGATGTCGCTGGTGAGATAAGAACAAATGTCCGGCGAGAACCCGCGGGCGTTGGCCAGCGGGATGACGTCCGTGGCCATGCGGGACGCGCCGAGCATCGCGCCGTGGTTTTCCGGGAAATAGACGTTGAAGCCGAGCGCATGGAGCAACTCCGCCGGGCCGACGCTGGTGCACCAGGCGGTCTTTTTGCCCTGCTTAGGGCCGTTTTCGAGTTCCGCGAAGTAATTACCCATCACGGTCCTCATCATCTTCGTCGTCTGAAGGTCTTTCCGTTCAGGTGCGGCAGCAGTTTGTGTTGTCATAAGATTGTTACGTTTGAGAGCAACCTGTAGCAGCAAAGCGCCTTTGCCGCAAAATCAAAATCACAGTCATGCGGCAGTCGTGGCAGCGTGTTTTGTTCATGACCTGCCCTTATCCTCCGAGGACGCGCTGCGAAAAAGGTAGGGTGAGACCCACACCATCCGTTTACCCACCGTCCCCTACTTCGTCGGTGCAAAACGCTCGCCAAAACGCGCGGCCAGTTCAGCCAACTGCTTCCTCACTTCGTCGAGGCCCATGTCGCGGGCATACTTCAGCACGCCGCCGCGCCAGTCGGGAAAACCTGTGCCGAGCACCATCGCCGCGTCCACATCGCTCTCGCGTTGGGCGATCCCCTCCTCCATCACGCGCAACGCCTCGGCCACCATCCGCAGGACGAGCCGCTGAGTGATCTCGTCGGCCGAGATGACTCGCGGTGACTTGCCATCTCGATGGCGCGCCGCAGCGATGATCTCCTGTGCGACCGGATTGGGAAGAGGCTTGGGGTTGCCTTTCTCGTAGAGATAAACGCCCGCCCCGGTTTTCTGGCCCAACATGCGGCGTGCAACCAGTTCCACCACGATGGGCGGCGGCGGGCCATGATGCGGGAAGGCGCGGGTCAGCACGGCGTCGCAGTGGACGAGGATGTCGTTGCCGGCCATGTCAATCAGAGTCAGCGGCCCCATCGGGAAACCGAACGCGACCATTGCGCGATCAATCGCCTCCGGCTCGGCGCCGTCCTCCAACAACAGGAACGCTTCGTTGACATACGGGAGGAAGATTCGGTTGACGATGAAGCCTTCGCGATTGCGCACCAAAACCGGCGTCTTGCGAATGATCTTGGCGAAACGCAGCGCGGTCGCCACCGTCTCCGGCGCGGCGGCGGCATGGCGGATAATCTCCAGCAGCGGCATCGCGTGGGCGGGGTTGAAGAAGTGCAGACCAACGAAACGCCCCGGGTGGCGCAGGTCCTTGGCGAGTGTGTCGAACGAAATTGTCGAGGTGTTGGAAGCAATGATGGCGTCGTCGCTGACGGCACGTTCCACATTGGCGAGGACAGCCCGCTTGACGGCAACATCCTCGAACACCGCTTCGATCACAAGGTCTGCATTGCCAATCTTGTTCCAGTCGCTGGTCGTGGAGAGCATCCCCAGAATCCCCCCGAGCAGTCCCGGAGAGAGCTTGCCCTGCGCAACGCGCTTCTCGAGGGATTCGCGGATGCGCTGCTCGCCTTTTTGCAGGGCCGCTGCGTTTTCGTCGAGAGCGATCACAGGCAGTCCCGCCTGCAAGACAGCCTGCGCGATGCCCGCGCCCATCGAGCCCATGCCGATGACGGCCACGCAAGAGACGCGACGCGACGCCGTGTTCTCCAGATCGGGAGCCTTCGCCGTCTCGCGGGTCGCGAAGAAGACGTGGATCTTGTTGCGCGTGGCCAGCGTATCCATGCAGCGCGCGAAGAGTTCCTGCTCCGCGCGCAAGCCGGCGTCGAAGGACTCCACGAGGCCCGTCCTGACAGCTTCGATGATGACAAACGGCGCGATGAGTTCCGGCCGGCCGGCCGCGACGCGTTTATGCGCCATCATGATCGCGGCCTCGTTAACGACGGGGTCGGCGATTTTGTTGGTGCGCTCGCGAGTATTTCGCCGCTCACCGACACAGACCTGCGCCGATGTTTCGAGATTGGCTGCGTCGCACACCGCGTCCACCAGACCCAGCTTCAATGCCTCGCCCGCGTTGATCGGCTGGCCGGTCAGCAACATCTTGAGCGCCGCCTCGACGCCAACGAGGCGCGGCAGGCGCTGCGTGCCGCCCGCACCGGGGTTGATGCCAATGTTGACCTCCGGCATGCTAAAAACAGTGCCGCGCGTGCATACACGGTGGTGGCACGCCATCGCCAGCTCCAGCGCGCCGCCCATCATCTTGCCTGCAAGGGCCGCCGTGACGGGCTTGCTGGAATCCTCAATATCCCGAAACGCCTCCTGGAAAGCGCGCGAGATGCGAATGGCATCCTCGGCAGTCTTGATGTCGCGGAACATCGCCACGTCAGCGCCAGCGCTGAAGTGTTCCTGCGTGCCGGTAATGATGATCCTGCTCACGCGGGCATCCGCATTTGCGTCGCGTATCGCCGCCCGCAAATCAGCCAGCAGATCGAGACTGAGGGTGTTTACAGGTGGGGCATTCAGGCGAAGGACGCACACGTCATCGGTGATGTTGGCAATAATGCTATTCATGGGTTCAGTCTCAACTTTGGTGACCCTTCAACGCGGCTGGCATCCGCCGTTATTAACCAAGACGCTAGTGCACGCCTCCGCACAGGTCAACACCTGCTTGATTTGGCAGCCTGACATGATAAAAAGGAAACGAACTGAGCACAACCAACCGGAGCATCCATAAATGACCGCGCGAACCGCAGTGAGATTCCCATCCTTCGTTTTCATTCTGGTTCTGTTACTTGCCACCAGCCCGATCTTCGGCCAGCAAGCCGCCCCGCGAAACGCCGCGCCGTCCGACAAACACGTCGTGATCATCAGCATTGACGGCTTGCGTCCCGACGTGCTCCTGCGGGCCAAAGCGCCGAATATCCGTGAGCTGACCCAACGCGGCTCCTTCACGTTCTGGGCCGAATCCACCGATGTCGCCATCACACTGCCAACGCACGTCAGCATGCTCACGGGCGTTTCCCCAACCAAACACAAAGTGACGTGGAACGATGATCGCGAGGTGGAACCCAGCATGCTCGCTGTGCCAACGATTTTTGATCTCACCAAGAAGGCCGGTTACAGCAATGCGATGGTCGTCGGCAAACGCAAACTCACCATCATGGCCAAGCCGGGCATGGTGGACTGGGTGAGCGCGCCTGAAAAGAAAGTCAAGACCGACGCACTGAAGATAGCCTCCCTCGCCGTCCAAGTACTGCGCCAGCACCGCCCCAGCGTTTTGTTTGTGCATTTCCCCGACCCCGACGCGGTCGGCCATGCCATCGGTTGGGGCACCTCTGACCAGGTGGCGGTCGCCGACAGGGCAGACCAGGGAGTCGGCATTATCGCGGCTGCGCTGCGCGAACTCCACCTGCAGGAGAAGACCCTGTTCATCGTGACCGCCGACCACGGCGGCTCCGGCAAGTCGCATGGCGCGAAGGTTCCGTTCAGCCGCTATATCCCATGGATTGCCGTAGGCCCCGGCGTGCGGGAAAACTACGACCTCACCCTCGAACCCAAACTGTCCGTGCACGTTGTGGACGTGTTCGCCACCGCGCTGAACTTCCTCGGCGTCGCCGTTCCGGCCGACGTGGACGGCCAACCGGTTCTCGCGATCTACGGCAAGGCCCAGAACGCCGGACTCAAGCCCAAGAGATAGTCTTCGCTTATTGCTCCCGCGCTGGCGTGGCATCCCACACCAGCACTTCGAACGGTTGCAGTTTGAACTGATGCGGCACACCCGCCTTGACGGTGATCTCCGTCTTGGCGGCATCCTCCTTCCACGGACTCTTGAGCGTGTATTGACGCGCCGCGCCTGCGGGCAGTTCAAACACCTTCGCCGCGTCCACTTCGACCACGGCCGTCCGATCGCTTGGATTGCGCAACGCCAGCACTGCCTTGTTCTTCGACCACGATGCCCAGCCATAGACATCGCCTTTCGCCGGGTCGCCGCCAACCCAATGCGTGTCGGCCAGCACTTCCGCGTTGGCGCGGCTCCACTTTGCCGCCTCGGCCAGCACGTCCCACAGCGCCGTCGTCATCAAGCTCGGGTCAATGTGTAATTCCTGCATACAGGTGCCCGTCGCAAAGTAGGACCGAATCTCCGCAACGAGATCCGCCGGCGCGCAACTCACGCCGCGGCTCTTCGGGTCATAAGGATTCTTGAACGCATACTTGTGGATCATGATGCCGTGCAGCATCAGCGAACTGATCGGGCAGAGCGGTCCGCGCAGGACCGTGGCGTGATACGTCGCGTTATCGCGATACGTCAGCCACTGCTGGCGGTCGCTGCCTTTGCCGAGGAAGCCCGCGTCGCTCTCCTGCCGCCAGATCGAGTCCGCCCACAGAATCCAGAACGGCGACGGCCACGTGCCGGTGGTCGGATTCAGAAACACATCCGGCTTGAGCGCACGCAATTCGTCATGCACCCGCAGCAGCGCCTCCACGTCGCTCGCGAACGCTCCCGCGCCCTCCTTGCTGTTACCCGCTCCAAAACCGTCGAACTTGAAATAGTTCACGCCGTAATCGCGCACCATGCCCACGCACGCTTCGCGGAACCGCTCGTAGTAGCGCGGCCCGGCCAGCGTCAACCCGTTCTTGCTCGTCTCAAACCCCTGCTCCTGTCCCGCCTCGACGCGTTTGGCCCGGCCGGAGTAACCACCCCACGGGCTGAACCAGATTCCAACCGCCGAGTGATACTTGCCGGCCGCCGCGCGCTCCGGCGCAAGCCCTCGCCCATAGCCGCGATGAAACTGCCAGACTTTGCTCACGTCGTCCCAACCGTGGTCATGCACAAACGAATCGAGCACCACGCCGCGCTTCTCCACCAACTCGCGGCCGAACACGTCGATCAACTCCAACCACAGCTTCTCCTGCCCGTCGACAAACCTTTCAAATTCCTCCGGTTTGCCAAATCGCCTCACGCGCCAGAACTCCGCCCCAACCTGATAGCCGCAGTTGTAATGCAGGAACGTGTGATAAGGCTGCGGCCGTTCCATCTCGAGATAGTGCAGAAACCCGCGACGAAGTTGTCCCTCCGGCACCACGCCCACCACACTCGAACGCTCCACCGCCCTGCCCGCCTCCACCGCTACGTTGCTGGCAAAACCGCAACGCACCCGCACGCGCGGAACCGACGGAGTCACCACGTTTTTCGCCATCGGATTCTCGCAACCGAAGAAAATATTGCCCGCCACCACCGGCGAGCCGTCCACGCTGCCCGCGACCGTCGCGTTCGGCACGAACACATCTACCAGCGCCAGCTCCTGCAATTCCACCGACTCGCGCTTCGCGAAGATCAAGAGAGACTGTCTCATGTAATTCGAACCGTCGCGGAGCACCGCCCTCCATTGCAGTTTCAGATTCCCATCCATCGACGCAAGCTCGACAGTGAACTGGCGACCGCCGCGCCGCTCCGCCAGCCGCCGCGAACCGGGCGCCGGCTTCAACACGGTCAGCTTCGGCCTGCCAACAAGCTGGAGATCCGACGCCCTCACCACCCTTCCCTCCGACGCCGGCGTCCGCGCAACGACGAACCGGAAACACTCGCCGTCGCCCATGCTCAACGTTGTCTTCGAGAGTTTGTCCTCCACACACACCGGCTTCAAGCGACCGCCGCCGGTCATCCATTCGCAGCGAAGCACCTCGTTCTCCAGCACGAACCGGTTGTGATCCACCATCGTCTTCGCCTGCTGGGGATCGGGACCGGGGAAATCCACCGCCCGTGCGCGCTGTCCGAGCATGAGGACCGGCAGACACAAAACAAACATC
>Ga0265297_10009876_pt1 | contig 12176 bp, 13 predicted proteins | sample Munlanlwell13791_FD_192502 | JGI IMG/M metagenome (GOLD analysis project Ga0265297, IMG submission 192502) | Leachate microbial communities from a municipal landfill in Southern Ontario, Canada - Leachate well 137-91 | ecosystem: Engineered > Solid waste > Landfill > Unclassified | place...
GAGAAAAATCAAAATTAGTTATTGGCCTCGGAACTTGCGCCACGCTCGGCGGAATTCCCGGAATCATGGATAAAGAAGAACGGCAGAAATGGTATGAAAAAATTTACGGGCCGGAATACAAAGGCCGGGGGATTGATGCCCTGCCTTTGAGCGCTTACGTAAAAGTTGATTTTCTGATTCACGGCTGTCCGGTCAACGAAGCCGAGCTGACCCGTATTTTCAGCGATTTGCTGAATAATAAAAAATTGAACTATAAAGATTATTCGGTTTGTTTTCCGTGTAAAGTGGACAATATTCCCTGCCGGTTGCTCGAAAATAAGCCCTGCCTGGGGCCAATTACCCAGGGCACCTGCGGGGCGATCTGTCTTAAGGGGGGCAACGCCTGTTACGGCTGTTTTGGCATCAAAGACGGAGCTAATATCGGGGCTCTTCTGAAGATATTGGATAATTTCGCCAGCAAGGATGAAATTGAGAATTATTTCTCGATGTTTCATAATAAATCAAAACTCTATGATAAAGAATGAATTTATAGCTAAAATCGAAGGCCATGGTTCTTTAGATATCGATTTGACTAAAAAAAAGGCGGAATTGAAAGTTTTGGAAGGCGAGAGATTGTTCGAGGGAATTCTCGTCGGCCGGCCGGCCAAAGACGCGCCCTGGATAACGGCCCGGATTTGCGGGGTTTGCCCGATTGCTCATAATTTGGCGTCGCTTAAAGCGGTGGAAGCGGCTTTCGGGATCGTGCCCAATAAAACCACGGTTTTATTGAGAAAACTGATGGTCGCCAGCCAGATAATCCAGAGCCATGCTCTTCATTTGTTTTTTCTGGCTTTGCCGGATTATCTGGGTTTGGACAGCGGTTTGGAATTGGCCAAAAAAAATCCCGGAGCTTTCAAAGCCGCCCTTACCCTTAAAGGAATCAGCGATGAAATTTCTTACGTAGTGGCCGGCCGGGAAGTCCACCCGACAACGACGGCTGTCGGCGGATTCAATAAAATTCCTCATAAAAAAACCCTGAAAGATTTATTAAAGAAATTAGATAAAAACATAAATTCCGCGCTGATTGCCGTGAATGTCTGCGGAAAAATAAAATATCCCAAATACGATGTCGACCTTGAATTTGTCAGCCAGACCGGCGGAAAAGATTATCCTGGCTACGATTCAGCCGAAATTATTTCCAGTAAAGGAGGTCCAACCTCTCAAATATTGAGTCAAATTCGCGAGGAGGTTGAACCTCCTAAAATTGGTCCGACCTCAGGGACATCAATTAAAAATTACAAAGACGACATTCAGGAAGAAATAAGGAAAAATTCCACGGCAAAATTCTCCAAATACAAAAAAAGGGAAGTGATGGTCGGGGCTTTGGCGCGATTGGCTACCCACCAGGATTATTTAGCCCCGGTCTGCAAAAAATATCTCAAAGAAATCGATTTTAAAAATCCTTTTTACAACAATTTCGCCCAAGCCGTGGAAATTCTTCATTTTTACCAAAAAGCCCGGGAAATTATTGAAATTTTACTTCAGGAAGAACCTGACCTAAGAATTATTTCTCCGAGCAACCACCCGCCCCTTAAAGGCATCGGCGCGGTGGAAGCGCCGCGGGGCGGCTTGTATCACGAAATTCATTTAAACGACAAAGGAAAAATAATTTTCGCCAATATTATTACCCCGACGGTCCAGAACCTGACTTCCATTGAAAAAAGCGTCCAGGCTGTTTTAAGCCAGTCGCCTAAAATTTCCTCGGCTGAAGCCCAAAGATTGATTGAAATGCTTATCCGGGCTTACGACCCCTGTATTACCTGCGCGGTTCACTAGTATTTTTTGGATAAAAAATGCTATCATGATAGTATGAAAATTTTTAATTTCTACAAACCTTTATCCAGCAGTACCGAGAGAGAGAGAGAGAGAGGAGGGAGAGAGTAAAACCCCGGCTCTTCCGGTTCTTGTTTAATCTTGGTTCTGGTCTAACAGTCGGCCTTCTGGTCGGCGTTATTGTTTTGGCTTTCACCGGCCCCGAAAGCCGCACCCCCGGCACCGGCAACCCTGATTTCTGGATAAAAAGCGGGGATGACATTTATTACAATCCTGCGGGAGGCGGCAATGTCGGCATCGGGACGGCGACACCTACTGTGGAATTAGATGTTGTTGGTGATATTAAATTATCTAGCGATATTTACACTGCCGCTTGGACGGATTATTCGGCGACTTCCGCGATAGTAGGCTGGAGTAGTTTTACGGCTAAAGCAATCTATGTCAAGAAAATAGGCAAGACGGTGTTTGTGGCGTATGACATAAGGGGAGTGAGTAATTCAGCTGCAACTACTTTTACAGTTCCTTACACTATTTCAAATAATATAACTCCTTGGGCTTTTGGCTATGCCTATGATAATGGGGGAGCTACAGCTGGGGTAGGGCTTATTGAAATATCTAAAAATGGCGCAGTTATCACTCTTGGTAAGAATGAGGTTGGTGCGAGTTTTACAGACTCAGGAAACAAAAATATTATAGGGCAATTCTGGTACGAAGCGGCAAATTAGAGATTAATATATTCTATCGAAGTTGAACTTCCAAAGTTAAACCACGATGATAATATTCGCATCGCAGGGAATATTAGAACCTTATTCCTATTTTTTAGTTAATTTACCTTTTAGAACCTGTAAGTAGCTCCGACACTCATCGCCATTTCGTCAACGAATCTTCCCTCAAGATTCAACTTCCAATGCTCGCCTATCTTTTTATCGAGGTTTAACCTCGATAAAAAATAATGCCAAGAGTTATTTTCTCTTGGCATTAAATTTCTGGAGGATTTCTTCGGTGATTTCGGCGAGCCGTTTGGCTTCCGCCGGACTGATAATTTCAGCCGCGTTAGCGTAATGGAAACTGATAAAATCTTCTTTTTTGGCTTTTAGTTTCAAGTGGTTTGTTATTTTTGTTTTTTTAGGTTTCCCCAAAAACAGGCCGTTTTCTTTCCGGACAATGGGTTGGTATTCGGCAATGAAATAATTCTTTCCGATTTTTTTTATTTTTCCGCCGGCAGCCAGGCATTCGTTCATGTGATTAAGCTCGATTTTTTTCAATGGTTGGCTGTAGGCAATGGCGGCCACGGTGTGGTTATGAAAAAAACTGGTATCGGGCCGGGGAGATTCCAATGTTGCCGGCCATCCTCTCCAATAAAAAGAAACAACCGCGGGCGAAAATTCGCCGGAAATTTTGTTGGCCTTGGCAATGGCGGCGTAAAACCTGTAAGGGATCAACGCTTGAAGGATTTTTTCGGCTGTCCGGTCTTTTTCGTTTTTACCAAGAATAAAACCAAGCAGTTTCTCGCAAACCTTCAGTCTTTTGGCGGTGTTGCAATTCCAACTGTAACTGGCCGCTAATTTCAGTCCTTCCATTTTACCCCCTCCTTTTTTTTGACAAAGAGCCGGTTTAAGTTTAGGCATCGCGGGTCAAACAAAAAACTTTTTTGGTTAATCCCGAAATTTCTTTCAAGCCCAAAACCAAGATTACTCCAAAGACAATAAAAACGCCAGCCAAAATTTCCCGGGGGCCGATGGCATTGCCGGATATCAAATTAAGCAGGGTGGTAATCGGAGCGCCTAAAGTCAGGATTGCCGCGGCTTGCGAAACGGGAACGTGCTTCAATCCGTTATACCAGGTCAAAACATAGCCCAGAAGAATAACCGCGGTAATTATTATCCAATTAATTTCTTTGAAGGAAAGATTGGTTATTAAAGACAACCGGCCGGTGACCGACAGGAAAACAAGGATGAACAGAGAACCGAAAAACATCCGCCCCCAGCCGACAACTTTCCCCGGAAGTTCTTTCAGGGCGTATTTGGAGATGACATTTTCCATCGCCCAGAAAAGAGTGGCGACAAATATCAAAAGCGTTCCCTTATTCAAGACCAGTAAAGACGATTTTCCCAGTAAAAATAAATTGCCCGCCATCAGAAACAAGCCGCCAATTAAGAAATTTTTATTCAATTTTTCTTTCAGGAAAACCGAAGCCAGCAGTGCCACGTAAACAAACATGGTTTTTTGGATGAATGAACTTTCCGCGGCGTTGGTCAAAGAAAGCCCTTTGAAAAACAACAGAAAAGGCAAACTGCCGCCGGCCAGTCCGATGACTAACAGCAAGCCCCACTGTTTTCTCGTCAGTTTTTTCAATAATCTCCAATCTTTCAGCCCGAGAATCAAACCGGAAACGGCGACGGCCACCAAAACATTTTTAAGGAAAGTAAAAATATAGGGATTAATGACGCTTACGCCGTACTTATTGATGAAAATCGAAAAACCGGAAATGACGGCCGTGCCCAAAACCAATAGTAATCCTTTTTGTTTCATGAAATTAGTTTATAAGTTTAAGCGTTGTCGCACTTAGCGACAACGCATATTTGGTTCGCTCGGTCGTCATAAACATTTATTTTTATGCGGCCTCGCTACCAAATATAAAATTTTTTCGGCTTCGGATTTGGACAATTTATTCAAAGCCATTTCGCCGTGAACCAGAAGATAGTCGCCGATTTTGACGTTTTTCAGCAGACAGGTGTTGACCCGGTGCGAATGATTCCGGTTTTTGATTATTGCCCAATCTTTTTCTATTTTTACGACTTTACTGGGAGTGGCTAAACACATGAAAATATTATACATCTAAAATCCGGAATTAAAAACTGTGATATAATGAAAAAATCCATTATGAATAAAGAAAAAAAGGCCTGGGTGGTCGGGGTGGATATGGGTTACGGCCATCAAAGGACGGCCTATCCGTTGAAAAGTTTTGCTTTTGAAGAAAAAGTCGTCAACGCCAATAATTACGCGGGCATTCCCGACAACGACAGGAACGTCTGGGAATTGGCCAGAAATTTTTATGAAGCGATTTCCGATTTCAAGAAATTTCCATTTTTGGGCAATTTAGCTTTCGGAATTCTTGAGAAATTTCAGAGAATCCTCAGTTTTTACCCGAAAAGAGACCTGTCAAAGTCTAATTTTTCCCTTAAAGTTATTTTTTCTTTCATCAAAAGGGGCTGGGGGAAAGATTTGATTTCGAAACTGGGAAAAAATCCCTTGCCGTTGGTAAGCACTTTTTTCACCCCGGTTTTCATGGCTGAGGTTTTCGGCTACCCCGGCGAAATCTATTGCGTCATCTGCGATGCCGACATTGCACGGACCTGGGTTTCCCCGAATCCGGCTAAAAGCAAAATAAAGTATTTCGCTCCCAATTCCTGGGTGGTGGGCAGATTGAAGCTTTACGGGGTCAAAGAGGAAAATATATTTTTAACCGGTTATCCTTTGCCGCAGGAAAACACCGGCAGCGAAAAATTGGAAATCGCGAAAATCGATTTGGCTTACCGGCTTCTGAACCTGGACCCGAAAAAAATATACCGCAAGGAATACAGTCCTTTGATTGAAAAATATGTCGGAATTTTGCCCGAGAAACCCGACCACCCTTTGACGATTATGTTTTCGGTGGGCGGAGCCGGGGCGCAAAAAGAAATAGCGGTTAAATACGTCAGGAGTTTGGCTCAAAAAATAAAAAACCGGGAAATCAAGGTTGTTTTGATGGCCGGCACCAGAAAAAACGTTTATAAATATTTTTTGGACAATATAAAGATCATCGGTTTGGAAGATAATCTGGATAAAAACATTGAAATAGTTTTCGCCGACACCATAAGCGAATATTTCGCTAAATTTAACCAAAAATTGCGGAAAACCGATGTTTTGTGGACAAAACCCAGCGAGCTTTCTTTCTACACCGCTTTGGGCGTGCCGATAATCATCGCCCCGCCGTTGGGGTCCCAGGAAATCTTCAACAAGAGATGGCTTTTGAGAACGGGTTCGGCGATAGACCAGGACAATCCCAATTACGCCGACCAGTGGCTTTCCGATCTTTTGAACAACGGGGGTTTAGCCGAAGCGGCGATGCAAGGTTTCGTGGAAGCCGAAAAATTGGGAACTTATAAAATCAAAAAAATAGTTTTTTAAAAATGAAAACCAGGAAACTGATTTATATCGTCTCTTTTCTGATTTTTCTGGTAATCGCCGGTTTTTTCGCCTATTTTTTCCTGGGCGCGGCTCCGCGGGCGGAAAATATCGTTTGGGGGGTCAATTTTTCCCAAAAGCACGCCGAACTTCTTAATCTCGACTGGCGGGAGACCTATTCGGCGATTCTTGACGACCTGAAAGTGAAAAATATTAAATTGCTTGTCAGCTGGGATTGGATTGAGAGCCGGAAAGACGAGCCTTTTTTTGACGATTTGGACTGGCAGATAGAGGAAGCCGGCGATCATCAGGCTGAAATTATTCTGGTTATCGGAATGAAAACCGGCCGCTGGCCCGAGTGCCATATTCCGGACTGGGCCAAGAATTCGAGCCGCGAAGACCTTCAAAACGGCGTTTTGGATTATCTCGAAGAGGTCGTTTCGCGCTATGAGGAATCCGATGTTATCCGGGCCTGGCAGGTGGAAAACGAACCGTTTTTTTCTTTCGGCGTCTGTCCCAAGACCGACAAGAATTTTCTTGAAAAAGAAATCGCCTTGGTGAAATCGCTTGACGGCAAAAAGCGGCCGGTAATAGTTTCCGACAGCGGCGAAAGTTCTCTGTGGCTTAAAGCGGCCAGTGTGGCTGATATTTTGGGAATCACCATGTACCGGAAAACCAACAACAAGTTTTTCGGCGTCGTGAATTACCCTTTTCCTCCGGTTTTCTATTGGCGGAAAGCTCAAATCATCAAAACATTTTTCCATAAACCGGTTATCTGCGGCGAACTTCAGGCGGAGCCCTGGAGTTCCGTGCTTTTATACGATTCCACCTTGGCAGAACAGAAACAGACGATGGATGCGAAACAATTCGTAAAAAACATGGATTTTGCCAGGAAAACCGGACTTAACGAGTTTTACCTCTGGGGCAGCGAATGGTGGTTTTGGTTGAAGGTCAAATATAACGATAATAGCCTGTGGGAAGAAGCCGGAAAACTCTTTAATTCTTAGTTATCTCGGGAACTATATACTTAATTACCCCAGTCGTTAGTTTTGATTTTATCCCAAATAGAAATAAGAATAATAGCAAGGGCGAAAGTCGTAATTATCCAAAATTCTCTTATGTTCCACATTATCCAAGTAATGATTCCGACAAAATATACTACAACAAGCCATTTCAATACCCGCCAAAAAGTATCGAGTTTTGATTTCATTTTTTCTTTTTCTCTATTTCCCTTTTATTCTTATACTTTGAGTGCGCGATAGCACCAAGAACCTGATTGAAGGTTGCTGGCACCGGCTCGTGTTTTTTCGATGGTCTGCCCTTTTTTATTTTCATAGTTTATTTCAGATAAATTTTGAGGCATTTCTTTTTCGATAAGCCCCACATAAGATAGATTACCACTTTTTGAAATTTGTTGCACAATTGCCGTAAATTTTTCGCCCATTTCCATCATACGAACATTAAAGCGAAATGCAAACTCATTTATATAACGCTGTATATGTTTTTTACTCATTGAGTGATAAGTCCCATGATACCCTCTTTTGAATAAAGCCCAAAAACTTTCAATGGAGTTGGTGTGTATTTCGCCTTTAACCCATTGCTTTTGAGAATGCTTTACACCACCCCGGCTATAACCGAGCTTCGGAAGTTTTTTATATACGCTTGCCTCATCCGTCATTATAAAAGCGCGGGGGTCTATATTTTTTTTAATCTGATTAAATACAATATGCGTCTGTCGCGATTCAATTTGGAAAACCCGTGTCTGGCCATTTCGTTCTGTCATTCCCATTACAGGTATTTTCTTTCCAAATCCATGACTACGATTATGTTTACCCCCGATGTAGGTTTCGTCCACTTCTACCGTGCCGAATAATTTACCATCATTTTGTTTCATTGCCTCTCGGATTCGGTGGTCCATAAACCACGCCGTCTTTTGGCTTACTCCGCATTGTTCCGAAAGCTCAATAGAAGAAATACCCTTCTTGCTAGTTGTAAGAAGGTAGATGGCGATAAACCATTTTTGTAAGGGGAGTTTGCTTTCACCGAAAAGCGTTCCTGTTTTAATCGTAAAATCCTTTTTACACCTGTCGCAACGATAACGCTTTCCGTCCGAGAAACGGAATATCTTATTATGACCACAATGAGGGCAGAAATCCCCGTCCTTAAAACGGATGCTTTCAAAGTATTTCCGACAAGCGTTTTCGTCCTTGAAACAAGTTAAGAATTCTGCTATACTTTTGAAGTTGGTATCCATACTAATAAGTATATTCTATTTCTATAACCTGTCAACCCTAAGCTGTGGATAACTTAAACCACCTACTTGACATTGAAAATAAAAAGAGTATACTTAGCAAAAATATCATTAAAATAAACCAAGTAGCCAAAAACCCTGATTTCGGCTCACTTGTAAGAAAGGCATTTGACATTCAGAGATTTATTATATAAGCTTAAGAAATATAAAAACATGAACAAAGAAAAAACAACAAGAGAGGCAAAACCCGTATATCTCAGTGTCCCAAAGCTTGAGGAGCTTATTCGTATTGTTTCGGAACATGCTACTAAAAACGCCTTGGACGCTTCTTACTTTGAGGCCTACGGATTTGGTAATTCTGACGCAACCCTCGCCATAAGTTCTTTAAGATTCTTGGGTCTTTTAAATAACGAGGGAAAAGAAACAGAGCTCATGAGTAAAATTCAATTAAAAAGCGAAGATAAAAGAAGGGAAGGATTCGCGGAAGTAATCCGTAAGGCATATAAAAAACTTTTTGAGATTGAAAAACCATACGAACTTCCTACCGATAGAATTTATGATGAAATACGAGGCCAATATCAAGTTAGTCCCCGAGTGGCTAGGGGTGCTGTCCCTGCTTTTCTCCGTTTGTGTCAGTTCTCTGGATTTATAGAAGGAGCGCCAAAACGCAATACCAACGGAAATAAAACAAAAAGAATAAAACCTAAATCTCGCATAAAAAACGACAGCTCATTGGATAAATCGGGTCAAAAATACAAAATCATTGAAATTGTGAGTGGAAAATCAGCGATAGGAATTCCCCTGGGAAGCGAAGAAAAAATCTTGCTTGATAAAGACGCCAGAAAACATTTAGACGCTTTCATTGAAGCCGCCCGGTTGTATGCAGAAAGTATCAAAAATGAAGAAACCTCCGATTCAGAATCAGAGGTAAGTTAGGGTTCTTTAAAAATTCTAGAGCGTCGTGCCCTGTTATCGTCCTAAGCAGGTCAATGGTCGAGACCACTAAAAAGCTTTGGGCAACAACGATAACAGGGCACGGAGTTCTAGAAATAGTTCTGATTTAGAAGCCCAAACCTTTGGGCGGGTGGCGAAATGGTAAACGCAGTAGTTTTGTAAACTACCTTCCGGCTAGGAATTGCGAGTTCGAATCTCGTCCTGCCCAGAGGTTTAGGCTTCTAATCTTTATATAATATATTGTAATATATTATATACTATATTGTCAATACCTACTCTGTATATAACCTTTATATAATAACATCTTTATGCATGCTTTTCATTAAAGGGGTGTGGATAACTAGTTAGGGTAAACAAATATATAGTTCCCGTTATCTCATTGTTTACAGGTCTATTTTTTTGTGCTATAATTAATAATTATATAGAGATTTTTAGTTCTTTAAAAAGGAGGCGGAGATGGAAAACAAAAAAATGATTTTCGTGGTCGATGACGACGACATCTGCAGGGAATCATTGGGGATGATTTTGGAAAATCAAGGTTATAAAGTCAGGGATTTTCCTGACGGCAAAAAGGCCTGGGACGCCATAAACGAGAAAAGGGGACTGCCCGATCTCTTGATTACGGATGGGATAATGCCGGAGATGGGAGGGGAAAAATTAACCGCTTTGGTTAAGTCCTCTTACAAATTCCCGGTCATTATGGTCAGCGGGGCTTGCGAAAAAATGCGCGGTTGCCCGGTTGACGCTTTGATGGGCAAGCCTTTTGATTGCGATCACTTGCTGGAAGAAGTTAAAAGATTGATTTAATTAAAATACAGCCGGTCTTAATGACGGCTGTTTTTTTATTCCAAAATCACCTTATAGCCGTTTTCCGGGATTTGGTTGATTTGTTCCGGCAAAACATAAAAAATATTTTTTTCTTTTTGTTTTTCCGGACTGAAGGTGTCGGTTATGAACATTACCGTTTGCGCGGGCATCGGGATGCCGTTAACCAATGCTCCGGAAGCTTTTACGATGACATATTTGGGGGTTTCTTTAGGCAAGGCATTTAACTGTCGGCCGATAGCCATGTAGTCGGCGCTGAAAGCGCCGGCCGCATTCCGATTTTGGCCCCATAAAATGAAATAAGTCGTGTAGGCCTCAAAAACCAGAAGCGAAAGAAAGACAAAAACGAAGATATTGAGCGCTTTTTTGTTTTGAATCATCCCGAAAAAGATTTTATAAAGCCAAATTCCTCCGATTCCGGCCAGAATGAAAACCGGAGGCGCCATCAGGATGGCCCGCAGGGCGTGAGGCAGCCCTTCATTGGAAACGATGACGGGCAGAGCGGCGAGAACAAGCCAGCCGAACAGAACAGTATATTCAAATATTCGCTTTTTTTTGATAATCGCCTTGATTCCCAGAAAAATTCCCAGCAGGAATAAAATGCCAACCGGCCAGAACAATTCGGGCCGGCCGGCGTAGTTGTGCCGCCAATTGTTGTCGCCGGTAAAATTAAACATCCCCAGGGTTTTAAAGGTGTTTATTGCCAGGGCTTTAACGGGGCTGGGAGAATTAAAAACGGAAATCTGGCTGGTGCGGCCCAAAAAATCTTGGGGATTATTCAGGAAATACCAAAGCAGGGGCGCCGCTGCGATAAAGGCCGAAATTAAAAAACAGGCAACGGGAATGGCGATTTTCCGGCGGTAATCCCTGTCTTTGTTTTGAAACCAATAAAAAAACAGGATTAAGAGGATTAAAACCGGGGTCACCCTGTAGGCGATATAAGTATGGACGCCCAGCCCGTAGAAAATCCCGCCGGTAACCGCAAGAAGGATATTTTTCGTTTTGCCGTTCGAACGCGCTTCTTTCAGGAATTTAACCAGGAAATAAAGCGCCCAGACCAAAAAAAACGGCGCCAGAATCGCCCGGAAAGAAATGCGGGAGAAATTAATGTGCCAGAAACTCGTGGCCAGAAAAAAAGCGGACAGCAGGGCGATTTTTCTGGAAAATAATTCTTTGGCCAGAAAATAAACTCCGAGCACGGTAAATAATCCGAACCCCGCTGCCACGGCTCTCGGAATCCAGGGTTCATGGCCGAATTTAAACGTAAGAAATCCGACGATATTCATCCAAAGGCCTTCGCGGCCGTTGTTTTCGGGATAGAAAATCTTTAAATCGCCGGTTTCCCAGGCCTCAATGCCGTTGTTGGCGTTCATCGCTTCGTCGGGATAAAATCCCGGCGGCAGTTCGGTAATCTGGTAAAAACGCAGGAAACCCGCGATAAGCAGAACAATGACGACCAATGGCCAATAATTTTTGATTATTTTTTTCATCGTCAATTTAATCATAACACCCGGAAAAGGAATTTTAAAATAAAAAGCCACCCGATGTTTTGAGTGGCTTATTTTTTTTTTAAACTAATCTAGTTTGTCAGGAGGGGAATATCATTATATCTGTCACTGCGCCGAAGCCATTGAATCTCCGGCCTCTTACGTCTTCTCGGATTCTATTTACTAAAGAGGTTTCCTCCGGGATGCACTGGCTTTTGATTTGTTCGTCTGAAAGGGAAATACAATTTCTTATTTTTCTCCCTAAACTTTTTCGGAGTTCCGAATCGTGTTCTTTTTCAAAGGTGATAACCAAACCAGTTTCTGAACTCAAATAAAGATGAGCCGTGTGTATTTCCTTTCTGAGCAGGCCTTGCCTTTCAATGGTTAAGTGCACGCTTTTCATACCCCATCTCCTTTTTAAAATTGTTAAATTACTGATTTATCTTAGCTTAAGTTAAGCATAAAACTTTCGTTTTGTCAAGAAATAAGGCAGACATTACAAATTTCTTCTAAAATAGTAAAATAATAGGATGACACCTAAAAAAATCGGTTTGGCATTGGGCGGCGGCGGCGCCAGAGGGCTGGCCCACATCGGCGTAATCAAAGCCCTGGAGCAGGCCGGCGTTGAAATCAGTTTTATCGCCGGCACGAGCATGGGGGCTTTGGTTGGCGGCTGGTAC
>Ga0265297_10009877_pt1 | contig 12175 bp, 11 predicted proteins | sample Munlanlwell13791_FD_192502 | JGI IMG/M metagenome (GOLD analysis project Ga0265297, IMG submission 192502) | Leachate microbial communities from a municipal landfill in Southern Ontario, Canada - Leachate well 137-91 | ecosystem: Engineered > Solid waste > Landfill > Unclassified | place...
ATCAATTCATTTCGTTAAACAAAATACTCTCGTTGACCTTGTCTCCTTTCAAGATAAAATCCTCGGCGTAGAAGTGCCGATCAAGGTTGAGCTCAAGGTCACCGAAGCCGCCCCGGCCGTTAAAGGCAATACCGTGCAAGGTGGTCTCAAACAAGTAACCCTCGAAACCGGCTTCACCGTTAACGTGCCCATGTTTGTCAACGAAGGCGACATCCTCCGCATCAATACCGAAACGGGAGAATATGTAGAACGAGTCAACTAATCTTTATTAAAAACAATTCTCGCCCGGGGTGACGTCGTCACCCCGGGCGGTTTTTTGATTCTAGCTTTCTCCTCTGAAAAAGAGGAGGCTTTCTATTGTGCCAAAAGCATCAGTGAGAATGCTTATGGTATATTTCGAGGCCCCCTTGCCTTTCCCAAAAAGACAAAGTCTTAAATCAAAAAAGCCTTCTCGAAAAGAGACGTCTACCTCAATCCTCGAGGTTAAAGGTTGTGAACCAAGGATTTCCTTCCCAACAACAGAGTCAATTGACAACTCGGACAAAAGTCTTGGGTGTTCAACCACAGGAGGGAGGGAGCCGGGATCGCGACCTCTCTGATACCAGTTCCAACAATAAATAAGCTGGACTATTAGGCTACTAGCAATACGGGTCGCCATTGCTTTGGCAAGTATCGGGCTTTTTTGCAAAGGTCCTCGAAAAAAGATGCTTATTTTTTTCATCGCGATTTCTCCTTTTAAGGTAGTGGCTCGCTATGGCCAAATTTTGTCAAACGCTAGCGACACCCGCCAGCTTCTCCTTTTCTTTTAACACTTCCCTGCCCAAAAGACAAGCCAGTTTTTTTGCAAATGAAAACGCCCGTGGCAAGCCAAGGGCGGTTTCGCAAAATGGAAAGTAAAAGTCTCCCTCTTTTTTCATCGCGGTCGTAAAGGGGAAACGACATAAATGCGTCCTGCGACTAGTTCGAAAACTTTTAGGCTTTCAATTTTGCTTATCCAAAAGTGGGAAAAGTGCTTGTCTCGATTTTCGGTCAGAGACTGGAGTTGGTTGCCCTGGTACCGAGGCAAAGGATCACGATGGCGTAGTACCAACCTGGCTAAACGTTACCAAAGAGGAACCCTAACCACAACGCGCTTTTGAGCTCTTTTCAACCACTGCGACGGCAAAATCAATCTACCTTTAGTTTAGCAAGCCCAAATCCCCTGTCAAGGGGGAGCTGTGGATAATCTAGAAATCAGCTACGCTCGGCCTCGTTCAGTTAAACAACCTCGCGGAGCCCAGCCTTCGCTAAAGCTACGGCCGGCAAAGCACGGCCATTCAAGCGAGGTTGTCCCGCTTAAAAAGCCTCTCGTAGAACGATTTGGCATGGTCTCCGAGTGTAACGAGGAGCAAATCGTTCGAGAGGAGCAAAAAATTTTCGCTGGAAAATTTTAAGGCGAGGTTTTTAAGCGGGAGCAACCGAGCGCCTATCCGGCTAAATATGGCAAAAGGCCAAGAGTACGCGCACGCTTAATCGCGAGTGAAAGTGAGCGTTGGTGTTTGGCACAGACACCGGTTTTGCGGTGCTTGCTAATGCGCATGTGGGTATCGAGATAATTCTTTAGCGACTCAACATCTTTATAATCAACACTCCGCGCATTGTTAGTGCAGAATTGGCATTGTTTTAAATTATTTGTTTTTTTGATCATCATATTGTTTAGTATTTAGTATGTAGTATTTAGGATTTAGGATTTAAAATGGAATGTCGTCGGGGTTAATTTCTTCTTCAGGGTATTGGATCGTTTCTAATTCAGGTTGGCTAGCTGGTGACTTGGTCGTAGGAGTAAAACCTTCTCCCCCACTTGCTTGCCCCGATTTATCCTGAGTTTTATCGAAGGGGCCTGTCGAGGAAACTTGTCCTGAGCTTGTCGAAGGATCGCGCTTAGGTCCGAATTGAAAAGCGTCAACGACAATTTCGGTCCGATATTTTTTGGTGCCATCTGGGGCATCCCAACTGCGGGTTTGAATTCGCCCCTCAACTAAAATTGAACTCCCCTTTCTCATATATTGAGCAATCGTCTCAGCCTGTGGACCAAAAGCGACAATATTGTGATATTGAGTGTCCTCTTGCTTAACCCCATTGCGATCTTTATAAACGCGGGTCGTGGCAATCGAAAAGCTGGTAACCGCAGCTCCACTAGGCAAGGCCCGCTTTTCAGGATCACGGGTCAGGTTGCCAATAATGAAAGCTTTATTTAAATACATATGCGCAATGCCAATCTACGAATTCATGCGAATATAACGAATAAAAATCGACTTTTTATTTTTAATTTGTATCATTTGTAGATTCGTGTAGCTCATTCGTATATTTGTATCGTGTTAAGTTTTAGCTTGTGACTAATTTATCAATTTCTTTATCCAATTCTTCGGCCGAGAGCACCACCTTCTCTTCCTCCTTCTCGGGCATCACGCGCTCGATCTCAAATGACTTATCGTCACGGCGAGGGAAAACGCGTTTAGGAGTAATAATATTTTCTGAGCCCTTAGGCAACGAGATTAATAAAAAGCGAATCAAATTATCCCCTTTCTTCCAACCAGCCTCAAGCTTTTTAATCGCCTCCGGGAGAACTTTGAAGCGCAGGGCACCAAAATAGCCATCAGAGAACTTGGTGTGCTTGTTATTGAGAATCTTGGTGATGACATAGGCCAAACGAGTCATTACTGGCTCAAGGGCGCTCGTAACCTCACCGCCTTCGGCCTCAATTTTGGATTTAATTAGATTCTCCACCTCCCCGGCCACCCCTTCAGTCGGCAAATAAGGCACCAACAGGTACCCCAATTCATAAATCTTTCGCTCATCTATTTTATCCATAACAGGGCTCATGTTATCAGGTTTTTCTAATTAAGTCAAAAAACAGAACCCGCCACGCGACGGGTTCGTCGGGGCGGGATACGGCTTAATGATTGAGGTCGAAGCGTTGGGCTGGAGATAATTTGAGGCCAATAGGAGGAAGAGAGGGAATGCTTTGAAGTTCCCATTGGTCAGAGTCACCGCCCCAAACACTAACAACAATGTGGGGTTGACTATTCCAAGTCACAACCATTGGGGTGTGGTTAATCCTTTTGCCCAAGATCTGATCTTCAATTTCTTTTGGTACGGACAGGCCATCTCCGGGCAGGCCCGAAAACCACCTCCCAAAACTTATTACCGGGATCTGGAATCGCCTCTCGAGGCCGATAACATCCCAAGAAAAGCACCTCAGCCGCTTTTTCGTCCGAGCATCTCTATAGACGCCATGGTCGGTCTCAAACTCTTCTTCAATCAATCTTTCGATCAAAGAACGAGAAACCCTCCATTCCAAGCCGAGGATAAACTCGGCCGTCCTAACCATATTCGGTTCGCCGTCGGCGGTAGTAAGCGAATGGAGTATTTCCTCACAGCCGCCACGATTAGCAATGTGACCGGTGAGAAGAGTTATAAACCTCGTCCCCAGGCCCATACCCTGAACCATTGAAACAGCCCGACTATTTGTCGACATAATATTAACCTTTCAAATATGGCTTATCTATCCTCCCTGCCCTATTGCAGAGGCTCAGACTCACCAACTCTGTTAGTAATTAGACTCTTTGGGCTCAAGCTTGTCAACTGATTTTAAGGTCTTGATTATTAAACGGCGGTAAAACATGACCTAAAATAAGGACGGGGATGGCGACTCTCTAAAATTTATAGGTATGGTCGTTGCGTCGATCAAAAGAAACTAAAAAAATCTTACCCTTAATGTCAGTTCGATAAATCAATCGCCATTTGCCAAAACGCACCCGACAGATATTATCATAACCCTTAAGCTTTTTAAGGTCGAGGCTGGCAATTTTGCCAGCTTGAATTTTTGCGAAAATTTCAGTAATTACCTCCTTTTCCCTAGCGGTCAATTTAGCCAAAGCCTTACTTATCTTATCCATAAATTTAGAGTCGAGCAAGTATTTGGTCAAGAGCAACACCACCTTTTTTAATTTTAGTAAAATCAATTACCCGTTCCCAAACTTCTTCACTTTCGTCGGTTGGAGAAATTTTAAAAACTGGCTCCGATCGACGCATTACTAAAAAGCTATGACCCTTTTTAATTTGAGCCAAATAAGTATCGGTATTTTCTCTTAGATCTTTTAAGCCAATGATTTTAGTCATAATTATAGTTTAACTTAAGATAATCTTTTGTCAAATTTTAAAGTAAGCTATAAAACCGTTTGGCGTTTTGGACCAGGGTGGTCAGAACCTGCTCGCAGGGTTCGGAGCGGAGTTCGGCAATACGCTCGGCGACAAATTGAACATAGGCGGGCTCGTTACGCTTGCCCCGATGTGGGGAGGGAGTAGCGAAAGGCGCGTCGGTTTCAGACATGATTCGATCGAGGGGCGCATTTTTAATTATTTCGCCATATTGATTGGCAAAGGTAATCACCCCAGGGAAAGATAAGTAGCCACCAAGATCGAGAAATTTTTTGGCCGTTAGCCAATCACTGGTAAAAAAGTGGAGGTCAAATTGGAGTTTGTCCCCGACTTTATCTCGATAGCTTTTTAAAATCTCATAGACGTCATCATAAGCATCAGTGCTTTTTTCAGAGGCACGACAATGAATCATCAACGGCTTATTTAATTCTAAAGCCAACTCGATATGTTTAATAAAAAGTTCTTTTTGCCTCGCCACGACGGAGCTTTTAGCGGAGTCGGGTAATTTAAAGTACTCTAAACCACACTCCCCAATCGCCACGACTCTTTGATCTCTAGCCAGCTCGGCAATAACAGCAAAGTTAGAATCCCCTCCCTCGGTCGGATGAATGCCGACGGTGGCCACCGCCTCCGCCAAAGGCTTCGGCGAGTCAAGGCAAGCACCATTAAAATGTTTAACTTGCTCAAGCGCTAATTTAGAAGATTTTTCATCGGCGCCAACATTAACAAAACTAATCCCGGCTTCAAGTGTTCTCTTCCCTACCTCGAGCCAGTCTTGCTCGAAGCCCATATTTAAGTGAGTATGCGCGTCAAAAAATTTAATCATGCAATGCTAATATACGAATTCATGCGAATTTACAAATAAAAAATTAATCCTTTCTCAAAAAGAGCGGGGTTTCGGGTTTTTTATTAGCCTTAATTAACTCTTTTAGTTTAACATTGGTCTCGGGCATGAGCGGGTTAAGCATGCGCGCAATGGTATAGAGTTCTAAAACCAATTCTTCAATGATGGCCTTACCTTTGACCTCATCAACTTTGACCACCTTAAAGGGTTCGGTGGTTTGAATTTTTTTATCCAGAGCCTGAATTTTGTCCCAAACGTAATTGGCCACTTTTTGTAAATCATAACTTTCGTAGATTTTAAAATATTCGGTAAAATCACTCTTCTCGGGAATCTCCGGGCATTTATCCAAATATTTTTCAGCCAAGGTTAAGATTCGCGAGGCAAGGTTGCCGAGGCCATTGGCCAAACCAGCGTTATAAGCCTCTTTAAAGCGCTCCCAGGTAAAATCGGAGTCTTCAAAAGAGGAGAATTCACGCGCCACAAAATAACGCAGGGCATCCGTTCCATATTCTTTAACAATATCTTGCGGATTAATAACATTACCCAAGCTCTTGCTCATTTTTTGACCGCCACTGGTAATAAAACCTTCAACAATCACTTTTTGCGAATTGGGCAAACCGGCGGCCATGAGCATGGCCTGCCACATCGCCGTTTGCTGGCGTAAATTATCCTTGCCACAATATTGCACGGCTCCCCCTGATTCTATCCACCACTTATGAAAAGTGTCGGGCTTGCCCTGCGAAGCCTCGGCGGAGTAGGGCCAGCCAATGACCGAAATATAATTAACGAGGGCGTCAAACCAAACGTACATCACCTGCTCGGAGTCGCCGGGAACCTCAATCCCCCACGGCATCTTGGACTTAAGACGAGAAATGCTAAAATCTTGCAAACCGGCTTCGATAAATTTTCTTATTTCATGAAAGCGCTCGGGAGGTAAAACAAAATCCGGATTTTTGTCATAAAGAGCGAGGAGCTTATTTTGAAACTCTGAGAATTTGAAAAAATAATTTTCTTCATCCCGCAACTCTAATTCGAGGTTTGGGTGGAGCGGGCATTTGCCATCAACTAACTCGGATTCGGTTTTCTCTAACTCGCAACCAACACAATATTTGACCTGATAATTTTTTTTGTAAATATAGCCATTTTGATCACAAACTCGCCAAAATTCTTGGGCCGCTTTAATGTGCCCCGGATCAGTAGTACGCACAAAGTTAACGTCGGCACTAATCCCCAGCGGTTTAATTAATTCGCGAAATTTTTCAGACCATTCGCCAACGTAGACTTGCGGATCTTGCCCCCGTTCAAGCGCTTTTTGGTAAATTTTTTGGCCATGCTCATCAACACCAGTATTGAAGAAGACTTCCTCTCCAGCCAATTTATGATAACGAGCAATGATATCAGCTCGAATAATCTCCACGGCAAACCCAATATGCGGGTCGGCATTAACATAGGGTAAAGTCGTGGTGATATAAAACGGTTTAGACATTGGCGTGCTTACGTTTTTCAAGGTCCCCCACTAATTCCATCAGCAAAGTAGCGAGCGGAACGGCCAAAATAATTCCTAAAAAGCCCACCAATTCGTAACCAACAATAAGCGAGATAATAACAATCAGTGGATTAACGCCAATAATTTTTTTCACCACCAAAGGATAAAGTAAGTGATTTTCGAATTGATGAATGATTAAATAAAAACCAATTAAAATAAAGCCCAAGACGGCACTGTCACCAAAGCCAAAAAGAACAGCTGGCACCGCCGACAAGATCGGCCCAAAAATCGGGATAATTTCGAAAACCGAAGCAATAATAGCTAGCGTTAAGGCATATTTAACCTGAAACAGAGTTAGGCCAAGAAAAACGAGGGGACCAATAATCACCGCAAGGAGAAGTTGCCCCTGCATCCAGCGCCCGATTTTAACCTCGGTTCGTTGCCAGAGATTGATCACGTACTCCTCTTTTTTTGACGGGATAATGATGCGCAAAAAATTCTCTACCCCATTTTTTTGCACGGCCAGATAAAAAGAAATCACAACAATAAGCACAAAGTCAAAGATACTTGAAAAGATAACCCGGGTCAGATCAATGGCGTTTTGGGGCAAAGAACCACTAAGCAAGCCCGAACCGACAATATCTTGAACCGAAAACTTGGTTGAGAAATTACCAAACAAAGTCATCGCCGTACTCCAAGTTGGATTATTATTGATTAAAGAGTTAATCTCGGCCGGAATCTTGAAGGCGAAATCGGAAATATCTTCAAAAAGGGGCGGAACAAAGAAAATGAGCGTCCCAATAATAATAGAAAAGGCAATAACATAAACCAAAAGAACAGCAAAAACCCGCGGAATTTTAAATTTAGCAAACCAATTGGCCGCCGGATCAACCGCCGAGGCAATTACCACCGCGGTTAAAAGAACAAGGACGGTATTGCGCAAGAGATAAGCGGCAAAAGCCACGGCCAAAACAATCACCACCTTAATGATCGTCCCGGCACTAATATTTAATCTGATATTCTTTATTTCTTCCATCTATTTGGTTTACCCTATTGAGTTTTCGCTATACTCTATAGGGTTAATTATACTCTTAATTTCTTCGATTGGGCAATCTGGGCCGATAATCGCCAAATTAAGGCGGTTGGGTTGAAAAATTTCGTTGGCTAAGGCTTTTAACTCTTCAGCCGTAATCGCTCTTATTTTCTCCGCCAATTGTTGAGGAGACAAGATCTCTTTGCCCACCAAAACTTGTTCACCATAAAAGTAGGTCTGGGCCGATGGCGTTTCGAGACCCAAAAACAAGTTGCCGATTAAATAATCTTTGACCCGATTTAATTCTTCGGTCGGGATAAGTTCAGCTTTTATCTTTTTAATTTCAGCCAAAATCGTTTCGATGACCAATTTAAGACGAGGTGAATCTACCCCCGATTGGACAAACAAAAAACCGTGGCCAAGGCTAGACTCTTGGCTCGTTTTAAGATAATAGGTCGCCCCCAATTCTTCGCGAACTTTTTGCCAAAGGCGCGAGCTCATCCCCCCGCCCAAAACCGTCGCCAAAACCGCAAAAGCGTGCGCCCGATCGTCAGAGAGATTTACTGATTTAAAACCGAGAACAAAGTGGCTTTGTTCAATTGGGCGCTTAAAAAATTCAACACGAGGCTCCGTTTGATCATTGGTGACAATAGAGTAAGAACCCTTCGCTCCGGCGAGGAGAGAAGAAAATTTGGCACTTAAAAGCTCAATCATTTCTCCTTCGTCAAAATTCCCCACCGCAATAATAGTGGTAGCTTCGGCCGTATAATGTTTAGACCGGTAAGTGAGTAGGTCTTCGCTAGTAAGAGTGGAGATTACTCCCCTGTTGCCAATTACAAGTTGGCCAGCGCGAGTGCCAGCGTAAGCCAATTTGGAAAAAACTTCCCAAACAAAACTCATTGGCTGATCTTCATAAAGCTTAATTTCTTCAATAATTACCCCCCGCTCCTTCTCTAATTCCTCTTTGGCCAGAGTTGAGTGCAGATAAATATCAGCCAGCAAATCAACCGCTTTTTCGGCCTTATCAGGGATAACGGTAACATAATAAGCCGTCGAGTCGTGGCAGGTAAAGGCGTTATAATTAGCCCCTAAGGTATCAAGCTCGCTCGACAAATCGATTGACCGGGGCCGACGCTCGGTGCCCTTAAAACCCATATGTTCGAGAAAATGAGAGATGCCCGAGATCTTTTCATCCTCATTTTTGGCCCCAGCGTTAGCTAAAGCCATCACTGAGACCGACAAAGCCTCCGGTTGTGGCACCGTCAAAATCGTCGCCCCATTAGACAATTTGGTTAAGCGATAACTCATGTCTCGCTACAATAACATATTTTTCGAATAAGGTAAAGTTTAGGCCTTATTTTTGAAAAACTCGATCAATTCCTCAATCTTCATCCGTTGTTGGGTGCCAGTGTCACGATCGCGGACGGTAACCGTGTCGAGCAAGTCGGGATTTTCGCCCAGAGTGTCGAAGTCGATGGTCACACAATAAGGTGTGCCGATTTCGTCTTGCCGACGATAACGCTTGCCAATATTACCGTTGTCGTCGAAGGCCACTTGGCCGATCTCTTTTTTGAGTAATTGATAAACCCCCCTCGCCTTCTCCACCAATTCGGGCTTATTTTTAAGTAATGGGAAGACGGCCACTTTGGTTGGCGCCATACGGTAATTAAATTTAAGATAAGCGCGCGGCTCGCCCCCTAATTCATCTTCAGTATAAACAGCCGACAAAAGAGCGAGAACCAATCGGTCAACACCAAGCGATGGCTCAATCACGTGCGGGATAAATTTTTCACCAGTTTGTTCGTCAAAGTAATTCAAATCCTTACCACTAAATTCGGCATGTTGCGAGAGGTCAAAATTAGTACGATAAGCGAGGCCGCATAATTCTTTACGACCAAACGGGTAATCAAATTCAAAATCAATGGTACGTTTTGAGTAATGAGCCCGATCTTCAGCTGGCACTTCAAGTTCATGAATAAATTTTTTCGCTAAACCAATTTCGTCGAGATAGGCCAAAACATCTTCACGCCAAGTTTCGAAATATTTTTCCCAATCACTTTCGCGCACAAAATATTCAATTTCCATTTGCTCGAACTCGCGCGAACGAAAGAGCCAATCACGTGGAGTAATTTCGTTGCGAAAAGCCTTGCCAATTTGGGCCATACCAAACGGGAGTTTGGGATGATACGAATCGAGAATATTTTTAAAATTAACAAAAATACCTTGGGCAGTTTCAGGGCGCAAATAAACGGTCGCGGACGAATCTTCAACGGCCCCAGTCTGCGTTTTAAACATCATATTAAATTGTCGAGCTGAACTTAATTTACCCTTACACTCCGGGCAAACGCCTTCAGTTTGATCTTCGCGAAAGCGTTTATGACATTTTTCGCACTCCACCAGCGGATCCGAAAAACCGGCCACGTGCCCACTCGCCTCCCAAGCCCGGCTCGCCATAATAATCGCCGCACTCACGCCATAATTATCTTCTCGGTTCGTGACAAACTTTTTCCACCAGAGGTCTTTGATATTATTTCGAAGTTCAACACCAAGTGGGCCATAATCCCAAAAACCCGCGAGACCACCATAAATCTCCGAGCCGGGGAAAATAAAGCCGCGGCGCTTGCAAAGCGAAACAATTTTTTCCATTAATTCATTTTTGTCTTCTTTCTTTTTTTCTGCCATGTTTTTATTTATGATAAATATCTTGAACTATTCACTAACTAATTCTTGTCCCATTATAAAATTGGGATCGGTTGATAACAAAGTGGAAACAGCGGGGATAGTCTGAGTGATAATTGCCCCGGTAAAGAGGTCTTTGCCACTTAAAGACAATTGGCCCGTCAAATCGGGCTGTTGCCCAACCTGGCTTAAACTAGGAAGTAGCGAGACCTGGAAGGATACCTGCCGGACCGAGGAAAGATCCTCTTTCCCGGCGGCGGCAACCTCACCCAAATTCCAAGCTACCTCTCCGCTAGTTTGATTGTAAACAACTTTCTCGTCAAGGGGAGACACCAGTCCCAACCATTTGACCGCCGGCGGCAAAACAGTTTTTACCGTCACATTTCCAAGGTCATTTAGTGTATTGGACACCCTCAAATTGACGGTATAAGTCGTTTCCTGGTCAACCTTGGGAGGCAAGGGGCCTGTGTTTTTGAAAGGGCCAAGATTATAGACACCACCGGCCGATAAACGAGCCAGGGTACTTATTTTGAGAATCTTTTCCGTTTGAGTAACAATTTCTTCAGTTTGATTCTCGCCCGTTATTCGCGTCCCCCGGAAAATTAGGTTTAATTTTATCTCTTTACTCAAAGAGTTGGGGTCCGTCCCTGTCAACGGTAAAATTCCCACATTAAAATCAGCTTGCCCTCCCTCATTAGTTGAGATCTCTTTAAGACTCGGCAAGGTCCGCTCGTCCCAAGAAACCGTATTATTGCTTGAGTTATAAAAGCCCGAGGTTATAATTTTTCGCTTGTTGAGCAAAGCTCCTTCAAGTTTTAGATCAAAAGAGCTGTTAATAATCTTATCCTCCAGATTATTGAGCCAGCCGATGCTACCACTAAAACTACCTCCCGGGTAAATTATGGGATCATTGCCTTTTTCATCGGCAACATAAATATCGGCAGAAATGAAATCTTTTCGGAGAGTTATGGTCTGAAAGAGGTTGCCATACTCCAAGGTCATTTGATCTTTACCGCCACCAGTGGCTAATCCAGCAAGAATCTTAAATGGCTTGATGTCGCCACTTTGTCCCGCAAGAGTGCCGACAAAATTAATTTCTTTGACCATCCCCGGGACAAGGTCACCCAAAAACCAGGTATCATTACCAACAACTGGCGCTGGGTCAGCCGATTTAAAATTGAAGCCGGCTGGCCATTCAATTCGAATGGCACAATTACGCAAAAGACTTTGGGCATTAGAAACAATTTTTAATTTACCGGTAAATTCTTTGCCAATATTAACTTCGGTCGAAAGTCCGAGTTTTAAATCAAGAGAAGAGGAACCAATCATTACCGCATAGACCTTTTCTTTGGTAAATAAAGCATTGGAATCAGGGATACGATACTCTAAGACGACCTTGATATCCCGCGCCTTGTTTTGTTCGCCGAAGATGACGGCCCGGCTGGCAATATCGATTGTCTGACCAGGGTTAAGATCATTTATTTTTTCTCGCCAAATCGGTAATTCTTGGCTGGGAGAGAGCGGGTCCATTGTCCCCGGTGGATAGCTAATTACCAAATTAACTGAATTGAGGATAACCTTGTTTTTGTTAACAACGGTCGTTTGTAAATTAAGTTCGTCACCAGAACGAATTTGGGCCGGCCCTTTAATTAAAAGATCAATATTATTACCCGAAACAATATTGGCGCTGAAAAATAAAACATAAACAGCAACCGCAATTGTGGCTAAAAAGAAAATCGAAGCACCCCAGAATAGACGCCATAAAAAACGTCCGGCTTTTCGCGCCACAGCTGGTTGATAATCAACGGCCGAAAATTCGTCATCGCCCCAACTTTTATTAACCTTAAAATCCTTCGCTGGCAAAAGAGTCGCCTTAAAATCAGACTGGCTTCCTCCTCGGCGCTCGAGACGACGCTTAAATTTATCAAGACTG
>Ga0265297_10009878_pt1 | contig 12168 bp, 5 predicted proteins | sample Munlanlwell13791_FD_192502 | JGI IMG/M metagenome (GOLD analysis project Ga0265297, IMG submission 192502) | Leachate microbial communities from a municipal landfill in Southern Ontario, Canada - Leachate well 137-91 | ecosystem: Engineered > Solid waste > Landfill > Unclassified | place...
CATCAGTTTCTGGAGATCGAGAATCACCGAGGGGAAGCCACTCGCTGCAGCCTTCTGCATGAGATCGTCGAGCTTTGCTTGGGCGCGCTTCTCGACGGCTTCCGAACTCTCGTCTGTTTTCAGAGCTTCCTCTACGGCAGTGAGCGTGATTTTGAGGCGGGCGACCTGTGCTTTCCGGCTGCTCAGAGGGAACTCTTCCAGAAAGGCACTTACGTTCCGCAAAGCCTCGGAAATCCTTGGCATATCCGACTTGGTCAGCGTCGCCCTGATTTCAGCGGGTTTCTTTCCCTCACAATCCTTAACATAGGGCTCGATCTTGCTCCATAGTCCTTCGGTCAGGCTGTCATACTTGCTTCTTATCGCTTTGATCTTTCCACGGGCCTGCTCTGAGGCGGCGCCGGACGGATATTTCTCTATGAACCCGTTGAGTTTGTTCTCCGCGTCCTGCAGGGCCGTTGGGCTTGCATTGCGTATGTAGACCTCAACCTGAGACATCAGCAGATCCAATTCCTTCTGGTCGGAATTCGAATTGACGTAGAAGTACAGCACAATGCCAGCCGCGGCTATAAGGAGGACCGCTACAGCTCCGAGTGCGATGAACCGCTTTGCCACCTGCTTTGCGTATGATGGTGCCGGGGTATCCTGCTGCTTGGGCCGGTCCTTCTCATGCTCTGCCGCAAGCTTCTGGATGGCTTCCATCTCAGTCTTCAGCGCTTCGTTATACGGCTGAAGTTTCTGGGCTTCCTTGATACTTGCAACTGCCTGCGTGAAACGCTTGTCGGAGGCCGCTTGACGGGCCTTCGCAATTGCGTCGAACAGTTTGAACCTGACGAAGCCCGAGCTGCCCTCGGCGCGCTTGAGCTTCATCGTATAGCCCTTCTGTCCCTTCGATGGCAGGCCGTATGGATCCTTGCCGCACTTGGGGCAGATGAATGTGCCAATCTTCAAATCCGTGCCGCAGGTCATGCAGGAGTGGAATAGCTGGGCGCTACAGGCGTGGCATTCGCGCTCTTCAGGTCCGACGTTTGTCTTGCAGGAAGGGCATTTGCCCTCGAGCGTGGCAAAGGACGGATCAACCTTTATGCTGAGGTCCATCAGTTGTGCGCGCAATTCCTCATCGTTCGGCGACAGTTCGAGCAACTCGTCGATGATCTTCCGTGACTGGTCAATCAGGCCGCACAAGATCAACTTGGCGATTGCCTGGCCGAACTCAGTCAGCGCCTGCTCCCGGTACTCCTCGCCACGAACAAGGTATATCGCCGCCAGGATTGTGTTGACTTCGTAGCTTTCCGGTGACAACTCGGCCACACGGCCCAATGCAATTATCGCTTGATCGAAATCCTGGGTCTGCCTGGCGATTTCGGCGATCTTCTTGTAGAACACCGCGGCGTAACGGCGGTTCCCTTGCGCGGCTGTAACGATCGCTATGTCCTGAATCAACTCGGTGTCTTTGTTGTCCAGCACGAATGCCCATCGCAACATCGAAAATGCTTTGTCCAGGTTCCCTGTGACCTGAAGATCGGATGCAGAGGCCTTAAGCTCGCTAACCGTGGCCGGGCGAATCAGGCCATCGCGAAGCCATTTGCCAAGTACCCTGCACAGATCAAGCTCTTGCGTTCCGGACATGTCCGCGATGCTCTTGACGTTATGCTGTCCATCCGCGTACAACAGGATCGCCCCGCTCGGGTCTTCCCTTTGGAAAGATGTTTTGGCCTCTTCGGGGATGTCCTCAACCTTGACAAACACATTGTTCAGGCTGCCAACTGAGCTTTCGATGGTCTCACGACGCTCGACATGCTCTGCGCAGTCTTCCAGGTGCCAATCCTGAGCAGCCGAACCGGTCGGATTCGTTGCGCTTGCCGCCCTGATCTCTTTGGACGAAAGCAGGCGCAGCAGATTGTAGTACTTCAGCGTGTCGTAGCAGAGATATGTCCGGAACAGCGAAAGCCCTGTCCGCGACGCTAATCCGGAAATAGGCGTAACGCCATCGATCTCTCGCAGCATCCGCCGCGAAAAATCGTCAATTTCCGCGATGTCGTCCGGACTGGTTTTGCTTACCCGGGCCGGTACTTCGAATTCACCGGGGATCTCGCTGCGGATCTGTTCCCAATGCTCAAGGGATCTCCCGATCTCAACCGACAGCAAATTGGGGTTGATTTCGATCTTCGTCATCCTGAGCGTGGGATCGTTGTATGAGGATGGCATCTCGGCGTCTTCGAACCTGTAAGTGGCGTTTTCCCACGTGATCAGGTCGAATATCTCCTCGTAGAGCTGATCCACCACGACGGCTCGTATCTCGTCGGTCGTGATGAAAGCCCTTGCGGTCAGGATGTTGCCGAGGTATTCCTTGGTCTTGCGCTGGTCATCAAGGCATTCCTTGAGTTGTTCGGAGGTTATCCGGCGGGACTTGACCAGGATATCGCCCAGTAGCGCTTGTTTCCGCGGGCCCAGGGAGAGCAGGGTGACCGATGTGGACTCGAAGGAAATCAGTTTCTCGCTGGTCCTGTCCGACACGCTGAGAACCAGCGGGGTCTTGCCTGCCTTGCCGAACACTTCGCCCATTATCGCGGACAGGGCAACACTATCGAATTTTCCTTCGCTGATCATTGCGCGCTCGATTCCGGAACGACGACTCTGATGGAGTTGGAAACAAGTTGCGCCGTGGATCCGTCTGACAACCTCAGGCTGACCTTGAGCCGCACGACAAAGCTCCCTTTGCCGAGGCCTGCCAGGGCCTCTCGTGCATCAAAGGAAATTAGCGCCTGTGGAGCAGACAAACGCTTGTCGCGCGCTGGAAGTTCTGTCGGGAACAATCGGGGGTTTGTGCCGGAAAGTCCTGGCAGCGCCACTTCGGCTTCCGGGTTGCCACCCTTGGATACAAGCAGGGAAAATGAGCTTGCCTTCAGGTCAAACTCCACAGCCACTTGGTTATCGTTGGTCAGTCTTGCGGAAATCGCAAAAAACGCGCCTCGCACAATCGACTCGAGGCTGCTTATCTTGATCTGCAGGCCGCGGTCCGCAACAGGCCCTTTCACCAACTCATCCTGAAACGCGACAGGGGTCGGCAGGCTTGCATGGGACAGAACCGACATGCTGAAGTAATAGATCACCAGGCAGAGCGCCACGGCGACCAAGGATGCCATAACAAGCCGAGTGCTGCTGTGAGCCAATCAGACCTCTATCTGAAGCCCTTCATAGGCTCCAATTGTGTCGGGGAAGCTCTTCCGTGCATGATCAAAAAGCTCATCGAGAAAGTCATCCGAATGAGTGGGCTCGTGATGTGTGCAAACGAGTTGCTTCACTCTTGCCTTCTGGGAGAGTTCAATCGCGGACTCGATTGTGGCGTGTCCCCATCCCCTCCGTGGGGCTCGAGGATTGGAGTACTCCGCGTCAGTGTACATGGTGTCATGGATAAATATGTCGGCGCCCTCAATGAATGGTGCAAGCTGGTCGTTTCGGCCATCGTAGTGCTCGCAATCGGTCGCGATGACGATCTTGCGGTTGCCTTCTCTGAAGGAGTACACTATGACACCTTCCGTAGGATGGACAAGTCGCATGGCATCAACGGTTCCATCGAAGAGCCCGCACACCGTGTCTCCGTAGTTGGGCATTGACAGGTCGTTGAAGCAGATCTTGGAGCCGATCTTGTTGAGCGGTACCGGGAAATAGGGGTCGGCCATTGTGTCGGTGAGAACTTCCTGCACTCGCTTCTTGAAGAAGTTGCCAGCGTAGATGTCCAAGTTGACCGCCGGGGAAAAAGCCGGGCGGAAAAATGGGAAGCCCTGTGTGTGATCGTGATGAAGATGCGAGAAGAGCAGGGTGATTGTGCCCTTCAGCGATTCGATGGCCCGGCCGAGTTCGATGATTCCGGTGCCGGAATCCACAACGAAGTTCCGGCCCCCTGCCAGCACTTGGTAGCAGGTGGTATTCCCGCCGTAGCGGAGAACATTCTTTCGCGGCGTGGGTACGCTGCCTCGGACACCCCAAAAGATGACTTTCACTCAAGCCTCCGTGAGATTAGGGAATGATACTCTAAAGGAGGGCGAAAGTCAAGAACAGGGCGGCCGGAAGGCCCCCCCCTCGTCAAAGACCCTCGCGTTCCCGCTCTTTCTTCTTTTTTATGTCCTCGGGCGACATGCTGTTGGATGGCGGGGGAGCGGAAGGTCGAGGGGTGGTAGTACTGACTGGTGTCGGGCGAGATGACGCCTGTGTTGCGGCCGTCCCTTCGCGGATGTACTTTTCCATTTCGTCTATGCGTTGCTGCATTTCCTTGATGGTCTTCTCGTATCCTGTCAGCTTGTCTGCGGCTTCCTGCTTGACCGCTTCGAGTTGCGCGGCCAGAGCGTCAGCCCGTGCGGCTCTCTTCTCCAAGCTCAGGCATTTGTCAGAAATCTCACTGAACTTCCTCTTCAACTCCGCGTTTTCCTGTTCGCCGCCGGACCTGGCCCCCTCAAGCTCCAAACGCATTTCGAGAAGCTGAGCCTTGGCATCAGCGAGTTTCCTGCTCAGATCCTCTCTGGCGTTCTTGACCTGCTCGAGTTCGAAGACTGCGTCAGAGTACTTCTTCGTGATGTCCGCGGAGTTCTTCTTGAGCTCGTCGAGAATGAGATCCGCCGAGCCCTTCACATCCGATGTCCGATTGAGGGACATGATAACAAAGGCGAGCGAGGCGAGCATGACAAGAATCGCGATCACGAGGAGGGTGGTCTGGATAGCAAGGTGGGAGACCGTCTTCTCGCCGCGTGTTGAGACGGAGTCCCTGATATCAAGGACGTCCCGCCTCAAGGAGTTGATGTCTTCCTTGACGTAAGTAATCAGCTTGTTCTCTTGGGAATTGCCGTCTGTCATCGCAGCCTCCTTGAACCAAGCGGGATTCTATGTCGAGGGCGGTTTGTGGTCAAGTGAAAAGCGTATGCAGTATCGGTCTCAGGCAGCGCGCGGTCTCTGTCTCTCCCCGGTCGGCAAGGTCCTCAGGTGAGCCCGTAGCGACGATTTCGCCGCCGCCCGCACCACCCTCCGGTCCCAGATCGATCACCCAATCCGCGCACTTGATGACATCGAGGTTGTGTTCGATTACGACTACAGTGTTCCCGCGGGAAACAAACTCCCGGAGTACTTCCACCAGCATTCTGATGTTGTCGAAGTGAAGGCCGGTGGTGGGCTCGTCGAGTACGTAGAGGGTTCTCCCCGAGCCCGGACGCGCGAGTTCCCGTGCCAGCTTGATTCTTTGAGCTTCACCGCCGGAAAGCGTGGTTGATGGTTGGCCCAACTGAATGTACCCAAGTCCCACGCGCTGCAAGGTCTTGAGAACCCGCGAAATGGCCCGGAAGCTGGAGAAAACTTCGACGGCATCGTCTACAGTCATTTCGAGAACCTCTGCGATGCTCAGGCCTTTGAATCGAACCTTGAGGGTCTCCTTGTTGAACCGGTTTCCCCGGCATACTTCGCACGGAACGTAGACGTCTGGCAGGAAGTGCATCTCGACCCTGATGTATCCGTTTCCGTCACATGCCTCGCAACGTCCTCCCTTCACGTTGAAGGAGAACCTCCCCGGCGAGTAGCCGCGAAGCTGAGATTCCTTCGATTGCGCATAGAGAGTCCTTATAGGATCGAACAGCTTCGTATAGGTTGCCGGGTTCGATCGCGGGGTCCGCCCGATGGGCTCTTGGTCGATTGCGATAATCTTGTCGAGATTCTCCGCGCCTTCGATCGAATCGAGGAACCGCCCGTCGAATCGCTCACCCCGCAGTTGGGCTTCCAGCGAAGGCAACAGGGTCTCGTTGACCAGCGATGACTTGCCAGCCCCACTGACACCTGTGACCGCGATGAAGAGCCCGAGCGGGAATTCCGCGTCAATGCTCTTGAGGTTGTTCTTCCGGCATCCCTTCAGCGATAGCGACAGGGAATTTGGCAGCAGGCGCTTCGCCGGGGCTTGTATTTCCAGTCGGTCTGTCAGGTACTTGGCGGTCAACGTGTCCGAATTCAGCAGCTCGGCAGGCGTGCCGTAAAAGACCACCTCGCCCCCATGCCGTCCTGCTCCCGGCCCGAATTCCGCCACCCAATCCGATTGCTCGATGGTCGCCCTGTCATGCTCAACAACAATGACCGTGTTGCCAAGGTCGCGAAGGCGCTTCAGCGTCTCCAGAAGTCGCTGTATGTCCCGGGGGTGCATCCCGACGCTGGGTTCGTCAAGAACATAGATGACGCCTGATAACTCGGCGCCAAGTTGGCTCGCAAGCCGGATTCGTTGGGATTCGCCTCCCGACAATGTCGGGCCGGAACGGTCGAGCGAGAGGTAGTTCAGCCCGACGTTCAACAGGAAATGCAGGCGGTTGCGAATCTCCTTGACAGGCTCGGTGGCGACCATCGCGCGTCCGCCTTCGAATTTCATTCCGGCAAAGAACTCATCGGATGCCGCGACGGTGAGTGCGGATACTTCGTCAATGGACTTTCCCGCCAGCTTGAAGGCGCGTGCCTCCGGCCGCAAGCGCGTTCCGCCGCATCCCGGGCAGGGACGCTCACTCATATACTTCAGGTAGCCAAAGCGCATTTCCTCGCTGGCGGTATCTCTGTAGAGGCGGGCCACCCGCTTCAGCACTCCCTCGATGCTCATCCGGGTGTTCCAGCTTCCCCGGTCCGTTACGATGCGCATGGAAATCCGCTCTCGCGAGCCGTAGAGGATGACGCGCCGCGCCGGTTCCGGCAACTCACGCCAGGGAGTCTTAATGGAGATCTTCAGCGAATCGACCAGTGCCATAATGTACTGGCCGGTGAAACTGTCATGCTCCAACAGGGAACGCCAGGGAACGACGGCGCCATCTTCGATCGAGAGCGTGGTATCCGGAACGACCTTTTCCTCGGCCGCCTCCAGTTTGACCCCGAGCCCTTCACATTCCTTGCACATTCCCAAAGGACTGTTGAAACTGAACAGTGGCGGAGACGGTTCCGGAAGACCTATTCCGCAGGACGCGCAGGAGCGATCGGTGCTGAAGACTTCCTCGGAGTCCTTTCCCTCGACAATCTTGATCCAGCCCTCGCCGACCTGCAGGCCCATCTCGATGGACTCGGACAACCGTGAGCGCTCTTCCTGTTTCACCGTTATCCGGTCGATCACGACCTCGATGGTGTGTTTGCGCTTGGCGTCGAGCTTTAAGTCATCGATCTGTGTGATAACCCCGTTGTGTCTCACCCTGGTAAAACCGGAGTGCTTCAGTTCCCCGAGGACATCCTTATGCTCGCCTTTGCGGGACGAAATTAGCGGAGCGAGGATTGTCAACTGCTTCCCCATGTGCCGGGAAAGTATTCCCTCGATGATCTCCTCGGTCGATATCTTGCCTGCGGGCTTGCCGCATTGATGGCAATACTGATCGGCAGCACGGGCGTACAGCACTCTCAGGTAATCAGAAATTTCCGTGATTGTGCCGACTGTGGAGCGTGGGTTTGATGAAGCTTTTTTCTGCTCGATGGCGATGGTTGGGGCAAGGCCGCGAATCGTTTCGTATCGCGGTTTCTCCACCTGCCCAAGAAACTGCCGCGCATAGGATGAAAGCGACTCGACGTACCTCCGCCTGCCTTCAGCATATATCGTGTCGAACGCCAGGGACGACTTTCCTGAACCTGACACTCCGCTGAAAACAACCAGCTTCTTCTTCGGGATTGCGACGTTTACGTGCTTCAGATTGTGCTCGGAGGCGCCGGTAATCTCGATGCTCTCTTCAGGGAGCGGGTCTTTGCCTGTTGATTTCACTGGGGCATCTCTGGCGTGTCCTGCACTGATACTCCCTGCGTCAGTTCTGGATGAACACGCTGTGAGGGATAAGGTAAACCACGAGGCTCAAAATCATCAACCCGATGTTGAGCCACGGTAGCAGAACCGGAGATGGTGCTCCCAGGGCCTCAGCTTTTCGAACCGGCTTGTAGTAACAGATGAGCGCGGAGATCCAGAGAATGGCCATTACCAGGGATTTCGTGTCGGTGATATCGGTGCCGATGGGCCAAGGTCCGAAGGGTGCGCCAAAGGCATACTCCGAGGCAATCGGCCCGATGATGAAGGCAGAAATGCAAAATACCGCGGTGCCGAAGGAAGAATAGACGAACATCTTGCCGGGGATGGACTTGTTGACGAGTGTGTCCACGGAATAGTGAAAAACGTGGAAGAACAAGATCAACGCCGCGATCATCAGTGATACGTGCAGGAGCATCAGGAACGGCGGAACCCGGCCCTCAAAAGTGACATAGAAGTCGTTCGTTGCGTCCAGTCGGAAAGTCGTATTCTGTATCTGCAGTTTTCGTGGATCGTCTTTCGATGGAGTCAGCAGGGATAGCACAAATCTGTAGAACCAGCGCTCCCCTTTTTTCAGCGTTGGCAGTTCCGCCGCGACGATCCCTGTGTCGGCGGCGCGCGACATGGGCTTCCGGTCCCAGGTCTTTCTGTCACGGGAGTACTCGAGTTCGACTGACAGCGGAAGCGGGCCCTCATCGCCCTTTATCGTCGCCACCACGGTGTGGCTCTCGCCAGCAAAACAGTCTCGGGCATCCCGGTCAAACAGGTGTACGAGGCTCAGGGAGGGCGAGCCGATCGACACTTTCTTGTACGGTCTGGCGGTCAGCACCAGGGATGCAGGTATCAGCACGAGCGCTGTGGCGATGATTGTGAGATAGAGTGGAAGGCGCGATTTTTTCAGGGGTTACCTCTTGCGGACCGGGGTCGGATAGAATCGATCGGCCGGAGGAGTCAGCTTGATGCTGTCCAGCGCCCGGGTAAGCTCAGCCCAGAGCTGCGATGCGTCAAGAAGCGATTTCCATGTGATCTTTTCCGCAGTGTCTCCGGCGGAATTCATCTCTGCATATCTGCCGGTTGTCAGAAGTATTGCGGGGATGCCGCGCAGGTGGAATAACCACTGGTCCGAGCCCATGATCGCATGGTTCATCGCCTGTTCGACGTCAAGTTTTAGCTTGGCAGCCGCTGCTGCAACAGCAACGCCCAGATCGGGGTTCTGTCCGGCTCCAATCACGTAGTACTTTTCCTTCTCGACCCGGCCGACCATGTCGAGATTCAGGAATGCCACGGTGCGGGAAAGCGGGATTGCAGGATTCGCGCAGTATGCCCCGGCCCCGCGAAGCCCCCATTCCTCGGCTCCGGCAAACAGTATGATGACGCTGTTTTTGGGGCGTGATTTTGCCAAGTCGCAGGCCGCTCCCAATAGAGCGACTACTCCGCTGATGTTGTCGTTTGCGGATGGCAGCAGCGATCCGTTCTTCGTAAGTCCCATTCCGTCGTAGTGCGCGCAGAGAATGACTGCGGACATAGCCTGGGTGGGATCGCTTCCCTCTATCCTCCCCACAATATTCTGAGTATCGATCATCTGATCGGCGTACTCAACCCTCAGCGAAACCTGAAAGTCCTTCCCGAGCGCAACTGGCTGCGTGCCGAAATCGAATGCTCCCGGTACGAGGATCACCGGGATAGTCAACTGGTCTCCGAATTCGCGATACCGTGCCTGGAGATTGGCGGCCATGAGCCTGTCATCGGCAGGGGTCTTGCCTGGGTCGCCGGAGAAATAGCGCGCCTGAAATGCCGGACTGATAAGGTTTGTGAACGTGTAATCAGGGAGTTCCCGTTCCATTGAAGCGCCGATGTTCACGAACACAACCGCGCTCGCTCCCTTGTCCGCCGCGTTCTTCGCGCGCCGGTAGAGAGAGTACTCAGCCCGTAGCTCGTACTTCTGCGCATCGTCCAGGGCAGCGACGTCGGGAGGGAGATCGGCCGAAATGATGGCGATCTTTCCACGCAGTTCATCCTTTGCCAATGCTGCGAAGTCGTTCCTTCCGAGCTTGGCTGAGTCAATGCCAAATCCCGCGAATACTGCCGGACGCGTACATTGGCCGTCCGCGCCGTAGACGGCTGGTATGCAGATTTCCGCCCCCTCGTTCCACTTCCCCGAGTAGGCTGGGATTGCCAATGCGCCGGCCTTGGCCTCAGGCCACGAAACCGAGCATTCGCGAATTCCGCGAACAGGGAAGGAGAACTTCTGCAGATAGCCGCCTGCCAGGGCAGGCTTTACCCCTGCTTTCTCCAGTAAACCGGCAAGGAACTCGGCAGCCTTCTGACCTCCCTCGGTGCCGGCTGCACGGCCTGCCAGCTCCGGCGAAGTCAGAAAATCGAGTATCGCGCGCGCGGCGCTCTCGGTCATGCCTTCCGTAAGATTCACCTTGCCGGGCGCCTGAACTCCCTTGAAAGAGAAAATGAATGTCAAGGGTCCGCCTCTGGCCGGTATGGAGCCTTCATCTATCTTGCGCCCGGACTTGAAGACTGCGTATCCCTGTTGGCCGTAGAAGAACATTATCCGGTCGAGCATGTCAGGAGGCGCCTGCCCGAACCAGCAGTAGAAGGTGGTCGTCCCTTTGCCGACGGAATCAAGGCTGATCAGAAACGCGATGTCATCGAAGGAACCGTCGAATCCCTTGACCGCGGCCAGTTTCCTTTTCACCATCTCGAATGGTGATATCTGGAATGTGTCGGCGCCGATAAGCGGCTCGACGTCAGAAACCTTGCCGATGACCATAGCGCTCTTGTCTTTCAGGGTCGTCTGGGTAAGTGCATCCGGTTTCATTATCTCACCGGAGCAACTCTTGGCGATGCGGTCGGCTAACGTGTTGAATCTCTCTTGCGTGTCGCCGCCTGCCGCAGGAACCACTATCGGCTTGTCGAAATAAAGAGTCTTGTTCAGGCAGGGCTTTACTTCGCCATCGTACAGGTCACGGAGTAGATTGAAGTCCGGGTCGACTTCCAGCATCTGGGGCTCTTCGGGAAGAATCATCGAGTACTCGGCTTTGGCACTGTCGAAACGCACCATCTGCCTGTGTTGCTCGCTCTTCAGCGTGACAACCACTTCAACCATTACATCCGAGAGAGGCTCGGGTTGCGTCAGCGTCCAGACCACTTTTCCCTTGCCTTCGCGGCTTTCGTATTTCACGCCCTCGAGACCGAGCTTGGGCAGCCCCGGCCTTGAAAGCCACATCGCAAAGAACTGTGTAAGTTGCTGGCCAGACTCGGCCTCAAAAGCCGCTCTCAGGGTGTTCCAGCCAGCGCGCTTGCCGAGGTTCTCCTTGTAGAAGCGCCGCAGTGCGTTGAAAAATTCGTCGGTTCCGATCTTCAGGCGGAGTTGGTGGAAGAACATAGAGACCTTGGTGTATCCGATCTCATTGTCTGCCTCGACAGTCTTTCCTCTGAACTCGATGGGCGGGTAGTCGTCTTCAGGCTTGACCGTGATTTTATAGCGCTGGGATGTCTTTCTGCGAAGCTCCTTGGCTGCGTCGCTCATCGGTCCGCCAACCATCTCCAGCCAATAGTAGTTTGAGCAATAAGTGGTCAGGCCTTCGCACCAGTTCCCGCTCTCGTAGTCGACATAGACTCCGTTTCCCCACCAGTTGTGGACTACCTCGTGGCCAAGAGCATACTCCTGTATGTGCCTGCGCTTGATCACGTCTGCGCCCAGAAGCGTGAATGCTGGCATCCCGTAGCCAGTGGGAAAGAAGTTGGACACTATGGAGAACCGGTTGTAGGGGTACTTGCCCAGAAGCTTGCTGTACTTCTCGATGTACTCCGCCGCAGAATCGAGGTATATCCCCGACAAGCCCGCGTCTTCGGCCGAAAAGCATGTCTCGATTGTGATGCCGTCAACCGTCTTCGTCGTGATGACGTACTTGCCGCCAGCTATGTCCAGACCGTCCGAAGGGGTGTCGCTGACATAGGCCGACAGGCTTGCCTTCTCGTCCTTGGTCCGCTTGATCAGGTTGCCAGGGGCAACAACATCATATGACGGTGGTGTTGTCAGGTCGCACGAGTAGATTGCCATCGAGCCGTATGTGTCCGGATACCATCCAGATCCTCCGTTCAGGTAGATGCCTGACGGACAGATGATTCCCCTTGTGTAATCGCCGACGATGAACCGAAGGGCCCCACTGCCCTTGATCGGGTCATTGATCGTCCCGACGTACGAAATTGCTGCGGTCGGCTTCGCGGGGCTGGACGATGGGAAGTAAAACGTGATGCACTTCAGGAAGTCATCGCCGGGGCAATCAATTTCCGAAAAGGCAATGGGCGCCTTCTTCTCGCTGTCGATAATGCTCAGCACCTTGACCGTGCGCGCCCGAAAAACGATGATC
>Ga0265297_10009879_pt1 | contig 12168 bp, 10 predicted proteins | sample Munlanlwell13791_FD_192502 | JGI IMG/M metagenome (GOLD analysis project Ga0265297, IMG submission 192502) | Leachate microbial communities from a municipal landfill in Southern Ontario, Canada - Leachate well 137-91 | ecosystem: Engineered > Solid waste > Landfill > Unclassified | place...
GTAGAATCGGTTTATCCTCAAGCCTTCTTTCCAGTCTAAGAACAAGATCAACCTGATCTCGACTCATCCCTGCAAGTTTTGCCGCAAATTCATAAATACATGAAAATCCTCTTTTTTTCAGCCACGACCTGTTTTTTTCACGCTCCGCTGTTTCTCTCGAATAAACTTCCGGTAGAAGACCTGAAAACTTCCTTCGCGCTTCCAGTGCCGCAGCTCCCCATTTTTTACAAATCAAATAAAGTTCTTTGTCGGATAAATTTTTAAAATTATTCATAATAATTGGGTTAAAAAACAATACGTACTTTCATTAACTTACATGCGATACTTCCCGCAATAATGCATGCAAATCATATAGAAAGTATATAAAATAATAGCACTATGAAGCCAAAATTCAACAAAACCGACTGGCAACCCGCGTCAAGTTATATTCTGGTCGTCGCACAAGAAAGCCAACAAAGCACAATCACTATCATAAGTGAGCATATTAATTATTGCATAATCATATACAACGGATACCGAAGACAAATCAAAAAAACATATAATCCCTCTAAAAATCTCCGCTCTACCTGCTCTCTTTCATTTTTGCACTCCCCGTCTTTTTGTGCGACAATAATTTTCGTTGCGTAACCGCGCATAGTGCAACTTTTCTACTGCACTTCGCATAACTAACTCAATCTATCCACCCAACTCAACCGCTCCTCCGCGTAACCGCGCATAGTGCAACCACCAACTACATCTCGCACAACCGCTCCTCACGAACTACCTAACTCCCCTCTATGAAAAAACAAAAAACCTCCTCAATTAAAACCGCCGCGTCTAAAGCCTCGTATGCCGCCGCTCAATCCCGCCCTGCCGTGCAAACCACTTCCGCAAAAGCACAACGCCGCGCTCCGGCACATTCCACTTCCACTCAAACTCCGCGCTCCTTCCCGCTTCTCGAAATCGCGGTTTTTATTTCCGGCGCAATGGTTATGGCTTTTGAACTTGTCGGCTCCCGCATGCTCGCGCCATTTCTCGGCACCTCAATGTATGTGTGGACCGCTGTAATCGGAATCATCCTGGGCGCAATGTCCCTTGGATATTGGTACGGAGGCAAACTCGCCGATAAAAACCATTCGTTCGCACAATTCGCCGTACTCATTTTTGCGGGCGCTGTAACAATACTTATAACACTCCTCATTAAAGATATTCTCCTCGCATTCCTGCAACAAACTATCCCGAGCTTAAAAATCAATTCCATTCTCGCGTCCCTCATACTTTTTGCACCAACGAGCTTTATACTCGGAATGGTTTCACCTTACGCGGTTAAGCTAAAAATGGCCGACCTAAGCAAATCCGGACGCACCGTGGGCAACCTTTACGCGCTTTCCACATTCGGAAGCATAACCGGCACATTCTTCACCGGATTTTACCTTATTCCATATCTCGGCACCGCAAAAACCACTCTGTTAATCTGCATAATCCTAACACTCCTTGCAATAACTCTGGCCTACAAAAGCCTCAAATTTATTCAGGCTACAAAAATAATCACACTTGTAATTCTCGCCTCCCTACTTATAACAAACACAGGCTCCTCATATTTTTACAAACCTTTCGGCCTTATCGCTGATGTTGATACCGAATACAACCGCGTATGGATAAAAAGCGATATCGCAAAACCGGCCAACCGTCCAATCCGCATGATGATGTTCGATCCGTTCGGCATTCAGTCCGCAATGCTCGAAGACGCCCCTGCAGAACTCGCACTTCAGTACGCAAAATACTTTCGTCTCGGCGACCACTTTGTTCCTGATCTTAAAAAATCTCTAATAATCGGTGGCGCCGCTTATTCATTTCCAAAAGATTTTCTCGCGAACCACGACTCCGCAGGACCAAACCCCGCAACTCTTGATGTTATCGAAATCGATCCGGGCCTAACCGCCCTTGCCCGCCAATATTTCAATTTAAAAGATGACCCCCGCCTAACCATTTATCACGAAGACGGCCGCGTGTTCCTCAACACAACCTCCAACAAATACGATACAATTTATATAGACGCGTTTAACTCACTTTTTGTTCCTTTCCAGCTCGCAACAAAGGAAGCCGTGCAAAAAATGTACGACCTGCTTACCCCTAACGGCGCTGTTCTTGTTAACATCGTTTCCTCGTTCGAAGGCGAAAGCTCAGACTTCTTCCGCGCGGAACTGGCAACCTACAAATCAATCTTCCCGCAGGTATTAATCTTTGATGTAAAAAATCCAACAGATAAATCATCAGTCACAAGCATTTCCCTTATCGCATTAAAATCCCCTAACGCGCCAACCCTAACCTCCAATGATTACGCAACAGACGTCTTGTTGCAAACCCTGTACACCAAACAAATTCCGCAAGACCTTCCCGTCCTCACCGACGACCTGGCTCCTGTGGATATGTATCTGGAAAAGGTTGTTCAAGCCGTAGCGGAAAAGCTATAGGTGATATTTTAAGATTAATTTAGAATTTTTTCATAACTCAAGCGTATAACCAATTCACAACATATGCTTGATTTTATATGTCCGGTCGTATTATAATTAAGTAAGATAATCTTACTTAACAAGAAAATTATGAATAACATACAGGTGACAAGCGTCTCTTCAAAAGGCCAAATAGTGATTCCTGCAGATATCCGTGAAAGCATGGGAATTACAATCGGCGCAAAGCTCATAATTTTTACCGACGGTGAAAACCTGCTATTAAAACCAATACAGGAGCCACGATTTGAAGATTTTAAAACCCTGTTAAAAGAAAGCGGAAAAATTGCAAAAAAATCCGGATTAAAACAGGCAGATGTTAAAAAAATAATTAAACGTCTGCGTAATGAAAATCGTTCTTGATACCAATGTATTAATTTCTGGAATATTCTGGAAAGGAACTCCACGTCAAATCGTATCTCTAATGTGCATCAAATAGACTATTTTAATAACTTCTTATCTTGCGGCTTCTGTAGATAGTTTTCTTTACTCGAAACTTTTTTACCACTTTCAATCTCCAGATTCTTTCTTGCATCGCCGGCGATCTTTCCGCCTTTTTGAGCAGCAGTTTTGTTTTGATCAAACCCAAGCGCATCTTTATTGCGAGCAATCTCGGTCGTTGAAGCCTCGCCAAGCATATTAAAAATAAGTTCAAGATCATTCATGTGATCACGAAGATTTTCTCGTTTCAAACCTTTCATTTCCTTATATTCACTTGGGGTCATGTCAAAAGTTGCCTTGGAAATCTCCGCTGTCAGAATACCATATTCGCGTCCTTCTTTAACGCCGCGATTTTTCCATTCCTCGGTCAGCTCATCACGAATTGCTATGCCTCGTATACGTTTTTCAATCCATGCGTCCGAGTATCCCTTGGCTTTATAAAGAGCACGTGTGCGCTTGGTCGCTAATTCCGGATCTTCAATTTCCTGAACACGCTCATATCCAACCTTTGCAAGCCAGAGTTTAAATGGTTCAGCCTTTGGTGATGGGATTGACTGGATAATGCGGAATATACCCTCGGTATTTGCGCAGTCAACAGTGTATTTCTTACCGTCTGATGCCTCTAATTTCAGTCCGTGACAAAATGTCACGATCTCACTTTCTTCTTCATTTAGTCTTTGTTTTAATTTTCTCCAATAAGCTCCTCCATCGAGACTATCTGTTAGAGCTGTGCAAACATCAATTACCGAAAACCACCACTCATTTTCGTGGAAGGTTTTCCTGATTTCCTTACCATTGAAAAGCGAAATTTTCACGATTTCATTCATATATTTAATATTAAAAATAAAAAATTGTATCCTCATTATAGGTGAGCACACGCTCACCGTCAATACAAACAACCCTTTTACTGTTGCAAAATTCTAAAATCCATTACGTTTCAGCAATCCGAATATCCGGAGCACATTAGAAACTTTATTCAATATCTTATAAACAATCGCCTATCATTTTCATATTTGACTCTCCCCCTCTAATTTGTTATAATATACCTGACGATAAAAAAACACATACAAAAAATAACATAACAAAATACGACAGATTTTCTATAACGCGTTCTATTCCGGTCGAGATAGAGCACAAGGGAACAAAAAGGGTTCAAGTTTAATTTTAAACGTTTATTATTAACAAAAAACAAAATGAAAAAGTTATTAGCTCTAGTTGCATTAGTTGCAATGGTAGCAGTATCTTCAGTAGCATACGCTGCTACAACAGGAAACGTTACAGTTTCTGGTACACTAGGAGGTTCTCTTGAAATCTTACCTTGTACTGGTACAGTAAATCCGATGACTTTAGTTATCGATGATACTATTTCAACTACTTGTATTAATGATTATGCCTCAAATGATCCAGATGGATATGCATTAAGTTTCAGTGCTACACAGAATGATATGTTAGGTTCTGGTACAGCATTAGGAGAAACTATTGATGAAATAGTAGCTCCAAATACTACTTGTGCATCAACGGAAACTACGCTTGAATGTTTTTCTTACACATTCACAGTTGACGATCCAGAGGTTGCACTTGGTGCTTACGGTGTTGGTCTAAATGGAACTGTTGATTCAAATGAAGACGATGTTCCACTTACTGCAGCCCCATTGGCTGTATTTACATCTGATGCTGCTGATGAAGGTGATGATACTTACACTTTCACTTTCAACGTAACAGCTCAACAGACTACTGCTGCTGGTACATATGCACTTAACGGTGGAGTTATAACAATTGCAGGTTTATAAAAATTAAACTTTTATAAAACTAAAAAAACCCGCATTCATATATAAAATAAATGGTGCGGGTTTTTTAAAATAATTAAAAAAGATTTTCAATTTATTCAAATTTTTGATATAATATAAAAGTAGTTTATATTCTTAAAAAAAAAGTATGCGAAAATTTGCTGTTTTAAATTTCTTTATGTTGGTTTTTTGTTTATTATCAATAAATCATAATAGTTTTGCTGTGTCTGGAGGACCAAGTGGGGAAAACGTTACTGTTAAACCTGGAGAAGTTTATCAAGGAAAAGTCTACTCAAATAATACAGGAAAAGAGCCAGTAATTGTTATGGTTAAACAGACCGATTTAATAAAAACCGAATCTGGAGGCACTAGTTACTCAGATACAGCTCTGCCAAAAGGATTACTTCAATGGACTAAATTTGATACTAAACAAGAAGCAACACTAAATCCTAGCGAAAGGGTTGATTTTAATTATACAATAACAATTCCAAATGATGCTGCCCCGGGAACATATACTGGAGGATTTTTATTGACCGAAAAATCTTTAGAAGCTGCAAATGCAGAAAGTGCCGGAGCTAATGTTGCAGTGAGCGCACAGATTTTATCTCAATTGTACCTTACTGTCGAAGGAGATTATACTGAAAAATTAACATTACAAAAATTCGAAGCAAATAAAAATGAATTTTTAAAAGGAAATATTGTTTTTGATATTGATATAAAAAATGAAGGAGATGTTCTAGAAACACCAAGAGGAACTATTACAATTTACGATGACAAAAACAATCAAATTAAAGGAATTTTTCCTATTCTTCAAGAATTTGACAATCAAGAAGTTGTAATTGAAAGAAAAGACGAGATCCCTGTTAACCCAAATCTTTCTTTGGTAATCTTGCCTCAATCAACGAAAATAATCCAAGCTCCCTGGACCCATAGGAACGTGGATACGGGAAAATATACTGCAAAAATGGTGCTTTTTTACGGAGATAAAAATGAAAAATTAGAATCTCAATCTAATTTTGAACTTGTTGATAATTTTGTAATTTCTACTTTAACCCCAGAATCATATTTCAATGCTGGATTACCAGTTAAATTTTCAACTAAACTTCAAAACATAGGAACATTACCAGCAACTCCAACTGGATATTTTGCAATTAATAATGTTTTTGGGGCTCAAAAATACCGTCAGGACTTTATAGACAAACAGTTATATATGCCTGGAGGTGAAGAGAAGCAGTTAACTAATCTTATTTGGGATCAAGGATTTGCTTTAGGAACATATAATGCTGTAATTTCTTTGAATGTTAATGGGAAAACTTATTCAAGCTCAGTAATGTTTTGGGTAATTAACTGGTGGCAAATACTTATCGTAGTGATACTTGTTCTTACAATAGTTTTCTTGTTATATAAAGGAATTAAAGGATATATTAAAATGAAAAAAAAATTAAGTAAGCTAAAAGAATAATTAATTTTAAAATTTGTTAATAAAAAGCACCTGTAATCAAAGGTGCTTTTTATTATAATAAACCTAAAAAAGAGTTGAAAAATAAAATAATTTATTGTATAATATATATACAGATAAAACAAAAATTAATGTTAAAAAATAAACTCATTATTTTCTTATTGTTGATAGGCTTATTTAATCTAAATACTACTGATTTATTTGCAGCTTCTATAACAGTCCAGGGACAAGTATTTCCATTAGATGCTAATCCCTTTATTGTTGCTATAGGCCCGGCTGGAAGTGGCGAGTGCCATCTATCATGGCGTACTAGCTTTACTCCAAATATTAATACTCAAAGACTATGGATTTATGGGCCACAAGGAGCCGGAATAGATACTACGAGTCGTGATTTCCCTTTTCAAATTGCAGATGGGGGTCCTGGACCTGACGCAGACGAAACCCTAATTATTAATAATTTAGTAATTGGCGAAACATATACTTTTAATTTGTTTTCAATAGCAGGTCCACTTATGAGCCCAGGAGTTTGGACTGTTCCCGCAACTTGTATTCCTACACCAGCTGTTGTTGCTCCTGTTCTTGATCCTCTTCCCACTCTTTGTGGAACAAGCAAAATAGTTTCTTGGGCTAATGCGGCGTCGCCGGGACTTAGGTGTCAGGTGACGGCGAGTCTTGTGCATTTGGATGCTGATCCTACCGGTGATCCGGCTAATGATATTTATAGTGGATGGGTGGATTGTAGTGCGGGAGGTACGACTTCGTTTACTTTTAATGGTTTATCTACTGCTGTCGGCAGTAATGATTATTATTATCATGTGCAGGCGACTAATGATCCGGCTGATCCTCCGACAGGAGGGTTTAGTGCTTTTTCGAATGTAAGAAATATTAATCAAACAGCTTGCGGCGGTGGTGGTGGAGGCGGAGGGTCTAATCCTTATTGTGGAGATGGGACTGTGAATACTGCGAATGAGGAGTGTGATGATGGGAATCAGATTTTAGGGGATGGTTGTGATCTTGCGTGTAAAATAGAAGAGGAAGTGCATCCTGCGGCGGCGGTATGTGGAGATGGCGTTAAGGAAGATCCGGAGCAGTGCGATGACGGAAACACAGTTAGTTTGGATGGTTGTTCCAATGTTTGTGAACTTGAAGATATTGTGACGGTTGATTTTATTCTTAAGGGAAAGCCTGAATATAGATCTGTTATGCCTTCGAATCCTAACCTTGGCTTGAATGCGGTTCTTGCATTCTATAAGCCTTCGAACGGCAGTTTTAGCGCGGACAATGTGGTTCTGGACAACTACGGAAACGGTACTTATGAAGCGCAGATTGTTACCGGTACATATGATGTCGGCCTTAACGGAGAAGCGCACAATACAAAAGTTATCAGCGGCCTCGAAATTACGGGGGCGACACAAACGGTCAATCTTGATTTCACAATCGGCAACACATGGGAATTAACAGCGGGCGACACCAAAGACGACAACAATGTTAATGCTCTTGATATAGCAAAATTAATCTCGGGTTATAAAGCCACAGGCGGTGTAAACGACCTTAACAAAGCCGGCGGTGTAAACGCTCTCGATATAGCCATCATGATCTGGAACTACAGAGAAGCCGGGGATGTGCTTGGATAAAAGGAATATTTAATAAATATTTTAGAGAAATTTAATCTAAACATGCTAGCATGTTTTTTTGTTAATCTTGTATATTGACTTTCTACTATTAACGCGATACAATATTAACGCAATACGTTATTAATTCTACTAATGATAAAAACGTTTAATTGCAGAGAGACGCAAAATCTCTTTCATAGGACAAAATCACTTAAATTGCCTAATGATATTCAAAAATCTGCGCTTAGAAAACTTGAAATACTAAATGCTGCTGTAAATATAAACGACCTGCGAATTCCCCCGGCTAACCATCTTGAACTGCTAAAAGGCCAAATGAAAGGCAAGCATAGTATAAGAATCAATGATCAGTGGAGAATCGTTTTCAGATGGAATTACGGGAATGCCTATGAAGTAGAGATAATCGATTACCATTAAAATAACCAAACAATCATGTCTAAAACAGAATTCAAACCTATACATCCTGGAGAAATACTCATGGAAGAATTCCTTAAACCAATGAAAATATCACAATATCGTCTTGCAAAAGATACCAGCGTACCGCCGAGAAGAATCAATGAAATTGTTAAGGGTATAAGAGCTATATCAGCTGATACGGCTTTAAGATTAGGGCGCTTCTTTAAAAACTCACCCGAATTCTGGATAAATCTGCAGTCACATTATGACCTTGAAGTAGAGTCTATTAAGCTTGAAAAAAGACTATTAAAAGAAGTAAAAGAGTTTTCGCTGATTCCGGCATAATAATTACACCTATTAGCAATTTTGTAATTAACATGTCAGCAGACCCTGACAGATTTCGACTTCCGGGCTTTATTTACAGAAACAAAAGTGTAACACGCCCAATCGCCAATTTCCCTTATCTGCAAGCCAAAAATCGGTGGTGTATAAATTTAATTTTGTCAAATTTCAGATGATTGTCGGGGAACGTCACCGATACTCATGTCCTTTTAAAAAATCAGGGGCGTTCCGCGCCTCTCTTCTCGCGCCTCTCCTCTCCTTATCTCTCGCGTCCCGCACCTCGCCTCACGCGCCTCACGTCTCCCACCTCGCGCATGTCGGGCACCCCCTCCCCTCGCAAAAAACCAAAATTTACCCTTTTCATAAACCCTTAAAAATGATATAATAATAGTGTATTAAAAAATAAATACAAAAAACAAATGTTCGCGAAAAACAAAATCATGAGTTTAATAGCTCATAAAATCGTGCCGCTTGTTACGATATTTTCACTACTCACCGCCGACTCTTTTGCGGCGTATTTTTATTTAAAAGACAACCCGAATTTAGTTAAAGGTTGCCCCGGTTCAGTTGAAATCGGATTAAACACCGAAGGCGCAAGAATCCTTGCAGCTGATGCTGTTTTATACTTTCAGGCTATTCAGGGAACAGTTCAGTCAATCGGCCTCGGAACAATTCTTCCCATGCCGACTTATAACGAAATCCTCGGCCAGAAGCTTTCGCTTTCCGGCGCAAGATTTCCTCAAACGGGAACTTTCACGGGCGACGGCGTATTCGGTCAGGTTAACGTAACTCCCGCCGCAACCGCCGATAAATTATCACTTACGTTTTCCGGCGATCTTGTTAGCGACATAATCATTGCCGAAGACGTAACGTTCAACAACGTAGCTTCAAAAGTTGAAAGCAAAGAATATTCACTTAAAGACAGATATAATCCAACAATTCAGGGAGGCTTTTGCACCCCTGACGCGACTCCTCCTACAGTTAACTTTGTGCTTCCTCCAAACGGAGCAAGCGGAGTTGCGGTTGATTCAAATATAGTATTTTCATTATCAGACGACCGCGCGGGAGTGGACGTCACCACCCTGGCTTTCTCCATTAAAGGAGTAAACTACACGGACGAAACACCGGCTCCTCTTGTTGCAATAACAGAATCAAACGGCGTATACCGCGTGGAAACAAATCCTCAGACAAGCTTTAACGAAAACGAACAAATTACAACTAATGTATATATCTGCGACCTTAACGTTCCCGCAAACTGCGGCACGCGTCAGGGAACTTTCAGAACATATACGCCTCCCCCGCCGGATCCTGTCTGCGGCGACGGAGTAACAACATATCAGGCTGGCGAACAATGCGATGACGGAAATAATAATGACTTGGACGGTTGTTCTTCTTTGTGTTTGTGGGAGAAACCGGAAGGCGAAGTAATCACGGAAATAACAGAGTGCCCCGAGCCGGAAACATGCCCCACTTGCGGCGTGTGCGAAACTTGCGAAGTTTGCCCTGCGGTAACTGAAGGCGGCGACCACGGAGCAGCTCCCATAGTTGAAGAAATAGCATGGGATGAATTTGCATCACCGGAAATTATGGAATCCGTAGCCGGATGCACCCGTGAAGAAGTTACAAAAGAAGTAATGGATAAATTCGAAATATATTCAAGATATTCATCCCGCGACATAGCATGCCAAAAAGACATAGAACACTGCATGCTTCCTTTTTTAATTCATACCTCTTATAAGGATGCGGACCTTATAAACGGAAAATACTACCCTGATTTATATACGGAAAAAGAACAGGGTGAAAGAGTTCTGTTGCAGGGAGAAGGCCCGGTAACTCAGGAATTCAAAAACGCAATCACATTCGCAACAAGAATGGGAATGGTTCAGGGATTCTATGAAGATATTGTAAATCTAAGCCCGTTCAGACCAAAATATAATATGACGCGCGCTCAGATAGTTAAGCTGTTAAACTGGGCTGCATTAGGCCAGGAGTGGCAGTATGAAGATGAATACTGGGCTTCAATCGGCGGCGAAAAAAACTGGGAGCTTGTTAAAAAACCTTTCAACGACTTAACAGAATGGTGGTATCCAAGATATCTAAATTTTGCATGCGACAAGGGAATAATCGACTGTGATGAAAACACTTCTTTTGGTCCGGACGAAATATGTTCTCCAACATGGAAGCGCGACATAATGGCAAAATATCAGGTTTTCTACGAACAACAGAATACAACCGGATTCGAAGACACGGATAAAGATACAATTATAGATAAAGATGAAATTAATATATTCATGACCGACGACTTAAAGCCGGACACCGATGCTGACGCACTCGACGACGGCACCGAAGTAACAATATACAAATCCAATCCGGTGCTTGCCGATACGGATAGCGACGGCTTAAAAGACGGCGAAGAAGTAAACAAATATAAAACAAATCCTCTTAAACTTGATACGGACAACGATACCTATTCCGACGGACTTGAAGTAAAACTGGGAACGGATCCTGTAAATCCAAACAGCACTCCGACCGATGCAAATCAGAACGGAATTGACGACGACTGGGAAAAGAAATACGGAATCTCTCCTATTAACGGAACCGACGATTCCGACGGAGACGGTTTATCGGATTTGATGGAATACCGAAACGGAACAGATCCTACGAACCCGGATACAGACGGAGACGGACTGACGGACTCACAGGAAATATTACTATACAAAACAGATCCTAACGCATATACAAGCCTTGAAAACATGGGCGTAAGAATCACAAATATGCACGACGGAATGATATTAACGGATTTAAGACCATTCATTCAGGGAGTCGGACCTCAGGCCGGAATGGAAATCGAAGTAATCCTCCGAAATGAATTCGGCCACGAAATAGTTCTTGGCAAAACAACCGTAGACGACAACAGAGCGTTTACATTTACACCGACTTTCGACCTTATGGACGGCACATTCTACTTGCTGGCAAAGGGTCTTGATAACGAAAACAAAAGAATAATTCAGTCTCCTCTTGTATATGTAACAATGAACTCGCTGTTAAAAGTTGATTCGCCAAAACCGGAAAGACTTTCAAACACAACAATCACGGATAACGTTATTCTTGAAGGCGTACGCATCGAAATTCAGGACAACATGCCTATGCTTGTAGGTCGCACCGGATTCAAAAATCAGGTTGTGGCAACATGGGAATCAGTGCTCGGAACATCGGCGATAGTCGCCGACCTTGCAGGAGGCGAATTTAGAATCCGCGCTCCGGAAGCTCTTGAATACGGCGCACACAAAGTAACATTATACGCAATCCGCAGCGAAGACTCAGCCATGAGTAAAACCGTAATAGTAAACTTCGAAGTAAAAGAACCGTTTACTCAGGTGCTTCACGGCATAGCCTTCGGCGAAGAAGTTATCTTCCCGAATTATGTATGGATAATAATCTTCGTTGTCGGCATCGGCCTGGTTGTATACGGAGTTAAAGCCGGAAAATTATTCAAGAAGAAAAAACGTTAAGTTGAACATAAATAAATCTTTACAGCCCCGGTTTTACTTATAATCAAGCCTAAAATCGGGGCTTTTTGTTGCAAATTGCCGATTTCCAGCATTGGCAAGGCAAAAAAAGGC
>Ga0265297_10009880_pt1 | contig 12167 bp, 5 predicted proteins | sample Munlanlwell13791_FD_192502 | JGI IMG/M metagenome (GOLD analysis project Ga0265297, IMG submission 192502) | Leachate microbial communities from a municipal landfill in Southern Ontario, Canada - Leachate well 137-91 | ecosystem: Engineered > Solid waste > Landfill > Unclassified | place...
TTATCCCTGAGGAAACGGTAAAACCCGTCACGGGTGATATTATGTTTGGCGCAAATATCCTCAATCACCCCGTCAAGGTCGTGATATGCCATGATTAGCTCCCAGTCACGGCGTTCAAAGGAATTGGTAAGGGATACGAACAGGGTAATAATTTCTCTTAATTTGAATACCCTCAAACGCCCTTTTTTATCGCGGTGCTTGAGCCATTCGTAATCTTCTTTAACCTGACGCAAAATTCGTTTAAGCACGCATGGATTAATATTGCATTTTACACAAGTCTTACGCCATTTGAAGTCGGTATTAGAATAAGTATGCAATCTTTTAAGGTCGGCGTCATCAGGTAAGGTTATATAAATGCGGGCAATCAGTAATACGATATCGCCTGCCGTATTGGGTGCGGTTTGATACGACAACTTCCCGTGATAGAACAGATTATCCTGTTTATCCTGGTCTCCATACTCTCCATAACTATCATTCCCTGCGGTGAAGCCGGTGCTTCATAGAGCACTACCTTTAGTCCAGCATACCACATTACGGAAAATTCCGCACGCTCGGCAACCGGACTATATAGATAATAGGGTAACCGTTATTGCTCTATCAACGCTCTCTCCTTTTCAGCCTCCGGCTGATATCCGAAGGCACGGCCTCCTAAAAATCTTTAACCGAATTCCGGCTTCTCGGAATGTCCGTTAGCCTCGCACTCCGACCACAGTCGGTGAGAGGCTTACGGGCGGTTAATCCCGATTATATTCCTTGTCAGCCGTTAGGCGTCAGAGGTGTCATAATCGGGGCATACACACTCGCCCTCCAAATTCAGCATTTATAAGGGGTAGGGATCATTTTCCCCTCCCCATATATATAAACGTTCAAAACGGGTAAAAGGTTCTAAAAAAATATATTTTTGGTACGATTATTTCTATTGACACCTACTCTGAAAAATACCTGATTTTTTGCGCAGTCCGTATAAATGTTACTCTGATTCCATAGGAATATATAACGGTGTCGCTTAGATTACGTACCTATGCTTGTTAGAATACATAGCCATGCCTGTTGGAATGCATACCGGTACCATTTAGAACGCATACCTATGCTTTTTGGAATGTATAACGGTATGGCTTGGAACGTATACCATTGCCTTATAGAATGCATAGCCATATCTTTGGGAATATATAGGGGTAAGGCACGGAAAGTATGGGAGTCCTTTTTAGAATATATAACGGTGCGGCTTGGAGTGTATAACTGTGCCTTTTGAATTATATAGCGGTACTCTTGGGAATATATATCGGTAAGGCATGGAACGCATACTTATGCCTTATGGAATACGTAGCGGTGCCGTTTAAATCCTATATGGGTGCTTTTATCAGGGTGTAGGACGGGGGGAGGGGGATACCCCAGTGCCGAAAAGATGTGTTGTATTGCGTTAAACCGCTTAAAAAACGCGTATAATCGCATTGATAAAATCCAATTTACCAAAATGGAGTTTACAATCTTACATAATTCGAAAGCGGATAAATTCGCTTCGCTCACTACAAGTTTTGACGAATCTAAAATGGGTAAAGTGGTAGATTAAAAAGTATTGCAGTTCCTTACTTTACTTCGTCATCCGGCTTTGAGGACTCATCAATGAATATTGCCTTTACCGATTTTTCCCATTCGGGATAATCTTTATCACCCTTAAATTTAATGGATAATTGGTCAATGATTAATTTAACTTTGTCTTTGAATTCGTTATCGTGCTTAAAAACCGCAGATATACCGGGTTCTGATTCAACTAAAGTAGATTGAGTATTTTCCCCTGACGTGACATACGATATTTTACTTTTTGGCTTCGACAATTTTAATTAGTTAATGCCTTCTTTAATTGTCTTGATTTCAGATAATGCCTGAAGAACTAAATTCATTAGTATTTCCTTTTGTGATTCATCCAATACTTGTCTGGGAATATGTGACCTTTTCGGTTTTTCTATATAACGGCTTAAAGTCACAATGGCAAATCCATAAGCTATTGATTTACGAAAAGGTGTTAATCTTTCCTTATTCTCAAATAATCTTTCTATTAAGCCGATTGTTTTGTTTAATCCAGTGTCTAAATTGTATTTGGCAATAAAATCTGTCTTATTTCCCGAATCATCAGATGGCCCATCCCATTTTTCTACCCAAATTAATTTGGGAAAAGTGGAACGGTATAAATAGGTTAATAAGTCAATGCTTTCAAATTTATCCGCTAAATCAAGGCGTTGATTTACAAATTCTTCCCTTGGCAATGATTCAAGTTCTTTAATAGTTCGATAATCATCTTTAACACTATTCAATGAGCCAGGCAATACCCTGATAATAGATATTTTGTCACCACTTCCCTGCCCGAAAATTGTCAAAGGTATCTTTTCCTTGATTTGATTAATATCTATTCCCGACCAAACATTAATATTATAAATCAAAGGCTCAATACTGTCTTTTCCACTTGCCATTGTCATTCTTGTTACGCCTTTTACGCAAAATGGTATTACTTGTTCTTTTAATTCAGGGTTTCCATAAGCAATATTAGTTATTTTCGCTTCACCTGTTATTTTAACAAGCCAAGGCTTGGTTTGTTTTTCATCAAACCATTTTAAAACCTCTTTGTTAGTTATCTTGACCACGCCATCAACACAGAAGTCAGAATTTTTAATTACTCTTTCAATTCCTATTTCCTGAACAACAACATCAGATGGAGTGTAATAATCCTGCGCAAAAGGATGAAAGCTATGAATTGATTTTGTTCTTGTTTCTACACTACATAAATTCCAAAACTGGTTAATATCGGGGATAAAACTATCTGATTCTTCTTTTTGTCCAATGCTCTTATCTACAGCACAAGCACAAAGCATTAAAAACGTTGTTGTTATAATTAAATATGATACTATTTTCGCAATTTGCATAACTAAGTGCTACTTTTCATTTTCTTCAGCATCTTCTTTTTTATTATCCTGGGTTTTATCAGAAAATAGTTTTTCAGTCCATTTTAACCACAATTTCCATTCATCCCACAATGGATATTGGATATCAATATTCTTTGTTTTATCAAATCTTTCTGTCATGGCATCAATCGTTGTTTTTAGCTTAGCTTTAAATTCACTATCAACCTTAATAAGCCTGTCAAATATCGTGCCGAGATAACTACTACTTTTACCAATAGAAATGTACCTATAATAATGAAAGTATTTAAGCTTAACATTTGATATTTCTTTTAGGATGATATCCTCTAATTCGTTCTGCTGTTTACTATCCAGATAAGGGATGGTATCGCCATACCGTCGGGTTTTACTTAATTCTGGATGAAAATAATCAAGCGATGTTACGGCAAAACCATAGCCCTGCAGTCGTTGCATAAGTGAAATATTGTTATTACTAAGTATATCACGAATCATTGCTATTGCATTATCCAATCCTAAGCTCCAGATTGTCCGGCGGTAAAGATAATTCATTAATTCGACGCTGTTTGTCTTTTTAATCAAATTATCCCTTTCTTTTTCGAATTGCTCGTTTGGAAGCAATTCCAACTCCCTGATTTTTTTGTATGCCTCAAGAACAACTGATTCATTCTCCCATTTATGAAGCGAAATATCTATTACATAAATAAAAGATAAATTGCTTCCGCCTCCTTTGCCAATAATGACTAAAGTTGGTTTTTTTACTATCAAATTTCGGAGTATGATGTTTTCCCATGGATCCCTAATCTCACCCCATTGTCCGAAAGGAAATAGGTCTCCGTAGAAATTTTTAACGGAAAATGGAATTTCTGTTAGTCCGGGATTTCCATAAACAATGTTTTCTACTTTTATTTTACCACTAACTCTTACAAGATTTGGATAGTAATTTTCTTTTCCGTCCGGCCAGTTTATTATCTCAAATTTCTCTATTATTGGTTTTCCTGAAATACAAAAATCAGACTGCTTGATTAATTTTTCTATTCTCGTTGGATCAGCATATTCTTCATAATTTTCCCTAAAAGTATAAATATAATCATATACTTTAGGATATAAGTTAATATCTTTATCTAAACTATAATTCATCTCCGGTACGTTGTTACAACTAGCTAGACATGCATAAACCAAGAACATTAATAAGTATGCTATTATTCGTTTCATAATAATTACCTCCACAATAATTTATTATTTTAAACCATCCCAAATATTTTCGTCATTTGCGAGGGGTGTAGTAAGTACAGGCGGACTTTTACTTAAATTATACTCCTCTATTAAAGATTCCCAGTTACCCATTCCATCTCCTTCGGTTACTTTTTTTACTATTCCTGCTATTGGGTTATTTGCCCTTTCCCCCCTAGGTTTCGTCCCGTCAAAAGTAACAGTAAAAGTCATTTCCCAAACTATATAGTGATGGTATCTGATTTCACCAGTTATTTCATTGTAAGCAACCTGCCAGTTAATAAATAAAGCGTAATATTCCATTTTATATAACTCTGGAATATCGGGCTCGGGAACAAACAAGGCATACCAACTACGTACCGAAGTAGGCGCGTCACGATATAGTCCGATTACACCACCATTATTAACTTCAAAAGATAATAATTCTTTGTCTAAGCTGCCTACCGAAACGATTCCTCGAGAATCCAAAAGCGGGTATGAATGAGGCGATTTTAATGTCACATTCTTTATTGTGTTTTCCGCATCATTATAATAAGCAATAATTGTTCTGGTTATCATATTCTGTATCCATCCCTCACGCCATTGAGCGCAATACTCATCTATTGCTGGGAAGCAATTTATTGTAGCTGTTGAAGTTATAGTAAATGGGTTGCAGGTTACCACTACATCGCAAACATACTCTTTTTCCTTAACAATAATCATTTCAGTATTGCTTGATGAAATTACCACGCTTGGAAAAGTCGTAGTAACCACCGGCGCGTAATATGTAGATGAAACTACTGTACCACCGGTTGACGTAAATACAAGCATAACACCAACTGTATCGGTAATACTACTGCTTGGTTGTAATCCTTTTACGGCAATAGTTGTCGCGGTCAAAGGACTATCTGCTGTAAGAGTGCCGCTTATCTGGCTTGGATACGGGAATTCTATCTTGCTCGTTCCGCTCGGAGTAATTACCCATTTATATTCACCCGCAGTATTGCTTGGTGAAACAGTCGCTGTAACGCTAATCGGATATCCTTCCGGGAAATAAGACACAGGCGGAGAATGCGGGTCTTCGCCCTTGATTTCCGCTTTTATCTCCTTAACAATGTTTGCCGATTGGGATAAAACAGGTCCCGCGCTCTGGGAAATGCTCGTCCCGGTCTCGCTAATAACCGTATCATTAAACTCATTAACCTTAGCTACATATTGGACCAAATCACCCTGCTCGGCATACGATTGCGCAGAGGAAAGGTCATCCAATAATCCTTCATAAACATTATAATTCGTTATATCGCCCCCGTTATAATAATCCGTAACCATTCCGCTCAAATAGTTAACGGTCAACCGGTAAGTTACAACATTACTTTCGTCTGAATATTCACCAAAGTTGCCGGTGCGGTATGCTTTTATTCTATAGTAGTACCGTGTATCCGATGCAAGTCCAGCATCGGCATAACTGGTTGTGCCCGTATAAATTGTGGCAATCGACTCATAATCGCCGTACCCGGTTTTACGCTCTAAGATACAACCTTCTTCAGATGATGTGGTATCGGTCCAGTTAAGATTAGCCTCAGTTAATGAAACAGGGGTTGTTGCCAAATCTGAAGGCGATTGCATAAGAGTAAGCACGCTGAGTTCGTTTGAGTAATCGCTGTAGCCCGCTTCATTATAGGCGCGAATACGATACGTATAGGTTGTATCCGAGGAAACAACATCATCCAAGAAATTAAGCGCATATCCGGATTCAGAAGGCGTTATCCCTGAAATATAGGCAATGACTTCATACGTCCCGTACTGTATCTTGCGTTCTACTGTAAAGTATTCTTCGGTCGTAGAAGTATCCGTAACACTAAGATATATCTCTGTAGAAGAAAAAGCCGTACATGTCAAATCTGATGGAGCATCCGGCGGATAAAGAATTTCTATCGTGCCGTCCTCGCCGTCTTGGGCATCCGGATTACCTTCGTGAGCTGTTCCTTTAAGCCCGCCATTAGCTGTAATATGCTCTAATATAATATAAAGATATTTACAGCTTATTTTTATCCTTCCGCCACCAGCGCCAGCTCCTGTTTGGCATAAATAGTATTCATCAGCATCTCCACCGTTACCACCATTTGCTTCAATACTACTCCCTCCATCAATAATATTCGCAATAAGCCAGATACTCCCACCAGCACCACCACCAGCACCACCATAACAATCCTCAGTATATTCATCATAATAACCATCTGTTCCTTTAGTCCCATTAGCTGAAACAATACCGGTAATAGTAATGCCGTCAATTGCTTTGAGCGTAATAACTCCACCACCCGCACCGCCGGTTGTGCCACCTGCGCCCTGTCCACCACCACTGCCAAATTCTGTCGGAGCTAACGGATCGCCGTAAGTTTCTCCGCCTGCCCCACCGCCGTCTCCGGCGCCTTGTCCACCTGCTCCACCGTATCCACCGCCGCCACCGCCACCGTAGCTATAATCTTCATAATACGAATTCCAGTAAGGGCTTCCATTAGAACCTGCACCTTCACCTTGAGTTTGAGCATATCCTTTCCCGTCCGCGGAAAGAGCGCCGGTTATGATAATATTCTGGGCGTTGATTTCCAGTATCTCCATGGATTTGGTAGTAATCGTTATTCCTTCGGGAATAATAAAGTTTTCGATATTATAGTGGATTCCGTAAATTTCCTCATTCTCGTCAAATGCCCAATCATCGCCGTTATGGTCTTGGGCAAGAACAATGGTATCCGAAATAGTGCCGGTTGAGACATTGCCGGCGTAATCTTGATATTGTACCGTAACAGTTTTCGTGCCGAGCGTACTGCCGATATAGAAATTACTATACGATGTTGCATAATTTGTCCAATCTGTCCAGGTCGCGCCGTTATACATTCTCATCAAACTCACACCCGAACCGGTATCGACTCCGGATAAAGTTAAGGTTGCATTTGTATCTGTCGTAACCCAGTCACCGCTATTAATCAAGACATAACCGGTGGGAGAAATAGTATCCACCATAAATGACCATGTAGCAGTAGCCACATTACCGGCATAATCCGTTATAGAAACATCGACATAATGCGTTGTCCCTTGGGAAAGCGAAGTAGGCGTATAAGAAATCGACTGGCTGTTTGCGTTCGCGGTTACGGTTATATCATTCAATTTCATAATGGCGGTAGAGGTTTTAATGCCGGAAACAGAATCGCTATAATTAGCTGAAATAAGCGGGGTATCAGTAGTTGAAATAATAGAACTCTGAGCAGGCGTTAAATTGGATATAACCGGAGCAGTAGCATCAATAATAAAACTATATGAGTTGGAGTAGTCGCCATAATTATTTGCATTATCGCGTGACCGCACATGCCAGTAATATATGTTTTCCGTGAGCGTTGGGGTAATAGTGTAACTGGTCGTAGTTATTCCGGTCACCGAAATCAAAGGTTGAGCAGAGTATTCGTTTGAAGGCGGGGTAAAGTTAGATATCCAGCGGGCCACACCTTTGGAAATACGGACTTCATCCATATAACCATTTAAATAATATCTCGTATTGTAACCATCCGCACCTATATATAAAGCAGAATCGCCACCGCCAAGAGAACCGTTCCATGCCGTATTTGTTGTTAATGTTTGAGCAACTCCGTCTATGAATATTAATGCATTTGAAGCACTGTTACCGTTTTTAGCAAAAGCAAGGTGATACCATTGGTTATTATTAACAGACCAGTTATTGGTCATCGTATATTGTCCAAGTATACTGCCTTTATAAAAGTACATTGACAGTTTATGAGAAGATGCTAATTTTTCTATAAGCATCCCATAAGCAGGTCCGTACATTTGGTCTAATAGCACTTGTTCTCCGGTTTTGTCACTGAACCAGACCCAGAAATCTATGGTGAAGTCGCTGGTACCGAAATCCCAGTCTGAGCTGTCTGGGACAGTTACATAATCTCCATTTCCATCAAAAGCACCGCTTGCCCCGCCAAATTTACTTTGAGAAGTACTTATTTGAGCAGTTCCATACGCAGTAACTATCCGGGAATAAACAGAGCTATCCGTGAATGTGGTTCCATTAGCATGAAGCAAAAGGGTAGTAATAGGAACAAAAGGCTGGCCGTTATATTCCCGTGCAGGCGGAGTGAAGTTAGATATCCAACGAGCAACACCTTTAGAAATACGTATTTCATCGATTCGACCATTTACCCAATACCTGTTATTTACAACATCTCCGCCGATATTTAATGCGGAAGTGCCACTGCCAAGAGAACCATTCCATGCTGTATTTGTGGTTAATGTTTGAGTAACTCCGTCTATGAATATTAAGGCATTTGATCCGTTTCTGGCAAAAGCAAGGTGATACCATTGGTTATTATTAACGGACCAAGCATTGGTCATTGTATATTGCCCTCTGATTCCACTACCATCATAAAAATACATGGTTAATTTATTGTTGGATTCCTTGGCGATATAAGTCGAATAAGCAGTTGATGGAACTTTTTGGTCTATAAATTGCTGAATACCTGATGTGCTGTTAAACCTAACCCAGAAATCGATCGTAAAGTTACCCGTTCCAAAATCCCAATCAGCGCCATCAGGAATTGCTAAATAATCATTGCTTCCATCAAACCAACCGCTCGCCCCGCTAAACTTGCTCTGGGCAGTATCAATCTGGGCACCGCCATTAGCGGTAACGGTCCGGGAGTAAATAGAACTATCCGTGAAGATAGTGGAACTAAGAGAACCGTTGGCATGAATTAAAAGAACAGTATTGGTATCGGTGATAGAGTCAAAGTCGGCATTAGAACCAAGTTGTATCTGGTAATCCAATGTGCCGGTTTCGGTATCCGTAACCGCCTGCCAGGTAAATGTAGGTGTTGTATCATATATATACTCTCCATTTGACGGAGTAGAAAGAGTGACTGCAATGGCAGAGTTAGTATCGGTCATTTTGGGGGCATATCCGAGAGACCAACCATCCGGGATATAATAGGGATATGAATCCAGAACATTGGAATTGTTTGAATCCGTACCGGCCGTAAATCCGGGACAACCGTAATAGCCCCACCAATTACCCTGGCTGTTATAGGAAATTTCATTGCTATCATCGGAATAGACATTTTTAGTCGAATTGCTATAAATATTATTGTGATAAATACTATGACCGTTAGTATAGTCTAAATAAATTCCGTAACCGCCGTCGGTAAGCGTGCTGTTAACCAAGGTATTATTATTGGATGAAGACCCAAACTGGACGTTGATGAGATTCCCGGAACAAATGTTACCATTCAGCGTATTACCGGTAGAACCATAGGAAAGTGCAATACCGTTACCGGAGTCAATATCTGAACAGTAATTGCCAATGAAAGAATTATTATCTGCGTCAGAGCCTTGAATACCGTTGCCGTCAATTACATTATTAACAGTATTATATTTTATAGTTGACCCTGAGCAAGATAGAACCAAGCCGTAAGACGTTATGTCATAGAGCCCACAGTAAGAAACCGTATGACCTGACCCGGTGTATAAATAGATACCAATATAAGTTTGGTCGCTAAGGGTGCAATTAGTAATAGTGCAACTACTGCAAGAATAAAGGGCGATACCGCGACTAAAACTATTGATAATACAATCACTAATAGTCACACCACTGCGTCCGGAAAGATAAACACCGTAGGTGTAATCGGAAGAGCTGATAACATAAGAGCCTCCGGTCAGAGTAATATTATCAGCCACGACCACTACGTTTTCAAGAGTATGCTGCGAGAGTGTATAAGTCCAGGTTGCGGTAATATAAGTATAAAGCAGAGGCGCCGGAGGAAATATCCCATTCTTTTCCTCTCCAATATTTACCGTACCGTGCCGGAGCATGAAATAGACGTGATGGCGCTCTTTCAAATCCTGGGTATAAGTGTAAACATTATGTTCATCCAAACTGTCGGCATCCTGGAAATAACCGTCCTGATGGCGGAAGATTTTAGATGATGAAGTCATGTTTGGAAAAACTCCGGTTAATCCTTCTATGCGGATAGTTGCTTCAGTCGCGCTGGTGCCGATTGTCGGAATAAAATACAAGCTGAGTGAATTGTTAATGGCTTCCACAACAATATGCACTTCTTCGGATGAATTAATTTTCAGGTTAGGCGAAACCGGGTTATCTTTGAGATGGAATTCGTTGCCGGTAGCTTCATAAGGAATATGGAAACCATCCGGTTTCTGGTTTTCGATGCATTTCCTGACTTTTGCATCCAGTTCAGGACTAGGAACGAACTTATTATTTTCTTGGGCCAACAAGCTCATGCCTGCGAACGCGGCTATCGTTACCAAAATAAAAGTAAGCCCGATCTGTTTCAGGTTTTTCATATGAAGTCTCCTTATAATATTAATCAACTATTACAAAATAGTACAGAATTATTATTCCAAACGGTTTAGCCAAAGCTAAGGACATAAATGTAAGCCATTATGCATTTCTCCTCTGCCAAATATTGCTATCAAAAGATGTGAAATTCAGAGCCAGCGAATGAAATATTTATTTAACATAAGGCTATTTATTTAGAGTTTATTTGTCAAGAAAATACTTAATTAGCATACTGAATATATTAAGCATTACTTTACTTAATATCATCACTGGTAAAGATCGGCGAATAAGATAACATGACTCAAAGAAAGGAACTAATTTATGTCCCAATTGGCGGAAATGCTCGGCGAACGAATCAGGAATATTCGCAAGAAAATGAAGCTCAGCCGGGCGGAATTTGCCTCTATCGTAGAAATGTCCGAAGACGCGCTTGGATTAATTGAAAGGGGGGAAACCACGCCCCGCCTTGAAAGCCTTTACAAGATATCAACTAATCTTAATATTTCGTTAGCCAAGCTCCTCGACTTTAAAGAAGCAGTAAGATTAACGAATGTAAAACAAAAAGCCTTACAATCGCTTATTTCATACCTGAATACCAAATCTCCGGAGCAAATCCACATGGTGCATGATATTGCCAGAAATATCTTTGATAAAAAACGCCCTGCTCCTTATACACGTAAGGTAAAGTAACTACCAATAAATTATCCTCTCACCCCTTTATCCGCGTTGCGCTTTTGGCGGAGATTCCTTAACTCCATTACGAGTTTTTTTTCTTCCGCATTGAGGTTTTGCGGAACGACTATTTTTATCTTGATCAGTAAATCGCCTCTTGCTTTTTCCTTACCCTGAAACAATCCCTGCCCGCGCAGACGCATCGTTGTCCCGCCTTGCGCGCCTGCCCCCGCTGGGATCTTTAACGATACCTCGCCCGATAAAGTCTTCACCGGAATTTCCGCTCCAAGCATTGCTTCGTAATCAAGCACAGGAACTTCGGTTTTTAAGTCAAAACCGAAGACTTCGTATATTGGATGAGGGCTGATTTTTATCGTAAGATATAAATCGCCTGCCTCGCCGCCGCTACTACCCGAACCGCCCTGACCGGATAACCTTATCTTAGAGCCTTCGGTAACCCCTTTCGGGATTTTTACCTCAAGCGTTTTGGTTTGCATTACCGCACCCTGCCCCTGGCAGGCCGGGCAAGGACTGCCTCCCCGTCTGCCTCCGGCGACCATTCCACTGCCGCCGCAGGTTGGGCAAGCGCCTTCAAATCTTAATTGCAGCATCCTCTTCGACCCGTTAAACGCTTCTTCAAGCGATACTTCCAACTGCTCTTCTATATCCTGCCCCCTTTGGGCTCTGCTTCTTTGCCTTGAAGAAAATCCCTGACGTCCGAACCCGCCCAAGGATGATAAAACGTCCTCATCCGCGAAAAAGCTGGCGAAGAAATCGCTGAAATCACCCCCTCCGCCCCCGCCTCCGAAATGAACTTCCTCCCACTGCGGCGAGGTACGCGCGTTACCGTAATATTGGCGGGCGTATTCCTGGTCACGGGCAACCCGTTCCCAATCCGAACCCAGCTGGTCGTATTTCTTCCGCTTTTCCGGGTCGGAAAGTACGTCGTGCGCCTCGTTTATCTCCTTAAACTTTTTCTCGGATTCCTTGTCGTTCGGATTCACGTCAGGATGATA
>Ga0265297_10009881_pt1 | contig 12164 bp, 16 predicted proteins | sample Munlanlwell13791_FD_192502 | JGI IMG/M metagenome (GOLD analysis project Ga0265297, IMG submission 192502) | Leachate microbial communities from a municipal landfill in Southern Ontario, Canada - Leachate well 137-91 | ecosystem: Engineered > Solid waste > Landfill > Unclassified | place...
ACCACCCTGAGCGTCGAAAGCACCTCATCCCCATCCTGCGACGCACGGCGGACACTGAAACCGAGCTGGAGGCTGGTCGTCAGCATGGGGAATCCGGTAAGGGTTACGGCGGCGAGACCGTTCGGGGTCCTGGCAAGTGGGAGCCCGAGTCCAAGGATAAGTGTTTCTATGAGACTGGGGATGAAGGGGATCGTTGCTATGTGACTCAGAATGGTGGTCCTGGTGGACAGAAGAAGCCCGGACCATCGAACAAGCCAGGTTTGTGGAAGGACTACGAAGGTCAGCGGTGGGAGAAGTAGTATGTCACTGCGTAAGAACGTCCTGAAGCTGGCGTTGGATTACCCAGAGCTGCGAAAGCATCTCGTGCCTTTTCTGCGACGGGCTGGCTCTGAGTTCACACTGTACGAAGAGTACCTGAAGCTTCGGGATGTCGCCTGGCAGCAGTGGAAACAAGCCTCCGAGGATTCCCCCGAGCAAGACGCAGCTTGGAAAGCATATTCCAAATTTGATCGTGCCCGGATGAACCGGTTCAAGGCGGAGTCTACGACCGAGAAGACTTTCGCAGCGTTGGAGAACCTGTTCGATAAGGTGGGTGGGGTGGCTTCTGAACAGAAGCTGCATGCCTGGGCGAGTCGGATCAAGGACCCCAACACGGCGGTCAGTCTGGCGTACACCGGGTTCAAGTTGAAGATCGGTCGGTTCGGTCGCTCCAACAGCGAGTATTTCTTCTCCAACTGGAAATGGAACGCCTCCAAGATCAAAGCCTTCGGGGAAATGGTTGAGCAGGCTTGCTCCGCCAGGTTCTGGGAAATTTTCGGTGTGCAGCCTCGTGTGAAACCAGTTCCATTGGTTCAGGAACAGCCGACGTGGGCTCCCCCAGCGATTCCTGCTGGTCTGATTCCTCAGGATGCTATGTCGTGGCAGATCTATGACCAGCCAGGAGCAGGCAGGGTTGCCAAGGCACTGGCATCAGCTACGGCTACGATTCTGGCAATGGCAGGGCGGAACATCACCCCTGCCAATACGGATGCCAAGAACGTAGCTCTGGTGCGGAAATTGCGGGATCGGATGCAGAAGGTGCTTCGCACCTATGCCGAGTGGGGTGCCGCTGACGGGGAACCTGAGACCGTCATGCTCCGGGCTTTGCGGAAGTACGTGAGTTCGTACCTCAACGACTATCGGCACCCGAAGACGCTTGAGGCACTGAACTATTGGGATTGAGGAGTAAGACGATGACGGATAAGAACCTTCGCAAGGAGCTGATCAAGCTGGCGCACTCGAACCCGGATCTGCGCCCCCATCTGTTGCCTATCCTCAAGGAGGGGGCTTTCACCAATCCGATGTCCAATACGTGGTCAGGCAAGCTGGCTATGGTTCTGGTACAGTACTGTGATGGCAGCATCACAACTGCTCAAGATCTCCAGGCAGCCGCGGCTGCTCTGCTGAAGGCTGCACTGGAGATGAAGAAAGATGCTGCATCCTTCGATGAATCCACCCCACCCAGGCAGATTGCAGACCTGACGGGGCAATACCACGAGGATCTGGTCAGGAAGCTCAAGCCTGTTCTGTGATCCGGGAACAATGGGGCTAGGAGTTTGGAATGACTCTCCGCAAAGAATTGATCCGGCTGGCGCATCAGAATCCTGAGCTGCGCCGACATTTGCTCCCCTTACTCAGGCAGGCAGGGGATTCATCCGCATTGGTGGAGGCTCTGAGATCCCTGGCTATGCTGAAGGAGCTGGATCAGAACCTGACTGAGGTGGAGCAGACATTCAGTCTCCATTATCGCACAGCTGTGGAGGTTCACCCTGAGGTGGTTTCACAAATCGAAACCTTGCAGAAGGCTCGGAAGGGCTTGCAGGGAGCCGATGCCACTGTGAAGTCACTCGAGGATCTGGCTGTCTTGTTCCCTGAGGATAAGACTGTTCAGCGGGCTTTAACAGACGCAAAAACTCTGGTGAAGCGTTTCACGAAGCACGTGGATGAGGCGAAAAAGATCATCAGCACCTTGTCCAAGAAGACGTTGCCACCTACTTTGAAGGCAACGGCATCCAAGTTGGAGAAGGCTCTGAAGGCTGTACTCGTCAATCCGGATCAATTGGAGGTTCTCCCCTGGCAGCGTGGGCACGCTCTTTATCAGTCTTATGGTGGAACGCTCCAGGGTGTTCTTTTTTACGTGATCTTCCGTGTGTCTAAAGTAAAAGAAAATAGAGATCTGACACTCATTTTGGCGGAGTCCACGATTTCGCAGAGCGCCGGGCTCTGGCTGTCTGACAACCAAGAGGGATTGGGCTACGTCGGATCATCCGTTTCGACAGGCATCCGGAAATTTGACACTATCGCTCGTGCTGTAGAGATGTTTCGGGAGCTTGGTGCAGGTTGGACTGGCTTGAAAGGTGAGTCAGAAGCCAATGCCAACCGGCTTTCTGAAGCCAATGCCGTAGGGGCAGCCCTTCAGAGTGCGCTCAACAGAGTGCGGGCATACATGAAAGAAAACGTTGAGATTTCTACTGATGGACGTGAGCTTGTGGGTGCTTATCGCTCTGACCTGCCGAAGGAAGGGGCATCCGATGTCGGTGAATCTAGGTACGAGGAGATGGTCGCGGATGAGATTGAGAGATGGCATAAGATTCTGGACCCACTTCTGAAGCCTTATCAGGGCAGCATCAAAAGGATTGAAGTTCAGGATGAAGAGAAATCCTGGATCTACACGCGTATCCTGTTGAAGTGATCCTAGCCAACCAGTCCCCGGGTGAGCCACTTCGTGGTCGCCAGCAGTGAACCGGGTATTTGCCCCATTGCCTGATCCACCTGATCCACCGAATAGCGGGCAGAGAAATGTGTGAGCAAGATACTTTCAGCATCTTGCAGCTGATCCACCCGAGCGATGATCTCCTTCAGGTGGGTGTGCCCTTTGAGATGAGCCTCTTCGATCGAGTTCTCATCGTTGACGAAGGTTGCCTCCAGGATGAGACGCTGAGCCTTGAGAATCCAGGGCTCCAGGTCAAAGACCTCCGCCTTGGTGTCGGACGTCCAAGCCAGCTCCAGGACTTCGATCTCGTCCGTGACCTGAACGCCTGACCGCTTGAGCCTCCCGATTTCCTGACCCTCCACGCCGATGAACTCGGGCTTGAGTTTCGACTTGGTGCGGATCAGGGCATATCCCTGGCTAGTCCCGCGGTGTACGGTGCGGAACGCCTGTGCCTGGAGTCCTTTGCCCACGGTGACCCTATCCCCCGGGGCAAGCCCAACGACGTTGCAGGGGAACTTGGAGCCATCGAGCTTCCGCCAGGCATCGAGCAGCCCTTGGACATCATCCTGGATCTCTGGTGGGACGATGTACGTCGGGGGTGGCATGCACATCAGCTCCCTGGTGGAGCAATGCCAGGCAATGGCTCCGATGTGATCCACATGAGCATGGGAGATCAGCACTGTAGGGCAACGTGCTGCTTCCCTTACCGGGTGCCCCAGGTCAAGCACGAGCTTTTCCGCTGGGAGCACCAGGCAGGTACTCACCCCGCTGATCGACCGTCCTACGATTTCCATTCCTGCGAGATTCATTCCTCAGGCTCCAGGGCAAGCAGTCGTTCGAATGCTGCCGTTGCAGTGCGGCAGGGTCCTACCACGGGGGGCACCTTGTCCAGGAAGTCCGCATAGCCGCTGTGGCTAGCAAACCAGCCAGGGTGGCGCTTCTGTGCCATGCCTACACCTGGCAGCCAGGCACTGGTCGGGTCTACACGGACGATATTCAAGAGCATCTTTTTTCCTTGTGGACTACCGCCACGGGATCAGGTACTCCCCCCGCAGTCATTCTAAGCCCCCGGAGTAAAGGATCCCAAGGAGGGACCTTGAATGGATTGGACTAAGCAGACGTTCTGGTTTGAGGACGCTGAGACACACACCAAAATGGCAGCCGTGATGGAGTCCAAAGCGATTGAATTTCTGGATTGGGGTCAGAACATCATCCCGGCGAATGAGTATGCCCCCTGTAAGGAGTGCCAGCACCTCAACCCCTGTATGAACAGTATCTGGAACGAGGGCACCCGCACCAGTAACCCACCCGGGGCTAATGTGACCGTAGTGCACACCTGTTGCACTTGCGGATGCGAGGTGCTTTCCAGTCCTGACAGCTCCAAGGAGGTTCCGTCAGGTTGCCCGCGCTGGGATCGTAAGCAGAGAAACTACGAATGCCTTGCATGTCGTGCACTTCGGGGTCTTCAGGTAAGTCCTGAGGCTTTGAGTCATGCTGAGTCCTTGGCGGGTTCCTTGGTGAATGATACCAGGCGGAGGTTTCCATCTGCGTGGGTTAGCTTGACGAAGGATCAGGAGGACCAGCTTCAGTTGGATTGGCGATCCCTGGTGTATCGTGCTCAAGCACAGGGCAAGGCTCCCAGTGAATTGGTGTGGTCTTTTCTTTTCAGTTTCAACAGGCACCCGGAATTGAAGACAGCCTGGGTAGCGTGTCCCATACCTGAGCGGAAGTTCGCTGTGCGGGTATGGGAGGGTCTCGTGCGTAGATCACAGGCAGGTGGCTGATTCGATCTGGTGGGTGTACGTCCTACAGTCACAGGAGAAACGCCCCGGTGGTAAGCCAGGGTTCTTCTACGTGGGCAGCACGACTGATCCTTGCCGCCGCATTCGTCAGCACAATGGTGAAATCCAAGGTGGCGGTCGTTACACCGCAAAACATAGACCCTGGAAACCAGCGGCGCTCTACGGACCATATGCCTCACGCTCGGATGCCTTCAAAGCTGAGATGGCTTTGAAGCATGGTAAGCGTAGTACAGGACGGATTGCCTGGACAGTGTCCGACTCGAAGTGGTGCAGGGGGCTAGGTCCAGACCACCCTTGGGTGCAGAACCCAACCGTTAGTTTGGCTTTACCTAGCACTTTGATAGGGCAGACTTTTTAGAGGTGTTGGGTAATGGAAACTTTGCGTGACCGGGTTCTCAAATTGGCACAGGAGAACCCTGAACTTCGGCACCATTTGGTACCTTTATTGCGGGAATCCTCAAACCCGATGAACCTGTTTCAACAGCATAAGATGGTTAACAAGCCACATCCTAAGCCACATCCCAAGCCCCATTCCAGTCCAGGTCAATCGAAGCCAAGTGCACCAAGTGGTGGTGGTCGCAGCCAGGATGAAATGTATGAGGATTCTAGGTATGATGAGGAGTTGGAAAAGTTTAAGGCGCATCCTCCCAAAGAGTACGCTGACTTGAAGAAAAAGCATGACGAAAAGCTAAAGGAAGCATTTCCAAATGGCACACAGGAAAAACCAAAGGAAATGCCTAAGGGGTACTGGAACGAACTGGATGTTCTTCGAAAAGAGGTTGAGACTACGGGGGACAGGCTACGAAAGGATCTTAAAGTCAAAGTGAAGGAAGACATCCAGAAAGAGGACAAGGCTCGGTCGGAAAAGCAAAAGGCTCCCCAGCCAGCGGAGAAGCAGCCAAGCTTTATGGATCGAGTGAAAAGTCTGTTCAACAGTTACAAAGACAAGCACCCGGATACGAAAAAGACCCCTCAGGATTTTGCCGAGGATCTTAAGAAAGACGGGTCAGTCCGAACAGAAATGCTTCGGTTGGCACACGAGCAGCCTAAGCTACGTTCCCTGCTGCTGCCTTTGATTCGATAAGAACTCCACAGGGGCAGCCAAGTTGCCCTAGCTGCCCCTGCCCCCTTTTGCTTCGCCAACCAGGCTGGTGGGATTTCCCGGTGGCTGCATCCCTTTGTGGGGCTCCCCCGAGCATCCAGGGCTAACTGCTCGGCTTCACTGCCCTTCTTGATGACAGTACTCTGGGTGAGTCCTGACTAAGCCTCGATTTCCACGTTGTCATCCACGACGTTGTAGTTTTCGAAGATGGACTCCCGGAAGGCGTACACCCACACCTCAAGCTCGTCGTTGTCCATGGTCTCCAGCCGATCCAGTCCATCCTGGATCAGCATAAGAGCCGTGGAACGCTTCATCTGACAGTCATCCCTTAAGCCATTCTCCCGCAACGTGCTGTAGACCGGATCAGCCAGCACCTTGAACGTGACATTGGTCTCAGGGGTGAGCGGGTTGATGATCTTGGTCAGTTTTGCCTGACTGAAACCCTGGTAGTTGGCGGTAGCCTCACGGACCCGCCCGATGGCGTTGGATCGGTGAAGGGTGACTGTATGCTCGATGCCCATCAGTTGCCCTCGTTCTCGGTGGTGTCCACGTCGTTCTCTTCGCACCAGTCAGTGGCAGCTGCCAGCCCTGCATCCCGAGCTTCGTCCTCGGAGTTATAGGGACCGTCGTTGGTCAGGATGTCCTCCGTGAAATGACTCGTCTCGCTGTCCACCATTGCGGTCACGAAGTACTTTCCGCAGTACTCCTGCGTCTGGTAGTATACTCCGTCCTGCCCGTTTCCGACGTACTCTGCCTCGTCAGTGTCGAACTCGTTGTCCGGGATGCTCCCGTAGAGCGCCCACTCCCCGCCGGAGCAAGTCACGTAGCCGTCCCCCTCGCAGTGGGGGCACAAGGGGAAAGGCTTGTCCAGTGTGTTGCCTGTGAACTCCCAGGACACTTCCTTGTCCCTCCAGTTCTCCCCCAGCTGGTCGAAGGGCACCTCAATGCCTGCCTCGACCACCTTGAGGATTTCCTGAACTGTAAGGGATGCCTGAGTATCCTTGGAAAGCATCAGCCGCCCGTGGCACTGGCAGTCCCGCTCGGTCTCGTTGAGAGTGCCCTGGGTGAGCAGGACGTAGGTGTAGTCGCCGTCCACGTAGCGGGTCGGCCACTCCGTGGCTGCGAAGTGACCAGTGTTGGGGGCGAAGGCATACAGGGGACAGAGCACGTCGTCGTAGTCGAAGTCCCCGTCCTTGACCCAGGGCATCGTGTCAGGGTCAGGATCGTCCCAGACGACCACTCCAAGCTCATCCAGTGCCTCGGGCGGAGCTTCGAAGGAGTAGCCGCCGCTCTCCAACCCGTGGGCGAAGTTCAGCTCGGTGATGCTGATGCCATCACCCCCCAGGAGGATCTCGACGGGCTCACCCTGTCGACGGGCGAAGGACATGAGTTCGTATTCATGCCCGCCGACTCCACCGAAGCAGTCCTCGAACTGCGCCATGGTGCCGTAGAAGAGTGCCCCATCTTTGCCGATCTTGTAGAACTTCTCCTTCACGGCTTGTTCTCCTTGTCCGACTTGCGGGTGAAAAACTCCCGCTTTTCGGGATCCCGTGCCACCCACTGCTTGCCCCACTCGATTGCTTCCGCACGGTGGATGGGGCGACCCGCCATGCGGGAACCGAAGAGGATGCCCCAGTTGTCCAGCCCGGAGGCATAGCGGATCGAGTATCCGTAGATGGTTTCCACCAGCTCGATGGCACACCGACCCCGGCTGTGCTGGTCGATCTGCACGTTGGGGAGGCTCTCCCCCTGGGCAACCCGGCGGCGAGTTTCCTCGTCCCACTTTTCCGGGTTTCCAGCCAGCAGCTCGAAGTGTGCAGTGTTCAACATCGCCAGCTCCTCCTGGTAGCTCTCAAGTTAACTACTCCGGGGCAGTCAAGGCTAAGCCTGATCAGCGATAGGTCGCCTATATTCCAGGTGGTTGGGTTTGGAGGCACCTGGATGAAGAAGGCATCAGTTCCTCGAGTTTTTGAATACGTGGATGCTGATGGGAACACCTACTGGTCTTTTACCCGGTTGCCTGCCACAGTGTCTCCTCCCAAGCAACTGGTACTGCAGGACAAGCTAGGGGTGCTTTTGCCGAATTTCTTGGTCAGGCTTCGACGCACAGGTTGGGCAATGATGCAGGGGCTTGATGCGAATGAAGAGGATCTAGGGTAAGGTGCTGCATTGGTTCGTCTACCGGAGGTTCAGATGAGCGAAGATACCACGCAGCCCGTTACCCCTGAGAGCATTCCTGAAGTCGCTGGGGAGCCCCCCGTGGATCCCACTCTGCTCGGCAAGATGGAACCGCAGGAGCAGGCTCAGCTGGGATTCCTGAGGCAGCGCACGGAACAGATCACGATGGAGATCGGGCAGCTGGAAGTCCGCAAGGCTCGGATGCTCGGTGCTCTGGATGCAACTGAACAGCAGGCACAGCAGGTTCTGGCTGGTGTGGCGAAGCGGTTGGGGATTGCCGAAGGTACTCCCTGCCGGATTGCACCAGATGGAACCATCAGGACTACGCCAGAGGCTCCTCCCAAGGCGTGATCCGGGAGATGGAGAGTGACCCAGGGATGGTCTCCCGGTGCAGGGGATCAACCTCTGCCACCTATGAATGGGCAGGTAGTCTCCCCATTTACTCAAGGTGTACTGGACATTCGTTGGGATGATCCATCCATCCTGGCGGGGAACACAGCCTACCACGTCGTTGGTGTCAACGTCTATCGGTCTGACGTTTCCGACAGGGGACCATTCTTCAGGATCAATTCAGCACCTGTAGGTGGGGGGTTCTATCGGGATCGTACGGACAACGTTCTTGTTCAAGAGGTCATTGCTTGGGATCGTTGGGTGTTTCAGGCGAATGCCCCGAACAGTCGAACGTGGATGTTTCGCACCCAGCAGCCTATCAACAAGCAACGATCCATGGCGCCTTTTCAGAAACCAACTCCAGGAAACTCGCCCTCTGATGTGACCTTGACCATCGATGGAGTCGAGGTTCCGGTTCACAGCATTTTTGGTCCTACCGGGGATGTAGTGCTGATTAATCAGCCGACCTTCGATCAGGTCACGGAGCAGACTGTTCCAGCAGTACTGCCGACAGCTGACTCCGCCGTGATGATCCAGTACTACACGAACCGCAATTTCATTCGATCCGGATTGGGGGCTTTCACCACCTACAGACTTACCACAGTAGCCTTAGATGACACCACCCCCAGTGGCTATGTTGAGACTGATCTTTCCTACTGCCAGCCCATTACCACTGTTGCTGTTGAGTCTATGGATTACATCTGGCGGGAAGCCGTCAGGAGAAATTCCTGGATTCTGCAGCAAGGCGGAGAACGGGTGAAGGTTTTCATCCGTCGTCAGGCAGGGGTGCCGTGTACTTGCCGCCTGGATCCTCGTACACGAGCTTTTGCTCGTCAGGCATCCCAACGTTGCCCCCTTTGTTATGGAGCTGGCTATGTAGGTGGCTATGAGGGTCCTTATGACACGATCATCGCTCCTGATGATGCGGAGCGTAGGATCTCACAAGGACCAACAGGACGGCGAACTGAGCACACCTACGAGGTGTGGACTGGTCCTACCCCTGTACTGACTCAGCGGGATTTCATCATCAAACAGACCAATGAGCGGTACTCAGTGGGACCAGTGCGGCGACCCACGAACCGAGGCAATCTGCTTCAGCAGCATTTCAACATCGCTTTCTTTGATGAAGGCGACATCCGATATCAAGTCCCCATTGATGGGGTGGCTGATTACCCATGGCCTGAGACTCGATATAGCATCCGACCGATTCCGGGCACTCCGATTGATGGAGCGATCCCTGATCTGGGGGCTTTGTATCCGGTGGGTCCAGATGCTCAGAGCCCCATGGAAACGAATAGGACAGATGTGCCGGCAGCCAAACAGCCTCGCGGGCGTACGCCCGCTTGGGAGAACCAGAACTGGTGATAAATGGGTAAGGTTGGAGGAGCATACGGGGGACCTTTTGCCAAGCTGATCCCAGCTGCAAACTCCCCACAGCTACTGGCAAAGCTGGGAAATGCCATCCTCCAAGCCCTCAGTCGTGAATCCAAGGTTTATTTCGCCAAGCGTAAGTGGTCAGGGCTAGATCCTATGGGTGGACCACCTATCTGGGAATCCTTCACGTTCCGGATCCGGGGCAAAAGCACCGTGGAGGTGCTTTCATCCTTTTATGGGATGACGGAATTAGCCAGTGGAGACATCCCGGGACGGAAAATGACCTGGCTTACTCAGGAGGCTAAGGACAAGCATCCTGAGAAATATGACTTGACGGAGACTGAGAAGAAGCGAGGGGTCAAGAAAACCTGGAGGCTTTCTCGGAAGGCACTGGGTAAGGATGAGATCCCACAATCAAAGCCAGAAGAAACCCAGCGGAAATCAGCCACAGGTGAGTTCGGGGGACCCAAGAAAAAGCTCAAGCGGAATCGTTTGCCCTTAGTGGTGCCCGTAAAGGAAGTGGGTGGAAATGTGGTTCTCCGTATGGCTCCACTCAAGATGTCAAATGCCTGGGTTCATCCAGGCATTGCCAAGTTCACCTTTTTTGAGGTGGCAATTCGGAAAGCACGCTCAGAGTGCATTCAGATTTTGAAGGAAGAACTCATCAAAGCGGCACAAGGGGCAAAGCGATGAAAGAGGCACAGATTACGTGCACTTGCCAGTCCATTCGAGTGCAAGACCTAGGATTGGTTTTGCACTATGGTCAGCAGGAATGGCTTGATGTTGCAACAGCTGAGGGGTCAAAGGATCTGGCACAAGCTCTGAAATCTGGTGGCGTGAAGATCCATTACATTGAGCGAGTTCAAGAGCGTCGTCAGGTGCTTTCAGCACCTTTGCACCATCCTCCTACGCCTCCTATTCGGGAAGAAGACTGGTTGGCAGCATCTTTTCAAGCATCAGGAAAGAAACTGCCCGGTATGATCAAGAGGCAGGAAATCAAAAATGTGGAGAAGCCTCATGTTGAAGTGGTTGAAGTCTTTGTTGAGTCAAGTACGCCAGCAAAGGACCCCAACACCGTCCCCCCCGGTTCAGACCCCGCCCCTGCCCTCCGTCGTTCATCCAAGAAGTCACGCAAAGGCTGAGTCCAGTTACTGCCGACGCAATGGCTATGACGAGGATTCCGTCCTGGCAAGGGTGGATCCTGAGTACAACCCTGAGTACTGGCAGAAACTCATTGGGGGATCCGCTTTTCAACGACGTGAGGTAGCCAACCCAAGCCTACTCCTCAAGGAGATCTGGGACGCTAGACAGGCTGGCAAGCATGTCCACCCACGGGATGATGGTCAGAATTGGGGGTTCCGGGACAAATACTTGGGCTTCATCATTGGGGACGAGTGGGTTTTGTGCCTGGTCACGGGTGATCGGGGGCGGCACAAGATTGACCCCTTGGTGGCATCCCTGTTTGATCTAACCCCCGAGGAAGCCAAGTTTGCCTTGCATGACTATAAGCTTCGTCAATGGCTAGCCGGTTGGTTTCCAAAGATCCAGCCTGACAAAGAGGAGCACCAAAATTGATGCTGATTGAAGACTTCGTAAAGAACGTTGGCAAGATTCCCATTCGGGAGATCCTTCAGGTTCCAGAGGGTACGATCCTGGTGATCAGTATTCTGGATGCTAATGAGGCTGACATTGCCGAGATCAATGAGGGGTTGAACCGGATGCTCCCCAGTGGGGTGCAAGCTCTGGTGACCAACTATGATCTGGATGTGTCAGTTTTGGATCAGGAAGAAGCAGAAGAGCTGATCGGACAGCTTCAGGCAGTCCTTGAGGACGCTGGAGAAGACGAGGACTACTGAGAGCAAGGAAGGTGTGCCATTTACTTTAGACTCACATCCGCAATCAAGGATCGTTTCATCTGGGAACTCCAGCAATACTGGAGGACACATCCCAGATATAAGGACGACCTTCCTGCCAACATTCAGGGAAAGTACTCCACAGAGAACGAGCGACCGCAGTATGGCATCATCGTCAAGACAGGCTCCGGTACCACGGTGGATTTGTCTGCGGACAACTACCTTGGGATCATCAACAGCTATGTCTACAAGGCTCAAGTAGCAAATTTCCCCGGCGTTGCCATTGAATGGGTTAGAGAGGATACAATTGCCATTCAGAATAATGGCGGGCGTTTTCCTTCCCCGGCTGGGGTCTACTACATTGAGTTGACGGAAGACGATACTTTCTACGTAGATCCGCTGATTGATGTGTACCACGAGCCAGTGACGATGGAGGACACCTCCACAGGTCGGTTGCTTAACCCAGCTCAGCCAGGATCCCTCAGACTCTTTGAGATGCCAGCAGGGTTTTTGCTGTTCGAGGGTGTCAATTACACCCTCGATACTGATGGCACCATCCACTTGGTGCAGCCCTTGACTAATGGTCGAGTCCTTTCAGCCGACTACCGCTACCCAGAGGCATCCCGGGGACCTTATACGTTTTCTCCTCCCTGTGGGATCAACTCGGTCATTCCTGGCTGCGTCATGGCTTTTGGGCGACGCAATGGGAAAGG
>Ga0265297_10009882_pt1 | contig 12163 bp, 12 predicted proteins | sample Munlanlwell13791_FD_192502 | JGI IMG/M metagenome (GOLD analysis project Ga0265297, IMG submission 192502) | Leachate microbial communities from a municipal landfill in Southern Ontario, Canada - Leachate well 137-91 | ecosystem: Engineered > Solid waste > Landfill > Unclassified | place...
GGCGACTACCTTGACGTTGTTCTTCAGCAGATCGGACACCATCCACAAGTCCGGCGGCGCGTAAGTGGTAATCCGCTTGCCATCTGTCGTGGTGGCTTCCAGCGTGCGGCCCTGGATCACTACTTTAGTGACGCGGCCCTGCTTCACCTCTTCGAGGAACTGGGAGTACTCCAGCGACCCGAGCGCGACCTGACGCGTGTTGAACTGATTGAACACGGTCATCAGGACAATGCCGATCACCAGCCAGATCGCCATATTTTTGAACATATTATTCAAGGTGTAGCCTCTCTTTCCCTGGAGCGGGATTACGTATCAGGCGATTCTAGTGCCGTTCGCCCTGCCCTGCAAACCACATAGACCGTCCGTCAAGCCTTCTTGTTCCGCGCCAGCAGGTATATCTCGGCACTGCGATTGCGCGAGGCCGCCGGCTTTCTCATCAACAAAGTCTGAAACTGTTCCTGCAACGCACGGCGCAATTCCATGAAGCCGTCGCCCTGAAATACCTTGGTCAGCATGTCGCCCCCGGGCTTCAGATGCAACGCACAGAACTCAAGGGTCAGTTCGGCCAGAACCATCACGCGGGCCTGATCGACCATGCCGATACCCGACATATTGGGGGCCATGTCCGACAATACAAGGTCGACCTGACGGCCATCGAGAGCATCGGTCAGCGCCTTCAGTACCGCGCCGTCGTGGAAATCGCCCTGGATGAACTGGACGCCATGCACCGGCTCCATCGGCAGCAGGTCGAGGGCGATCAGCCGCCCGCCGGGGGCAATCCGCTTCGCCGCCACCTGCGACCAGCTGCCGGGGGCCGAGCCGAGATCAACCACCGTCATGCCCGGCCGGAGCAGTTTGTCCTTGTCGTCGATTTCAGTCAGCTTGAACGCGGCGCGGGAACGCCAGCCCTCGGTCCGGGCACGCTGCACGTAGGCATCATTGACATGCTCGGTGATCCAGGCCTTGGTGGTCTTGTTCTTCTTGACCTTATCCTTCTTGTTGCTCTCGATCTTGCCGCTCACGTTACAATCCCGCCATGACTGAAAATTCCACCCAACTGAGCCCCACCCAGCGCCGCGCCCTCAGAGCCGCCGCGCATCATCTGAATCCTGTCGTTTCCATCAGCCAGAAGGGCCTGACGCCTTCCGTTCTGGCCGAGATCGACCGTTGCCTCAAGGCCCACGAACTGATCAAGCTGCGACTTTACGGCATCGAACGCGAAGATCGCGACGCCCTGTTCACTGAAATCTGCACCGCGCTCGGCTGCGCCGCTGTGCAGCACATCGGCAACCTGCTGGTACTCTGGCGCGAAAATCCCAAGGATCTCACGGCGGAAAAGTCGGCGCCGGCGAGACGGCGAAAGGAGCCGCCGGCAACCAAGAAGCAGGCTGCCGCCCGCACTGAAGCCCGCAGCCGCAAGCACTAGAGCCTAGCGCCCCCTGCCCCGCTCCTGCATTATCACCAGCGCAATCCCGAGCAGGGATTGCACCAGGTAAAGCGCAGTAGACACGCCGTGCCAGGTGTTGAAACGCTCGCGCAAGGCACTTTCCATGATCCGCCGCGGTAGTGCATCGGCCCTGAGTTGTTCGAGTATCGGCTGCACTCCGAAATGGCCGGCCGCGGTCAGGGCCAGCATCAGCAGCACAATCCAGAACACGCTGGACTGGAAAGCCCGCCAGCCTTTGGCAGCCATCACGAACAGGATCAGGTAGGTCCCGCAGGCAAGGCCGACCCAAGCCGTAACGGTGAACATCACCCCGGCCAAGTTGCCGGCCAGACCGCGATCGGCAAGCTGGGTGAACAACACCGGAGCCGCGATGAATCCTATCGCCAGCAGGCCGCCGACCCAGACGGAAATCGCGACGCTGTAGAGCGCGGACGTCAGCGTCCTCATCTAGACATACTTGACGTCGAGAATCTCGTACTCGCGCCGTCCGCCCGGCGTCTGCACCTCGGCGACGTCGCCGGCAAACTTGCCGATCAGCGCGCGCGCCACCGGCGAATTCAACGAAAGCATGCCCGACTTGATATCGGCCTCGTCGTCGCCGACGATCTGGTAGGTCACGGTGCCGCCGCTGTCCAGGTCTTCGAGCTCGACCGTAGAGCCGAACACGACGCGGCCATCGGCATCCAGCGACGCCGGATCGATGATTTGCGCGTTGCCCAGCTTGCCCTCGACTTCCTTGATGCGGCCTTCGATAAAGCCCTGGCGTTCCTTGGCGGCATCGTACTCGGCGTTCTCCGACAGGTCGCCATGCGAGCGCGCCTCGGCGATCGCTGCAATTACGCCCGGACGATCTACCGTCTTCAGGCGCTGCAACTCCTTGCGCAGCAGTTCGGCGCCGCGCAGGGTAATGGGAAACTTGGAGCTCATGTTTTTAGCTCGGCGTGCAAGGCCTGCAGGGAATAGGTTTCGAGGCCGGCGTGACGCATGCCGGCACAGGCGGCGCGACCGCCTTCGACGGTGGTAAACAGTGTCACCTTGGCGCCCAGCGCAGACGTGCGGATCGAGCGTGAATCCGCAATCGCAGTGCGCTTTTCCTCGACGGTGTTGACGATCAGCACGATCTCGCCATTCTTGATCATATCGACGACGTGCGGGCGTCCCTCCGTGACCTTGTTCACGACATCCACCGGAATGCCGGCAGCACTGATGGCACCCCCGGTGCCCCGTGTCGCAACCAGGGAAAAGCCCAGTTCGTGCAGTTCGCGCGCGACATCAACGGCCTTTGGCCGGTCGGCCGGCTTGACGCTGATAAACACCTTGCCCGATGTCGGCAGCCTTGTACCGGCGGCGAGCTGCGACTTTACGAAAGCTTCGCCGAAGCTGCGGCCGACGCCCATCACTTCGCCGGTGGACTTCATCTCGGGACCGAGGATGGTATCGACACCGGGGAACTTGATGAAGGGGAAAACCGCTTCCTTCACCGAGAAATAAGGCGGAACGATTTCGCGAGTGACACCCTGATCGGCCAGGCTACGCCCTGCCATGCAGCGCGCGGCGATCTTCGCTAACGGCAGGCTGGTGGCCTTGGAAACGAAGGGCACCGTGCGCGAGGCGCGCGGATTGACTTCGAGCACGTAAACCACGGCGTCTTCGCCCCGCCCCTGAATCGCGAACTGCACATTCATCAGGCCGATGACGTTGAGACCCTTGGCCATCATCTCGGTCTGGCGGCGCAGCTCGTCCTGAATTTCCGGACACAGGGAAAACGGCGGCAGCGAACAGGCGGAGTCGCCCGAATGCACGCCCGCCTGCTCGATGTGCTCCATGATGCCGCCGATCAGCACTTGCGTGCCGTCGCACAGGGCATCGACATCAACCTCGGTGGCATCGTTGAGGAAACGGTCGAGCAGCACCGGCGAAGCGAAGGAAACCTTGATCGCATCACGCATGTAGCGTTCGAGGTCCTTCTGCTCATGAACGATTTCCATGGCGCGCCCGCCCAGCACGTAGGAGGGCCGTACCACCAGCGGGTAGCCGATCTCGGCCGCGAGGCGAATCGCATCCGGCTCGGTGCGCGCCGTGCGATTCGGCGGCTGCTTCAGGCCCAGATCGTGCAGGAGCTTCTGGAAGCGCTCGCGGTCCTCGGCGGCGTCGATCATGTCGGGGCTGGTGCCAATGATCGGCACGCCGTTGGCCTCGAGCTCGCGCGCACGCTTGAGCGGCGTCTGCCCGCCGAACTGCACGATGACGCCGGTCGGCTGCTCGACATGAACGATTTCGAGAATATCTTCCAGGGTCACCGGTTCGAAATAGAGGCGATCGGACGTGTCGTAGTCGGTGGACACGGTTTCCGGATTGCAGTTGACCATGATGGTCTCGTAGCCGTCTTCGCGCATCGCCAGCGCCGCATGCACGCAGCAGTAGTCGAATTCGATGCCCTGGCCGATGCGATTGGGGCCTCCCCCCAGCACCATGATCTTCTTCTTCGCGGTCGGCCGTGACTCGCACTCTTCCTCGTAGGTCGAATACATGTAGGCGGTCGACGTGGAAAACTCTCCGGCACACGTGTCGACGCGCTTGTACACCGGACGCACACCGAGCGCATGACGCAGCTCGCGCACCGCCGTTTCGCCGCTGGCGCCGGCTGCCGGATCGTGACTGGCGTTGACCAGGGTGCCGATGCGGCGGTCCGAAAATCCCTTGCGCTTGAGATTGCGCAGCGTCAGGGCATCGAGGTCAGCCAGATTCTGCGAACGCATCCAGCCTTCGGTGGTGATGATGTCTTCGATCTGCACCAGGAACCATGGATCGATTTTGGTCAGGTCGAAGGCCTGCTGCAGCGTGTAGCCCTCTCGGAAAGCCTGGGCCAGGTACCAGATGCGCTGGGGGCCGGGGCTGGCCAGTTCGCGATTGATTTCCTCGCGGTCGGCTTCGATTTCATCGAAACCATAAACACTGACTTCAAGCCCGCGCAGCGCCTTCTGCATCGATTCCTGGAAACTGCGGCCGATCGCCATGACTTCACCGACCGACTTCATTTGCGTCGTCAGGCGGTCATTCGCCTGCGGGAACTTCTCGAAGGCGAAGCGCGGTACCTTGGTCACCACATAGTCGATCGAGGGTTCGAACGAAGCCGGCGTGGCGCCGCCGGTGATGTCGTTCTTCAGTTCGTCGAGGGTGAAGCCCACCGCCAGCTTGGCGGCGATCTTGGCGATCGGGAAACCGGTCGCCTTCGAGGCCAGGGCCGAGGAACGCGAAACCCGTGGGTTCATCTCGATCACCACCATCGCGCCGTTCTTCGGGTTGATGGCGAACTGCACGTTGGAACCGCCGGTATCGACGCCGATCTCGCGCAGCACCGCGATGCTGGCGTTGCGCATGATCTGGTATTCGCGGTCGGTCAGCGTCTGGGCCGGAGCGACGGTGATCGAATCGCCGGTATGCACACCCATCGGATCGAGATTTTCGATCGAACAGATGATGATGCAGTTGTCCTTGTGGTCGCGCACCACCTCCATCTCGTACTCTTTCCAGCCCAGCAGCGACTCCTCGATCAGGAGTTCCCGGGTCGGCGAGGCTTCGAGGCCACGCTTGCAGATCTCGACGAATTCTTCCTGGTTGTAGGCGATGCCGCCACCGGAACCGCCCATGGTGAAGGAAGGCCGGATGATGGTGGGGAATCCCATCGCGCCCTGCACCTGCTGCGCCTCCTCCATGCTGTGGGCGATCCCCGAGCGCGCCGAGCCGAGGCCGATGCGGGTCATCGCCTGCTTGAACTTCTCGCGGTCCTCGGCCATGTCGATGGCTTCGCGCGAGGCGCCGATCATCTCGACGCCGTACTTTTCCAGCACGCCATGCTTGGCCAGGTCGAGCGCGCAGTTCAGCGCCGTCTGCCCGCCCATGGTCGGCAGCACCGCATCGGGCCGCTCCTTGGCAATGATGTTTTCCAGCACGCGCCAGGTGATCGGCTCGATATAGGTCACGTCGGCCATGCCGGGGTCGGTCATGATCGTCGCCGGATTGGAGTTGACCAGGATCACCCGGTAGCCTTCTTCGCGCAGGGCCTTGCAGGCCTGGGCGCCGGAGTAATCGAACTCGCAGGCCTGGCCGATGACGATCGGGCCGGCACCGATGATCAGGATGCTGTGGATGTCGGTTCTTTTAGGCATTCTTCTTTTCCATCATCCCGGTGAAGCGGTCAAAGAGGTAGGCCACATCGTGCGGCCCCGGGCTGGCTTCGGGATGCCCCTGGAAACAGAACGCCGGCCGGTCGGTCCAGGCCATGCCCTGCAAGCTGCCGTCGAACAGCGAAACGTGAGTCACTTTCACGTTCGCCGGCAAAGTCGATGGATCGACCGCGAAGCCGTGATTCTGGCTGGTGATCAGGACCTGCCCGGTTTCAAGATCTTTGACTGGATGGTTGGCGCCGTGATGGCCGAATTTCATTTTGAGCGTCTTGCCGCCGGCCGCCAGACCCATCAATTGATGGCCGAGGCAGATGCCGAAGACCGGCAGGCGCCGTTCGAGGAACTCTCGGATCGCTGCGACGGCATAGTCGCAGGGCTCCGGATCGCCGGGGCCGTTGGACAGGAAGACGCCATCAGGATTGAGCGCCAGAACCTCGGCCGCCGGTGTCTTGGCCGGCACTACGGTGAGTTTGCAGCCGCGCGAGGCCAGCATGCGCAGGATGTTGCGCTTGACCCCGAAGTCGTAGGCAACCACGTGAAAACGAAAGCTTTCCGGCTGGGCGAAGCCCGCGCCGAGTTTCCACTCGCCTTGGCTCCATGAATAGGACTCTTGGGCGCTGACGACCTGCGCCAGATCCATCCCGGCCAGACCGGAAAAGGCCCGCGCCTGTGCGATGGCGGCATCGGCATCGAGCTGCTCACCCGCCATCAGGCAGCCGGCCTGGGCGCCGTTTTCGCGCAGGATGCGGGTCAGCTTGCGCGTGTCGATGTCGGCCAGTCCCAGAACATTCTCGGCTTGCAGGTAGGCGTCGAGCGTCTGCTCGCTGCGGAAATTCGATGCCAGCAGCGGCAGGTCGCGGATCACCAGGCCGGCGGCATGGATGCGGCCGGCTTCGCAGTCTTCGCGATTGACACCGTAGTTGCCGACGTGGGGATACGTGAGGGTAACGATCTGGCGGGCGTAGGACGGATCCGTGAGGATTTCCTGATAGCCGGACAGCGCGGTGTTGAACACCACTTCCCCCACGCTGCTGCCGCTGGCGCCGATGCCTTTGCCTCTAAATATCGTTCCGTCGGCCAAGGCTAGAAGGGCGGGCGGAAAGTGAGGCACGATGGAGCTCCCGGAACAAGACAATTCGGCAATCGGAACCGGACACCGCTTGATTCACAAAGCGTCCGGCAAACCTTTGAATTATAGCTTGTCGGGCCTGCTATCGCAAACCCAAGCGACGCACGGAAGTCGTCGCCGGCGAATCCCTGCGCTACTTCAGGCCCAGCACGTCCTGCATGTCGAACAGGCCGCGCTCGCGGCCGCTCATGAAGCGCCCGGCGCGCAAGGCGCCCAGCGCATAGGGCATGCGGCTGGCGGACTTGTGGGTGATCTCGATACGCTCGCCGGCGCCGGCAAACAGCACGGTATGGTCGCCGACGATGTCGCCGCCGCGGATGGTCGAAAAGCCGATCTGCGTCGCCGGCCGCTCGCCGGTATGGCCTTCACGGCCATAGACGGCACACTCGGACAAATCGCGGCCGAGGGCGGCCGCCACCACTTCACCCATGCGCAAGGCGGTGCCGGAAGGGGCATCGACCTTGTGCCGGTGATGCGCCTCGATGACTTCGACGTCGTAGCCTTCGTTGAGGATGCGCGCCGCAAGGTCGAGCACGCGGAACACCGCATTGACGCCGACCGCCATGTTCGGTGCGAAGACCACCGGAATCTCTCGCGCCGCCTCTTCGATGGCGCGCTTGCCCAGTTCGGAAAACCCGGTCGTGCCGATGACCAGGCTGACCTTGTGGCGTCGGCAGGCCTCGAGATGTTGCAGCGTACCCTCGGGCCGGGTGAAGTCGATCAGGCAGTCCGACACCGCCAGCGCGGCATCGAGATCGGCGCCGATCCTGACGCCGCAGGGGGTGCCGATCAATTCGCCGGCATCCTTGCCGAGAAATGGGCTGCTGGCGTGTTCGAGCGCTGCGGCAAGGCTAGCGCCGGGATCCTGTTGCACGGCCTCGATCAGCGTGCGGCCCATACGGCCCGAACTGCCGGCGATGGCATAGCGGATTTTTTCCATGCCCTACTTCTTCTCTTGGCCAGTGACGCCGCTTGCCGCCGGAGCCGGGATCTCGATGACCTGTGCGGCAGGCCTCGGCGCTTCGGCCTTTGAAGTGTCTTCGGCCACCACATCGCCGGACACGCGCGTCAACTTGTTGTCCTGGAAGAACACCGCCAGATTGCGTTGCTGAGGCTCGCCGCGTCCAGGACGGAAGCGATAGACGTAGTCCCAACGATCCTGGTGGAACATGTCGGCCACCAGCGGCGAACCGAGGATGAATCGCACCTGCTCGCGCGTCTGGCCGGGCTTCAACTGCGCCACCATCTCCTGGGTGACCAGATTGCCCTGACGCACATCGATGCGGTAGGGCGAGAGATAGCTGGTGATCTGCGGTGTATTGGAACAGGCTGCCAGCAAAGGCAGGAGCAACAGGATTCGCTTCATCGGGAAATTCCGGAAAACCACCATTGGGTCGGGCTGCCGTATTCTGGCACGCCTCCTCGCTTGCCGATCGCATTATCCCAATCGGGGCGCGAAAACTATATCATAGCTGCCCACCCATCACTGCCCGCCCCCGAGCGGCACTGACGCCGCGCTTACCGCCCCATGACCCATCCCGACGACCTCAAGAGCATCGGCCTCAAGGCAACGTATCCGCGCCTCAAGATTCTCGACCTCTTCCACAAGCTGCAGGATGAGGGCTCGCCGCGCCACGTCACGGCGGAAGATGTCTATCGCCACCTCCTGGCCGACGGCATGGACATTGGCCTGGCCACGGTCTATCGCGTGCTGACCCAATTCGAACAGGCTGGCTTGCTGCAGCGTCATCACTTCGAATCCGGCAAGGCAATTTTCGAGCTGAATGAAGGGCAGCACCACGACCATCTGGTCTGCCTGGAATGCGGGCGGGTGGAAGAATTCTTCGACGCCGCAATCGAAAAACGCCAGATCAAGGTCGCGGAAGAACGCGGCTTCACGGTTCGCGAACACGCCCTCTACCTCTACGTCGATTGCCACAAGACGGACTGCCCGCACCGCAAGGCTTCCGCATAGCTTGGAAGCCTTTCTCACCGCGACCACGCTGGTCGCCATCGCCGAAATCGGCGACAAGACGCAGTTGCTGTCCTTCGTCCTCGCCGCCCGGCTGCGCAAGCCGCTGCCGATCATTGCCGGCATCTTTGTCGCCACCGTGCTCAATCACGCCCTGGCCGGCTCGGTCGGCGTCTGGCTGGCGCAACTGATCGCGCCGCAGTGGCTGCCCTGGATCACCGGCGCAGTCTTCGTCATTTTTGGCCTGTGGGCATTGCACCCCGATTCGCTCGACGAGGACCCGAAGATTCATCCTGCCGGCGCCTTCGTGACCACCACGATTGCCTTCTTCATCGCGGAAATGGGCGACAAGACGCAATTCGCCACGGTGGCGCTGGGGGCGCAGTTTCAGGGCGCGCTGTTTGCGGTAGTGATGGGCACCACGCTGGGCATGATGCTGGCCAATGTGCCGGCCGTCATCGTCGGTGAAAAGCTGGCGAAGCGTCTGCCGCTCAACGTCATCCGCTGGATCGCTGCCGGGGTATTCATCGCCACCGGCATCGTCACGATGCTCGGGGCACCGCGCCTAGCCTAGGCCCAGCATTTCCGCCGCGTGGCGGCGTGTGGTTTCGGTGATCTTCTCACCACCCAGCATGCGTGCGATCTCGCCGACGCGAGCCTCCGGATCGAGTACGTTCACCGAAGACGTCGTTGCGCCGTCACGGGTTTGCTTGGCGATCGACCATTGCCAATCGGCCTGAGCCGCCACCTGAGGCAGATGTGTGACGCACAGTACTTGGCGGCTCTTGCCGAGTTCACGCAACATGCGGCCGACAATCTCGGCGACCCGCCCGCCGATGCCGACATCGACTTCGTCAAAAATGAGCGTGCCGGCCGGGTTCGCCTGGCTGGCGATGACCTGCAAGGCCAGACCGATGCGCGACAGCTCGCCGCCGGAGGCCACCTTGGCCAGCGCGCGCAGCGGCTGGCCCGCATTGGCCGAGACCAGGAACTCGACACTTTCCAGTCCGCTGGAGGCGCCTTCAGGCAAAGGCTCCAGGACAATTTCGAATCGTCCGCCGGCCATCGCCAATTCCTGCATGCCGGCTGTCACGGCCTTGGACAAGGCCTTGGCAGTCTTCGTGCGCAAGGCCGAAAGCTGTTTCGCCACCTGACGGAAAGCGGCTTCCGCCTTGACTTCCCGTTCGGCCAGCGCGGCCGGATCGGCACGCAGCGTGAGCTCGGCCAGGCGGGCCTGCAAGCCCTGCAGCAGATCAGGCAGTTCTTCCGGCGCGACACGATGCTTGCGCGCCATCTGCGTCACGGCGTCGATGCGGTTGTCGAGTTCGTTCAGCCGCGCCGGGTCCAGCTCCAGGCGGTCCTGATATCGCCGTAGCGCCAGCGCCGACTCTTCGAGCTGGATCAGCGCCGACTGAAACAACTCGGCAGCCTCGGTCAACGCCGGATCGAAGCCGGTCAATTCGGACAGTCTCGCTCCAGCGTGCTGGAGCACCGGCAGACTCGCCGCCTCGCCTTCTTCAAGCGCTGCCAGCGCGGCGCTTGCGCCCTCCAGCAGGGCGTTGGCATTGCCCAGCCGGCGCTGCTCCTGTTCCGTTTCCTGCCATTCGGCAGCATCGAATCCCAGGGCGACCAGTTCCTTTACCTGCCACTCGAGCAGTTCGCGCTCGCGCACGGTGGCCTCGACATCCTTCTCGGCCGCCTGCCGCGCCTCTCGCGCCGTGCGCCATGTGCCATAGGCGGCGGCGACATCACGGGCCAGCGCCTGCGCCCCGGCATGAGTGTCGAGCAAGTCGCGCTGGGCATCGCTGCGCAACAGAGAATGATGGGCGTTCTGGCCGTGAATGTCGGCCAGAAAGTCTGCCACTTCGCGCATCTGCCCCAGCGTTGCCGCAGCGCCGTTGATGTAGCCGCGGGAACGCCCGGCGCTGTCGATCACGCGCCGCAAGAGGCAAGCGTCGGAGTCGTAATCGTTGGCCTGCAGCCAGGCTTCGAGTGCGCTGCCGGGCGTGACATCGAACTCGGCGGAAATCTCGGCCCGCTCGGCGCCACTGCGCACCACGGTGACATCCGCGCGCTCGCCCAGGGCCAGCGACAGCGCATCGACCAGGATCGACTTGCCGGCGCCGGTCTCGCCGGTCAGGGCGCCAAACCCTGCGCCGAACTCCAGTTCGAGGCGATCGACAATGACGAAATCGCGGATGATCAGGCGCAGCAGCATTTGTCAATGGCGGGGAGTCGAGCTCCAGTGCAGCTTTTCCCGCAGCATGGCGAAATAGCTGTAGCCCGGTGGATGCAGCAAGGTGATGTGGTGGCTCGATCGCACTATGCGCACTACATCACCGGCGCGAGCGTCAAAGCGCGTCTGGCCGTCGAAGTGCACGCGGGCGTCATGGGGCGGTAGCAAGGCGACATCGATCGTGCAGCTGTCGCTGACGGTGATCGGCCGGTTCGAGAGTGCATGCGGGCACAGCGGGACGATGGCGATGCCGGGCACCGAGGGATGGAGAATTGGGCCGTTGGCGGAAAGCGCATAGGCGGTCGACCCCGTGGGGGTGGCGACGATCAGGCCGTCGGCGCGCAGGACGTGGATCAATTCGCCATCGACCTTCACTTCAAGCTCGATCATGCGGCCGATTTCGCCTTTGTTAACTACCACATCATTGAGCGCCAGCGTCTGAAAAGCCGGCTCACCGTCGCGCAACACTTCGGCATGGAGCAGGAAGCGCTGCTCGCGGAGAAACTTTCCCTCGAGCATCGCGGTAATGCTCTCGGTCATGGCGCCAAGAGCGATGTCGGTCATGAAGCCGAGCCGCCCCTGATTGATGCCGACCAGCGGCACCTCGAACCGGGCCAAGTGCCGCGCCGCATTGAGCATGGTGCCGTCGCCGCCAAGAATCACGGCGACATCGGCGCGTTCGCCGATCGTCTCGTAACCGGCCACCGCATAGCCGTTGGCGCCCACCGCTGTCGCGGTTGTCTCTTCGAGCAGCACCTTGATGCCGCGTCCGCTCAGAAACGCGGCGAGCGACAACAGGGACTCGGCGATTTCCCGGCTCTGGTATTTGCCGATCAGGGCGATGGTGCGAAAGGCATGGGATGCGACGACATTCATGCGGCTGATTAAACCACAATTGGGGCCGGCTTTTTTTCGATGGATTTGGCTCTAAAATCAAGCCATGCTCGACTATCGCGCGCAAACCCTGCTGAAAACCCTGATCGAACGCTATATCGCCGAAGGTCAGCCGGTCGGCTCGCGCACGCTCTCGAAATACTCGGGTCTGGAACTCTCTCCGGCGACGATCCGCAACGTCATGTCGGATCTGGAAGAAATGGGCTTCATCGCCAGCCCCCATACCTCGGCCGGACGCGTGCCGACGCCCTTGGGCTACCGGCTGTTCGTCGACTCCCTGCTGACCGTGAAACCCCTG
>Ga0265297_10009884_pt1 | contig 12163 bp, 7 predicted proteins | sample Munlanlwell13791_FD_192502 | JGI IMG/M metagenome (GOLD analysis project Ga0265297, IMG submission 192502) | Leachate microbial communities from a municipal landfill in Southern Ontario, Canada - Leachate well 137-91 | ecosystem: Engineered > Solid waste > Landfill > Unclassified | place...
CAGCGTTGAGGTCGAAGTCATCGCCGAGTTGACCGTGATCAATCCCTTTGATTTCTTTGTTGAAGACTATGCGGAACAGTACCCGTTTAAATACGATGCGCTATTGCTGAAAGAATTGCAGCCTTACCTGGAAATCACCGAGCAAGGCGCTTTACTCAAACGGTGGGTAGCCGATTTCGATCTAAGCAAACGTAATATCAACGACTTTCTGGTTGACGTTAATCGCAAAGTTTTTCAGGCGATTAGCTATAACATCCGCATGGAAGTCGGCATCCAAAGCTGCGAGGAAACGCTGACTTCGCTCAGCGGTTCATGCCGGGATTCAGCCTGGTTGCTGGTGCAAATACTCCGGCATTTGGGACTGGCTGCGCGGTTCGTTTCCGGTTATCTGGTGCAACTGACCGCCGATGTCAAATCGCTGGACGGCCCCTCCGGGCCGGAACAGGATTTCACCGACTTGCACGCCTGGACTGAAGTCTACATCCCCGGAGCCGGTTGGATAGGGCTTGATCCGACCTCCGGCTTACTGGCCGGGGAAGGACATATTCCCCTGGCCTGCACACCCGATCCCGCCAGTGCAGCGCCGGTCACCGGCGGCACCGACAAGTGCGAAGTGGAATTCGAATTCAGCAATACGGTAACCCGTTTGCACGAAGATCCGCGCGTCACCAAGCCTTATACCGATGACCAATGGCACCGCATCGACGCGCTGGGTCAGCAAGTTGACCGTCAATTATTGGCCGATGATGTGCGCTTGACCATGGGCGGCGAACCGACCTTTGTCTCCGTTGACGACATGGAAGGCGCGGAGTGGAATGTCGATGCCGACGGCCCGCACAAACGCGAGCGGGCCAATGCGCTGACCAAACGTTTGCGCGATGAATTTGCCAAAGGCGCGATGCTGCATTACGGACAGGGCAAATGGTATCCGGGCGAGCCGTTGCCGCGCTGGCAGTACGGCATTTTCTGGCGCAAAGACGGCGCACCGGTTTGGCGCAATCCCGAATTGCTGGCCGATATTACCAAGGATTACGGTCATACTTCCGAACACGCCGAGTCTGTTATCAAGCAATTCACCTTACGCTTGGGCTTGCAACCGCGTTATATCAAAACCGCTTTTGAAGACAGTTTTTACTATCTTTGGCAGGAAGGGTCGCTGCCGGAAAATATCGATCCGTTAAAAAGCAACCTGAAGGATTCGATTGAACGCAAGACGCTGGCTCAACTGCTGGATGCCGATTTAGGCGAAGCCGCAGGGTTTACCTTGCCGATTAAATGGGACTGGATGAATCAAAAATGGCAAAGCGGCCCCTGGAATTTTCGCCGAGGGCAGATGTTCTTGATCCCCGGCAACTCGCCGATGGGGATGCGCTTGCCCTTAGGCAGCTTGCCTTGGGTTGCGCCGGACAAACGCGATACTCAGGAAGAACAGAGCCTGTTTGAGGCGCTGCCCGAGCTCGGCGATTATTACGGCGAAGTCACGCGCCGTTACAGCCATATCGAGAAAAAACTCAAGGCCCATCCCGAGATTACCGAGCAGGATTCAGGCGACGAGCAAAGCGTCGAAGTGGAAGTGCCTCATACCGCAGTTTGCGTCGAAGCCCGCGAAGGCCGCGTGCATATATTCCTGCCGCCGCTGACGTCGCTGGAACATTATCTGGAGCTGATTGCGGCTGTCGAAGCCACCGCGGAAAACCTGTCGATTCCCGTGGTGCTGGAAGGTTACGAACCGCCGCGGGATTACCGCATCGAGCGCTTGATGGTAACGCCCGATCCCGGCGTGATCGAAGTCAACATTCATCCGTCGAAAACTTGGCAAGAGTTGGTCGACAAAACCACCGTTCTTTATGAACACGCGCACCAGGTTAGATTAGGCACCGAAAAATTCATGCTCGACGGCCGTCATACCGGAACCGGCGGCGGCAACCATATCACCATGGGCGCCGAAACGCCGACCGACAGCCCGCTGTTGCGCCGTCCCGACTTATTGCGCAGTCTTGTGACATATTGGCAGCATCATCCCGGCTTGTCGTACTTGTTTTCCGGCATGTTCATCGGCCCGACCAGTCAGGCGCCGCGGGTTGATGAAGGCCGCGACGAAAAACTCTATGAGCTGGAAATTGCCTTCCAGCAAATGCCGGAAGGCGAAGTGCCTGCGCCGTGGCTGGTGGATCGCTTGCTGCGGCATTTGCTGACCGACATCACCGGCAACACGCACCGCTCCGAGTTCTGCATCGATAAACTCTATTCGCCGGACAGTTCGACCGGACGCTTGGGCATACTGGAATTGCGCGCCTTTGAAATGCCGCCGCATGCCCGGATGTCGTTGGTGCAAACCTTACTATTGCGCTCGCTGATTGCCTGGTTTTGGCGCGAACCTTACAAACACGATTTAATCCGCTGGGGTACGGAATTGCACGACCGTTTTATGCTGCCGCATTATGTCCGCGAGGATATGAAACAAGTCAGCAAAGATCTGCAACGGGCCGGGTACGGTTTTGAACTGGAATGGCTGGAACCGTTTTTTGAATTTCGTTTCCCCCGTTACGGCAATACTTTCATAGACGGCATTGACCTGGAAATGCGCTTTGCGATTGAACCCTGGCATGTATTGGGCGAAGAAGTCAGTAGCACCGGCACCGCGCGTTATGTGGATTCATCGGTCGAACGCGTACAGGTCAAGGTGACCGGCTTTACCGAAGGCCGCTATGTGTTGACCTGTAACGGCAGGCGCTTGCCGTTACGCAATACCGGCCGCAAGGGCGAATATGTCGCCGGTGTGCGTTATCGCGCCTGGCAACCGCCCTCCGCGCTGCATCCTACGATCAGCCCGCATGTACCGTTGGTAATCGATGTGATCGATACCTGGAACGGACATTCGGTGGGTGGCTGCACTTATTATGTCTCCCATCCCGGCGGCCGAAGTTACGACGCGTTTCCGGTGAATAGCTACGAAGCCGAGGCGCGGCGCGTCACCCGCTTTTGGGATTTCGGCCATACGCCCGGCGTTATTACGCGCCCGCCGATGATAATGCCGACGGTTGCGACGTCCGACGTGAAATTCAGCGTCAGCGAAGCCGTGCCTAGACCCATGTCGCCGCCCATTGAGGAGCTAAGTCACGAATATCCGTTTACAATGGACTTGCGGCATCGGAGCGGGTAATACCGACGAGTGTGCCGATATAGCGCGTTCCCAAGCTCAAGAGACTGTGAAAGTATTCGTTTTTTAAACCAAATTAAAAAACTCACCACGAAGGCACGAAGAGCACAAAGTTTTCAATACATTGAATAAAAGCAATTATTTTTCTTCGTGTACTTCGTGCCTTCGTGGTGAATAATGCTTTTACCCGTTTTTTGATGATACTTTCACAGTCGCTCCAGCTTGGGAACCAGCAGATAAACATGAGCCGCGTAGGGTACGCTGTGCGTACCATTGACTGCCAAAGGTACGCACAGCGTACCCTACGCTGCTAAATAAAATTAACCGATAATCGTGCCATCCGCTTTGGAGATTGATTCAAATGACCGATAAATTAAAACAACTACCCCCGGCCATATTGACGCTGGATGATAAAAGTTACTCACTGCCCACTTTGATAGGAGCCGAGGGCGAAAAAGCCATCGACATTTCCAAATTGCGCAGTCAAAGTCATTACGTGACCCTGGATGAAGGCTACGGCAATACCGCCAGCTGCGAAAGCGCCATCACCTATATTGACGGCGAGAAAGGCATACTGCGTTATCGCGGTTACCCTATTGAGGAACTGGCCGAACATTCGCGTTTTGTTGAAGTCGCCTATCTGCTGCTGAATGGCGAGCTGCCTAACAGCCAACAATTATTGGAGTTTTCTACCAATCTTAATGAGTCTTCGATTATTCATGAAGACATGCATCATTTCTTTAACGGCTTTCCGCGCGGCTCGCACCCGATGGGTATTTTGGCGACCATGGTCGCGTCGTTATCCACGTTCTACCCGATTCCCGACCGGCTCGATGCGGCGACGGAACAACAGATCGTTATCAACTTGATCTCCCAGGTGCGCACTATCGCGGCTTTTTCTTACAAGAAATCGATCGGCGAACCGCTGGTTTATCCGTCCTACAAGCTTAAGTACGTGCGCAACTTCCTGAACATGATGTTTTCATCGCCGGTTCGTGATTATCAATTGGATGATGACATTGTCAGAGCCATCGATATGTTCCTGATCCTGCATGCCGACCATGAGCAAAATTGCAGCACCTCTTCGGTGCGCACCGCGGGCTCCAGTATGGCGAATGTGTATGCGGTGGCTTCGGCAGGCATTTCGGCGCTTTGGGGGCCGCGCCATGGCGGGGCCAATCAGCAAGTGATACAGATGCTTGAACAAATACATGCCGACGGCGGCGACGGCACTGAATTTATCAATCAGGCAAAAGACAAAAACTCGTCAAGCCGACTGATGGGTTTCGGCCATCGCGTGTATAAGAATTTCGACCCCCGCGCGATGGTATTAAAGAAACAATGCGACAAATTATTCGATAAAGCCGGTGTCAGCGATCCTTTGTTCGATATTGCCCGGAAACTGGAAGAAATCGCCTTAAAAGACGACTATTTCATTTCCCGAAAGCTGTATCCGAATGTCGATTTTTATTCCGGGCTGATTCTCCGGGCCGCAGGCATACCCACTAATATGTACACGGTATTATTCGCTATCGGCAGGATGCCCGGCTGGCTAGCCCACTGGCGGGAAATGCTGCACGGCGAGCAAGTGATCATTACCCGCCCCCGTCAGATCTATGTCGGCGAGCCGTTACGTCGCTATCAAGATATTGAACAACGGCCTTGATGTCGCAAATAGTAAAGATAACGACTCAGCGCCAACAAATACAATGGAACGCAGAGCAGTACGCATGAACGAATCAACCGGCGATATTGGCGCACAGTTTTACGCCACCAAACTTGGCGTTTACGATGAAATGCTCGCCAAAGAACATAAAGTGCTGCCTTACTGGGAGCGCTTTATGGACGCCATTGCAACGCTGGGTAGCGAACAACTGGAGTTGCGCCGCCGCGAAGCCCAGCGCCTGTTGCGGGAAAACGGCGTCACTTACAATGTTTACGGCGATACGCAAAAGCTCACCCGGCCCTGGCGGCTCGACCCTGTTCCGCTGCTGATCAGCAGTGAAGATTGGTCGCTTATTGAAGCGGGCCTTAAACAACGCGCCGAGCTGCTCAACCTGATTTTAAAAGACATCTACGGCAAACAGCTGCTGTTGAAAAAAGGCCTGTTGCCTAGCGAACTGGTGTTGGCGCACGACGGCTTTTTGCATCCTTGCGTGGGCGCCCTGCCCCATCTGCAACGCGAGCTGATTGTTTATTCGGCCAACCTTGCGCGTGGCCAGAACGGCCGCATGCTGGTGTTGGACGATCGCAGCCAGGCGCCTTCCGGCGCCGGTTATGCGTTGGAAAACCGCACGGTGATGACGCGGGTACTCCCGGACATTTTCCGGGAAACGCAAGTGCATCGGCTGTCCGGTTTTTTTAAGGCCCTGCGCAAGGGACTGGCCGATATTGCGCCGCATAACAAGGAAGATCCGCGGATTGTGATACTCACGCCGGGTTCTCTTAACGAAACCTATTTTGAGCACGCCTATTTATCGTCTTATCTCGGTTTTTCACTGGTACAAGGCGACGACCTGACGGTACGCGACGGCCGGGTCTGGCTTAAATCGCTGGACGGCCTGCAACCGGTCGACGTTATCTTGCGGCGCGTTGACGATTCGTTCTGCGACCCGCTGGAATTGCGTAGCGCGTCCCGGCTGGGCGTTGCCGGATTGCTCGAAGCCGTGCGCCGAAACAATGTGGCGATTGCCAATCCGCTGGGCAGCAGCGTCCTGGAAAATCCGGGACTATTGGCCTTTTTACCCCGGCTCTCGCGGCATTTTTTAAACCAGGAATTGATACTGCCTTCGGTTGCCACGTGGTGGTGCGGTCAGCGCCGCGAACGGGATTTTGTGCTGCAAAATCTTGATCGGCTGATCATTAAACCGATCAATCGCAGTTCGGGGAATTACGCCCTGTTCGGCGGCCTGTTAAGTGCCAAGGAGAAAGAGCTTTTACGTGCCGCCATTATCGCCAAACCGCATTGTTATGTCGGTCAGGAGCATGTCAGTTTTTCTACCGTGCCCTCGTTTATCGACCACCATATCGAGCCGCGGTTTGCGGTATTGCGGAGCTTTGCGGTTGCCAGCGGCAACGACTATCAAGTGATGCCCGGCGGTCTGACCCGGATTGCCCGTCAGCAGGACGATTTTATCGTGTCGAATCAGGCGGGCGGCATCAGTAAAGACACCTGGGTGTTGGCGGATGAACCGGACAAACAGGTCAGCTTGTGGTTCCAGCCCGGACGGGATGTGGTCTTGGCTGCGGACACCGAACCCTTGACCAGTCGCGCTGCCAATAACCTGTTTTGGGTTGGACGCTACCTGGAGCGTATCAAAGCGGCGACTCGCTTGATGCGCACGATATTGCTCAAATTAGCGGAAGCCCCGGAACTTAACGATCCGCTCGACAGCCAGTGCCTCGATGTATTATTGAGCGCCCTGACTCAGGTAACCGGCACCTATCCGGGCTTTGTTACCAGCAATGCGTCGGTGTTAAAAGAGCCCCAAAATGAATTACTGGCGCTCGCTAAAAATGTCCAGCGCTCCGGCACGCTGGCGGCCAACATCCAAGCCTTTGCCCAAACCGCCTTCAGTATCCGCGATGTCTGGTCGCAGGATACTTGGCGCTGCGTCGATAATATTCAACGGCGCTGGCAACAACGGGTCGTGAACGGCGATTGCGACCTGGAACAACTGCAAAAACACCTGGACGATTTAATTACCGGCTTTGTCGCATTTATCGGCTTGACCACCGAGAGCATGACTCGCGAAGCGGGTTGGCTGATGCTGGATAGCGGCCGTCGCCTGGAGCATTCACTGACATTGATCGCGTTGCTGCGCGCCACGGTGGTGCAGCGTCATGAGTCGGCATTGCAAAACCAGCTGCTGGAAGCGGTGTTGATCTCCACCGACAGTTTGAGCATTTACCGCCGCCGCTACCGCTCATTTATCAAGTTGCCGATGGTGCTGGAATTATTGCTGATGGATGAAACGCATCCCCGTTCGCTGGCCTATCAGTTACATCAATTATCCGACCATATCGGTGCATTGCCGAGGGAGCGCGGCAAGGGGCAATTGAGCGAGGAAGAACGTTTAATACTCAAGGCTTACACCGACCTGCGCTTGGTCAAAGTGTCCGAGTTGGTTAACGTTGCTGACGATGTCGGCGTTTACAGTGAGCTGGAAAGCGTTTTGTCGGCGATGACGGAACTGTTATGGCGGCTGTATGAAGTGCTTGCTCAAGCTTATTTCAGCCATTCTCAAGTGCCGCAATTGATGACGCCGACGCAACCGGAGGATGATCTGTGAAATACCGCATTACCCACAGCACTCTTTACAAATACAGCCAGTTGGTCGGCCTGTGCCAGAACGAAGCGCGATTGCAGCCCCGCGATTTCTGGCGGCAGCAATGTCAAAGCAGCCGCTTTGACATTAGCCCCGAGCCTAACGACTTTCACGAACGCAGGGATTTTTTCGGCAACCGTGTCGCTTATTTCGCCATACAACAAGCGCATCAACGCTTGGTGGTCACTGCCGTCAGTGAAGTCACGGTATTTCCCAGGCAAAACCGTGACGATTTGGCTAATTCAATAACTTGGGAACAAGTGCGCGACCAGTTGCAAGGAGGGCCAGGCCCCGGACAATCACAAGTGCAATCGCAGTCTCAATCGCAAAGCCAGTCTCAGCAGCAAGATGGCTATGACGAGCTACTGGATGCCAAGCTGTTTCTGCTGGACTCGCCGATGGTCGTCACCAGCGACGAACTGGCTAATTACGCACAAAGCTCCTTTTTGCCCAATCGGCCGCTGGTGCAGGTAGTGACGGATTTGATGCAGCGAATCCATGCCGATTTCACTTACGATCCGAGCAGTACCACGATTGCCACGCCGTTATCCGACGTGCTGCAATTTCGCCGCGGCGTATGCCAGGATTTTGCCCACCTGGCGATCGGTTGCTTGCGTTCCTTCGGTATTGCCGCGCGTTACGTCAGCGGCTATGTGGAAACGCAGCCGGTGCCGGGCAAACAGCGTTTAGTCGGGGCGGATGCGTCACATGCCTGGTTTGCCGTGTATGTGCCGGGTACCGGTTGGCTCGAGTTCGATCCCACCAATAATGCGGTGCCGTTCGATCAACATATCACCTTGGCTTGGGGACGCGACTACACGGATGTCACTCCGCTAAAGGGCATTGCCTTTGGCGGGGGTCAGCATACCTTGTCGGTGTCGGTGGATGTGCTTAGATTGGAATAACATAAATGCCGTTGCCCTTCTCATCTGAAGTGTTCCAGGTTTTGAGTCCGTAGCGTATAAAGGAGAACCAATTAAACTGGGGTTTGCCATTATCGGGCGCTACGCAAAAGCTTCTCGATGAAACTTTCCATTGCCTGCGATGTCGCGGGTAAAGGTGCCGAGAAGGTCTGTGTCGAATCCGTCCACCTTTTCTACGCAGCAACCCAACAGCTTTTCCAGTGTCGGCCCGATCACGCCTTCCTTGCCGTGCTGGGTGAGCAGGGCGACCCGTTGGTTGCGATAGCTATTTGCCGACGGTTCATGGTTTAGTTGATATGTTTTCTTGCTCATGCCCTGCTCGGTAACTGGCTGATGTGGCGACCTTTGCTAATCAGGTAAATATTTGCGCCATAAAAAATAAGTCAGATATTTGATCCGCCTGAAAGTGGTTTTACTTAGGATTATTAATGATTAAAGTATCATCATAAAAACTGACTTCACCCGTTAAAAGATCATGATTGCCGCCAATAATTTCTATCTCACCTGCGTCTATCATTTCCTTCAAAATTGGACTATGTTCGATAATGGCATGTACCGTTCTTTTTACATTGATGGCGGCCACTTTTTCGACAAATTCACTGTTGTCCGAATTACGGTTTTCAGTGACGGTTTTTTCGTCATAAACCGCAGGTTGTATCTTGCTTAACAGGGCTGTCAGGTTACCCATTTCTACATGGTCGCAAGCGCCTTTTATTGCTCCGCATTTGGTATGACCCAAAACCACTATGATTTTAGAACCAGCCACTTTGCAGCCAAACTCCATACTGCCTAAAATATCTTCATTAATAATATTGCCCGCAATACGAACACTAAACACATCGCCCAATCCCTGGTCAAAAATCAACTCAACTGAGGTACGGGAATCTATGCAGCTTAAAATAACCGCAAACGGATGTTGCGCGTCGGAGGTTTCATTGGCCTGTTGCAACAGGTTACGGTTGACTTTAAGGTTATTTACAAAGCGTTTATTGCCCGCTTTTAATATGTCTAATGCCATTGCCGGTGTAATGGCGGCTTGCATTTCTTTGGTTAATGTTTTCATTGTTTTTTATGATTGTAAGGAAGGGTTATGTAGTTAAGTCGGCTCAACAAATTCTATAGTTTCAACGGATATGTTTTTCAGCTTTGCATTACTTCTATAATCCTTTATTAATTCAACGACATCGTAGGCAATTGATTTTGATTTTGCGCAATCAATAATCACTTTTGAATTGGCCGGAATAGCCTCCAAAGCTTGTATGATGCTTGCCTTATTAAAGAACGAAACTTCTTCTGCCAATACAAGATGATGGACTTCATGTCCCTCTTCTGTAGTCATGACATCTTTCATGTAATAAGCATTACGGTAACTGTGGCGCAAAGTGTAAAAAATACCGAAAAGCATACCTATGGTAATTCCCTTTAATAAATCGGTTGCCAATATGCCGGCGATAGTAGCCGCAAAAGGCACAAACTGCTCCCCACCCAATTGGTACATCTGTTTAAAGAGGGCCGGTTTGGCCAACTTATAGCCCACCATAATCAAAATAGCCGCTAAACTGGCAAGCGGAATCCTGTTCAGCAATACGGCAATGGTAATAGCGCTGATTAATAAGAAAACACCATGAAGTATTGCAGATAGTTTGGTTTTACCGCCAAATGAAATATTTGCCGAACTACGCACAATAACCTGAGTGACTGGTAAACCGCCAATCAGACCGGAGACAATATTGCCCAGCCCTTGTGCCTTCAATTCCCTGTTAGTGGGTGTAACCCTTTTATACGGGTCCAGTTTGTCGGTTGCCTCTACACATAACAGCGTTTCCAAACTTGCAACAATCGCCATTACAAAAGCTGTTTTCCAAACTTCAATATTTGTTATTGCAGAAAACTCGGGGAAGGTAAACTGGCCAAAAAAGCCGACCAGGTTTCCAGGAACAGGAATATTAACCACTTGGTCGGCAGTTAAACTAAAATTCAATAGCCCATGCTGGTAAAAAGTGTTCATTACCATACCCAAAACAACGACCACAATGGGCCCTTGTATCAGTTGAAATAGTTTGTGTTTTTTGGTTAATACCGTATCCCATAAGATAAGGATCCCAAGTGATATGACTGCAATCAGTACGGCACCTGGTGTAAAGGCATCAAAAGCGCTGGCAATGGCTGAAAGGGTAGTCTCTCCGTCCGTTTGAAAGTACGAAAGGTCGCCTTCAACGTCTTTATCGTAGCCTAAGGCATGGGGGATCTGTTTTAAGATAATCAAAAGCCCTATACCGGTAAGCATTCCTTTAATGACAGAAGAAGGAAAAAAGTAGGCGATAAAACCTGCCTTGGCAAAGCCCAGAATAAGTTGGAAAATTCCAGCCAGAACAACGGCTAATAAAAAGGCAGGCCAGGAACCCAGTGTCGTAATAGCGGATAATACAATAACGGCTAACCCGGCGGCAGGGCCGCTAACCCCCAAGGGCGAGCCGCTGGCAATACCCACCACAATACCGCCGACTATGCCCGCTATAATACCGGCGAACAAGGGCGCTCCGGATGCCAACGCAATGCCAAGGCATAAAGGAAGCGCTACAAAAAACACCACAATACTTGCAGGCAGGTCGCTTTTTAGTTCTTGAAACATATTTTTTACTTCCATAATCGGATGCCTTTGGAATAGAGGTAGAAATAGCAAAACTATTTGCAAATGATAGTAACACTATCTTTGCAAATTGCAATACTTTCAGTTATCATTTTTACAATGAAATGCGGCAGCCCTTGTTAAAAACAATCGGGTCAAATGCATTAATATCCAAATAAAAAACAGGGCGCTATGGAAATACAGCTGCAAATTAAAATGAATGAAAAATTATTTCTCAGGGATCCGGAGCAATCCGAGCTGGGCAAAAAAATCATTCTGCACAGCATTCAGTTAATTCACCTTAACGGGTTTGAAGCGTTCACGTTTAAAAAACTGGCGGAAGCTATCCGCACAACCGAGGCAGGCATTTACCGGTATTTTGAAAACAAGCATAGGCTGCTGATCTATCTTACCGCCTGGTATTGGAGCTGGCTTGAATACCGGGTTAACTTTCAGACCAACAACATTAACGATCCGGTTGTTAAGCTAAAAATGGTCATTAAATTATTAGCTACCACCGTGGGAGACGACATCAGCACCAGTTATGTCGATGAAAGCCTCCTTCACCAAATCATTATTACCGAAGGCACCAAAGCCTATTTAACTAAACGGGTATCCGAAGATAACAAGGATCACTTATTTAAACCCTACAAAGAGCTTTGCGCGGTTATCGGCAATATGATTTTGGAATGCAACCCCCGCTACAAATACCCGAAATCATTAGCCTCCACCATTATTGAAATGGCGCATTTCCAGAACTTTTTTATGAATAACCTGCCGTCGCTGACCGACTTCGGCAAAAATAAAGATGAGGCGGAGATTGTAATGTTTCTGGAAGATCTGGTGTTTTCCAGCTTGAAATCGACCAGTCTTGCCCAGGAATAATTGCTTATGTTACGTAAAATTCTAATCGCCAATCGAGGCGAGATTGCGGTGCGCATCATTCGCGCCTGTGCCGAAATGGGCATACGCTCGGTCGCCATTTATTCGGATGCGGATCGTTTTGCCCTGCATGTGAAAAAAGCCGATGAGTCTTATTGCATCGGCAGCGAGCCTTTAGCCGGTTATCTCAATATCTATGCGTTGGTCGATTTGGCTGCTGCGACAGGTTGCGACGCGATTC
>Ga0265297_10009886_pt1 | contig 12162 bp, 9 predicted proteins | sample Munlanlwell13791_FD_192502 | JGI IMG/M metagenome (GOLD analysis project Ga0265297, IMG submission 192502) | Leachate microbial communities from a municipal landfill in Southern Ontario, Canada - Leachate well 137-91 | ecosystem: Engineered > Solid waste > Landfill > Unclassified | place...
TTCACTTCCTTCGCGGTCCGGCGAATCTCCTTCGTCACCTGGTCCAGCGGTATGCCGTGGATCTCCGCGGCCGTCCGCGCATGGATGTCCTCACCCTCCCTGAAGGACTGCATCATCTTCTTCACGTGGGCGATCGACGCGGCGATGCGCAGTTCGATCTGCGAGTAGTCCGCGGCGAGGATGCGGAACCCACGCTCGGCAATGAACGCCTTCCGTATTTCGGCGCCCTGTTCAGTACGAATCGGGATGTTCTGCAAATTCGGGTCGGACGATGAGAGCCGACCAGTTGCGGTGACAGTCTGGTTAAAGCTCGTGTGCACGCGGCCGTCTACGCGGCTCGCGAGCTCGGGAAGCGCGTCGAGGTACGTCGACTTCAGTTTCGTCAGCTCGCGGTACTCGAGTATCTGTCCGACGATAGGATGCGCGTCCTTCAGCTTCTCGAGCTGGTCAGCGGCCGTCGAGATGCCGGTCTTCGTCTTGCCGATGCCTTTCGTGGACAGCTTCAGCTTCTCGAACAGGATCTCCTTCAGCTGGATCGGCGAGGCGATATTGAATTCGGTCCCGGCAAGCTTCGTGATCGACGCCGTGAGCTTCGTGATGGTCTTGCCGACCTCCGTCCCCATATCTTTCAAGAAATCATTGTCGATCTTCACGCCATTCCGCTCGATGCGCTCGAGAACGGTCACGAGCGGCATTTCGATCGTATCGAAGATGCCGCACAGCTTCGCTTCATCGAGCCGCGACGACAGTACGCGCACCAGCCGCTGCGTATAGTCCGCGTCCTCGCACGAGTACCACGACAGTTTCTGGACCGGTACCGCCTCCATCAGAAGCTGATTTTTCCCATTAGGTCCTATCAGGGCCTGGATTGGCTGCATTTCATATCCAAACTGCTCAAATGCGAGCGCGTTGAGGCTGTGTGCGCGCGAACCGGGGTTCAACAGGTACGACGCGATCATCGTATCGAACACCGCGCCGCGTAGCTCGACGCCCGCCGTGGCGAGGACGGCGATATCGAACTTCATGTTTTGGCCGTGCTTCTTGACGTGCGTATCCTCAAAGATCGGCTTCAGTTCCTTGAGCCATCCCTTTTGCACCGATACGAAGGAGGCCCTTCCTTCCTCCCATGAGAAGCTGATGCCGAGGAGCTTCGCCGTGAGCGGGTCGAGGCTCGTGGTCTCGGTATCGAACGTAAAGAATTTCTGTTCCTTCAACAGTTTCATGAACACATCAAATGACTTCCTGTCGGCGATCAGGGTGTAATCATGGCCGGGTTTTGACGGTGGAGCAGTATCAAGCAACAGCGACTGGACTGCGGCGGCCTTCTTCGACGGCGTTTCCTTCTCCTGGTCGTCAACTGAATCGTCCGGCAGCTTGTTCAGGAGCGACGTGAACTCGAGATCCCGGAACAGCGCCGCGACCTTCGTACGGTCGTAGTGCTTGCGTGCGGCATCGTCGAGCGTGAATTCGATCGGTACGTCACGGATGATCGTCGCGAGCCGCTTCGACAGGAACGCGTCCTTTTTCCCCTGCGTCAGTTTCTCGCGCACGCTGTCGGAGATGTCCTTCGCCTTCGGCGTGCCCTTTTCCAGCGCCTCGTACAACTTCTCGACCGACCCGAACGTCTGCAGCAGTTCCGATGCGGTTTTCTCGCCGATCCCCTTCACACCAGGGATGTTGTCGGATGGATCACCGCGGAGCGCCTTGTAGTCGATGAGCTGGTCCGGCGTGATGCCGTACCGCTCCTTCACGGCCTCCGCATCGTACGTCGTCGTCTCACCGAGCCCCTTCTTCAAGGTGTACACGGACGTGTCATCGTCGACCAGCTGCAACGTGTCCATATCGCCGGTGACGATGACCTTCGCAATACCCTTCGCTTCTTTCGTAATGGTACCGATGAGATCGTCCGCCTCGAAACCTGCTTTTTCAAAAATCGGGATGTTGAAGCTCTCGACGAGCTGCTTCACGAGCGGGATCTGCACGTAGAGCTCGTCCGGCGCCTTCACGCGCGTCGCCTTGTACGCCTCGTACTCCTCGTGCCGGAACGTCTTTTCCTTCCGATCGAAACAGACGACGACGTGCGTCGGCTTCAGCTCCTTGAACATCTTCAGCAGCACGGTCGTGAAACCATACACGGCGTTCGTCATGACGCCGCTCTTCGTCGACAGCGTCGGCGGCAGCGCATGGAAGCTCCGGTGGATCAGGGCATTACCATCAACCACAACGAGTTTTTTTCGATGCGTCACCATACGCATATGGTACCACGGACACAAAGACGATACGAACAGGAAATTCGCACGATATACTACTATTGGGACAGATTATATGGAATATGAACGCACTGTTACCGGCTTGTTCATCGCCCTTGCCTTTTCAATGGCATCTTGGACACCAGAACTCCTATTCACCTGAAATGCCATAAGCTCATCGGCTGCTTCTACTATCTGGGAATTCCGCTGAAAATACGTCGTACGGTCGATGATGGTGTTCCGTACGTCCTCGATCAACGCATCGGAATTCGATCGCTGTATCGTTTCGAGCTGCGCGATCAGGTCTTCGGCCTGGGGCTCCGTGATGACTCCTTCGTTCGCCCGCTTCCGATAATGCGCTGCATATAACGGGAGCGTCGTGGGTAAAAACACCTTGACGTGTCGTGCGGCGGGATCGATTCGAAGCGTTTCATCGGTCGCGAAAAAATCGACGTTAACCGCACCGCCGGACACGATGCCGTCGCCGCGTGCGATGATCGCACGTACTGCCGTTCGGACATCTTTCTCGACCTTTGCGTTCGTCACCCTCCAAGAACCGCTGATCGCATACCATTTCATATTTTCATTCTAACATAAACGCAATAAACGACGATTTCCCATGATATTTGACGTATTCACCCCAAAGGGATAAGGTGCAGCCGAAACAAAGAACAACAGAGCTCGTCGACATCTCTCCTTTCGGAGACAATCCCACACTAGCGCCGTGTCGGATGTTTTTCGGCACGAGATGAGGTATGACACCATGCAGGACCACAACTACAGTAATCTGGCTCTCGTGAGCTGCGGCAACGATCCGCTCGTGGTGCGGGTCGCCCAACTGCTCGGCATCGGATTGACCCACATCGACATCGGCTCGCACGACGATGGGGAACCGAAGTTCGTCGAGGTCGATGACCTCAACGGCAAGCACGTGATCATCGTCGCGTCCGAACAGCAACCTGACCGCAACTACATCAACCTCTGCGCGATGATCATGGTCGCCAAGCGGGCGGCGAGGCGCATCAGCGTCATCATCACGCTCCAGGCGTACCAACGGCAGGATCGACGCGAAGTGCCGCGGCGAGCCGTGACCCTCGAGATTCCGGTGAAGCTCATCGCCCAGTCGGGCGTGCATGACGTCATCGTCATCGAGCCGCACTCGGAGGTCGGCGTGGCGCTCTATGAAGCCTACAACGAGCGGCTCCGTGTCGACAAGCTGTTCACGCACGCGGCGCTCCTCGACTGGCTTCTGCGGCAGGACCTGTCGAACGCATGCATCAGCTCGATCGACCTCGGCGGCATCAAACGGGCGAGGGACATCGCGCGGAAGCTCCGCGCGCTCGACCATCCGGTGAAGCTCGGACTGGCCGATAAGGACGGCACATCGTCCACCGGGTTCCACGACGAGCCGCTCCTGATGGGCGACTACGACGTCGACATCACCTACGCTCTCGATGACCTCGTTACGACCGGCAAGTCGGCACGGATCATCTGCAACGGAGCGAAAGCTCTCGGTACGAAGAAGTTCGTGCTCGCGATTACGCATCCCATCTTCGCGAACGATGACGTGTGTCTGACGCTCGCCGGAAGCTCCATCGACCAGATCGTTACCATGGATACGGCGACGATCAGCGATAGGCACCGTGCGATCCTCGGCGACAAGCTGACGGTCGTCTCGGCGGCGCCCATGGTCAGCATCCTCGTGGACCACGTCTACAGGGACAAAGGTCTCTCGCCGCTGTTCCAGCTCGAGGGCTACCACACGGCGCTTCGGGAACTCGGGCTGCGATAACCGACGGAAGGAGAATGTATTACAGGGCGCGAACCGCAGTCGCGGTTCGCGCCCTTCCCCCACCCCACTGCCTTACGTCGTGGGTACGTTCTGTTTCTTCAACAACCCGAACCCGACACCGAGCAGCACGCCTCCAGCGACCAACGCGTACATCCACCACGACGGCTTGCGCACGGACGGTATGGTCACGGTGTTCTCGACCGGGACAATTGCGGGTACCTCGACATGAATATCTTCAAGAATTCTCGGTAATAACCTAATCCCGGCCGAGGTCATGCTCACGATCCCCGTCACGGTCAGTTTGTCGCCGGCGTGCAGTACCGGCTTCTTGAAACCGGTCGTCGTCTTGATGTACACCGACACCTCACCGGATCCGTCGTCGAGCGTGAACCGCCCGCCGCTCAATGCTGTGATGTCACCCGTCACCGTCACCAGCGTCCCGACCGAATCACTGTCGATCGCCGATGCCTGTACGGCCTCCGGTACGATCTCGCGCGAACCGCCGGTCGCCGTGATGCCGTCCTTCTCCGTCACACGGACATACACCTCGCCGCTCTGCGTCCGCCGGTCGCCCTGTACCTTCACGGCATCGCCGATGTTCAGTTTTGGCATGGCCGCGGTCGAGCGCACGGCGATGCCGGACGTCCCGTCGGTCAGGTAGAACATACCTTGACCGAGCGTCCCCGGCACCGAGCTCACCCATCCGTTGAGCAGTACGTCCGTACCGGATGATGCGTCCTTGATCTCCGGGATGGTCGTGACGACGGCCGCTCCTTCGACCTTCGCCTTTGCGGTGCTGCTTTTCGTCTTCGACGCAGCTGCCGTGCTCAACGCCGGTTTGATCGTCAGGCTATGCTCTTCGACGTCGGACATCCCCGCCGGATCGCTCACCGTGAGACGGACCGTGAACGAACCGTCCTTCGCATATGCATGACTCGCGGTTTTCTCCTTGCCGGTGCCGGCATCACCGAAATCCCAGGCGTACGTCAACACATCACCGTCGGGATCCTCGGAATCCGCCGCAGTACAGTCGACCTTCTCGTTCACGCGTTTCCCTGTCGAGCAACTGAATCCTGCTTTCGGCGCGTGGTTCAGCTTCTTAAAGACATTCACGACGCCGGGTGTCGGCACAATGGTCCAGACCCATGAACCGCCGTCACGCGCGTACGACGAGCCCTTTTCCGCAACGCCATACATCACCTCGTCCGCAACGGTTCCGTCAGGGCGCTTCAACGTCACGCCATCGCCGTCGTTGTTCAGCGCGATCTTGCTCTTCGTGCGGTCGATCACTAAATACGAACCTCGTACAACGATTGTTCCTTTCGGCAACGCATACACCGTCCCGCCCTTGTCGGTCAACGTCCAGTCGGACACATCGACATCCGTATCCGGTGAGTACAGCTCAATGAACTCGGCCTGCGTCGAGTCCGGGTTCGGCAACAGCTCCGAGATGGGCACGTTCCCGGTCGATGGCGCACTGGCGGCAACGACATCCGTCAGCGAAGACGGACTCGTGGCCGGAACAGGGGCCGCGGTCACGGTGACCGCGAACATCACGACGGTCGGCATCTTCCCGTCCGATACCGATAACGAACCCGGGAACGTTCCCGCTGCTGCATACGCATGCACCGGTGTCGCCACATCGCTCGTACTGCCATCGCCGAAGTTCCACGCGAAGGTCAGGGCATCGCCGTCGACATCGATGGCATCCGACGCATCGAACGTGAGCTGCTGTCCGACGATCGCCGCCTGATCAGATATCGCGGACACGGTTGGCGGGACGTTGTCGTTCGCACTGCCCGGTGTTCCCAGTGTGATCGCTCCCTGCTTGAAACCAACGGCAATGGCCGAGTCGTGCCATGAGCCCTGCTTCGTCCCGTCGCCGGGAAGGCCGTTCCGCGCCATCGATGCGTACGCCTTGCCGGATTCATATGTCCCCGCGAGCGGTGTCCCCGTACCATCGTCCGCGACATCGACGCAATTCCCCGCCACATCATACAACTTAACCTGCAGCCCAGAGTTCAACAGGGACACCGCGCTATCGACCACGTCGGGCGTGATCGCGAGCGTCGTGCTTGCCAAATCCACTGCGAAGTTCGAGATGAGGAACAACCCATGCGCCGCGATGGTCTTCCCTGCCGGTATCGTCACCATCGTCACCTCGTTTCCGGACGACAATCGCGTCAGCCGCCATCCGCCGACATCTACCGCCGTATCGGTCATATTCCGGAACTCGATCCACTCGTCGGATGACGACGCTGGCGACCCCATCCACATGAGCTCATTGATCACGATTTGCGAACCATCAATCGCCCGCGATGACTTCACGGATAGTACACAAAACGCTGCCACTACTATCAACGCCATCAACACGCGTCGAATAAACATACCGGTAGCCTTGTGTGCCACCTATGTCCACTACGAGGATAGCACTGCCGGATATGGCGTCAAGGGTACCGTTCAGAACGGCGCGTGGTATGCGTCCGATGTCGCGTCGCCGATGTAGGTCCGCGAAAAATCCGTCCTGATCTCGTTCGGCAGCGTCGCGCAGATACCCTCCGGCTCCGTGTTCACGGGACACTGTGCGCGGATCGATCCGTCGGCAGCGTAGTACGACGTGGACGCACCGTCGTACAGGAGGTAGTACCGTTCACGGTCCGCAGTGCCCATACCGGAACTCACGACGATGACGTTGGCATCCCCTTTCGCGATCGTGGTCACAAGCGCGAGGTCGACCATACGCGCGCCCTCCTTCGCAAGAAGCGGGTCGTAGCCGTTCGCGACCTCCTTACCGTCCGAGAACGTATCGCCATCCGTGTCGGTGTTGTCCGTCTTGGTGCCGTAAAGCGACTCGAGGTCATCGGTCAAACCGTCGTGATCGGTATCGACCAAGGATGCCGGCGTCGTTCCGATGACACGGTTCGTGGTGACGTTCGTGTTCACATTGATGGCATTGTTCGAATGAAAGGTGAACAGCGTCGTCAAATGCAGTTCATCACGGAACCAATACACCGTAGCGGCCGCCGCTATCACTACGACGATGGCGATTGCCCACCATGCGATCCGCTTTCTCCGGCGACGCCGATGATGCACCATCGGGTCGGCAGGCGGGGGTTCAACCTCATGGAGTCTGTCTAGGAACATACGCCACTATTCTACACCATCTTCCGCAACCTTTGACAGACCGCTACAATAGGAGCAGTATCATGTGTCATGCCGGGGTGGCGGAATTGGCATACGCGCCAGCCTTAGGAGCTGGTTCCCGCAAGGGATTGGAGGTTCGAATCCTCTCCCCGGCACCATACTAATCAAATCGGGATAGTCTGGGTTCTCTCGCCACCTTTATTTAAAAATCTTAGGAAGGCGGGATCCCGCTTCGCGGGAGAGTCCTCCCCGCCCCGCTGCCGCAAGCGTCAGCTAAGGCGGGCGGGGTCCGCGGCACCATCCGATGCTTTTTAATACAGCTTGACTTTTTTTTAATATTCCAGTAGATTCATCAGTCAATCGTACCGACGCTCTCTCGTACAGTACCACCAAGAGGAACGTTGCATTCGGTTGCGCTCGATCGTTACCAACACGTTGAACTCATACATGCATGGCACCACCACAAGGAGGTGACGAACAGAGATCCATCGTGTCACCAGACGTTCACCTGTTCCCCTCGTCCCCCAAGACCGGAGGCTCCATGAAGCGGATGTTGCTGTTCCTGCTGTGCGCGACGCTCGCGGCCATCATCGCGAGCCCCGCGCAGGCGAAGTTCAAGACCCGGGTGATCCCGCAGGACAAGATCCCGCATCGGTTCGTCGACAAGGTGCGGAGCATGACGACTAAGCAGCACCCGATGTACGGGGTGCTGGACAGTCTCATCTTCGTGACGATGAAGAACAACGGCGATACGCGGTTCTTCACGGAGGACGCACTCAGGACTGCCTGGTCCTTCAGCGAAGCTGACGCCTGCGACTACCGCATCTACTTCGTCGGTGCCGCGACCCCGCGGAGGTTTCACAACACCACACCAAGGATGACCGACCTCAACAACGCCTCGCTCGGGTACGCCCGAGCCGGTGCGCTGTGCGATACGCTCGGCAACCCCGGCAGGACGATCTCGCAGGCCGTACGCGACTGCTGGAAGCCGGGCGTCTTTATCGCCCGGGTCTACCTCCCGCCGACGAAGACGACCGAATCCACCAAGGACACAGTCGTCATCGTGCACGAGACTAAGACGGAGAGGATCGAGGTCGTGCAAGAGCAGCGGTCCGATACCTTCGCGATCGGTCCGACCATCGGCGTCGTCTACGTCAACGTCGATGGGAACGACTTCCTGTCTCCTTCCATCGGTGGCGTCGTCCGTCATGACAACGTCGTGCTCTTCATGAGCGACGGACGTACCTTCGAGGAGACGCGACGGGAAGAAGGGCGCGACGATCGTCTGCGCTACGGCGGCATCCGCTTCGGCCAGCCGACCGGGCTCTACTGGGGCTTCACCTACCTCGACGCCCGCCGGCTCATGGTCGAGTACGACCAGTACACCTATCGGGCCGTCGGCGGCACCGTCACCGGCGGCTATCAGCGGTCTGGCGCTCACCTCTACGGCAATCTCGGCGTCGGCGTGGGCATGTTCAACCTCGTCACGCCGGCCAAGATCGACGCCGATTGGAAGCCTGGCTTCGCTGCCATGGCTTCAGTCGGACTCACCTTCTAGGAGGCCCCATGCTTCGCAAGCTTGCAGCACTTCTGCTCGTCGCGGTCATGGGCCTGCTCTTCGCCATGACGTTCACCGGCTGCGGCGGGGAATCGCGCTATCACCCGACGGCGCCGATCCCGAACGATCGCGACACCTGCTACACCTGCCCGTGCGACACGACCACGCCACCCGCCCCCACGAACGGGAACTGCGGCGAGATCAACACCGGCGCCTTCAACGTCACCGCCGGACAACCCCTGAAGTACCTGTACTCGTACTACTTCAGCGGGCTGTTCTCCGGGCGGATGTTCGCCCGGATCCAGAACTACCGCGAAGGTGGCGGGCACACGAACCAGGACGTCCAGTTCTACGCCGTGCGCGATGGCGACAACCTGACGGTCGTCGTCAAGCGTCCCGGCGACACCTGCGGCGTGCTGGCCGACACCACCGGCGTCGACGGATCGGTCACCCGCTACGTCGGCGACGTGGACCTGCCGGCCGGCTCCTGGAGCTTCTACGCGATCCACGGGTCGCGCGTCGACTGCTGGACCCAGTCCGGCAACGGCAACGGGCCGGTCGACGTGGTCGACACCCAGTTCGAGTGGTGCTACCACAAGTAACCTCACGCCGAGTTCAACGCATCGCTCTGTACGAAAGGGACCACGGTCATCATCACGATCGTGGTCCTCTTCGCATATACATTCTTATCCGTCCGCTTGACATCCGGCCCCAATGCGGGTATGGTAGTGCGCTTCTTGTAACAGATCGTTCGCTGGCAATTCGTTCTTGCCTGACGGCATCAGACACGCCTCGCGGCGCCATTCGTACCGCATGAAGGGAGCCACATGCGATTGTTCACCGAGATTTTCGGACGCCTGCTCCTCCGCATCAGCGGGCTCCAGTACTCCACGCCGCGACCTGAAGTGAAATCGTTGGCGGAGCGGATCAGAATCAACATCGACCGCCAGCGATTGTTCGCGCTCTGGACTTCGATGGGCATAAAGACATTGCCCTTCTATGCGAACGTCTATGACAAGCGACCGCGATCCTTGCCGGTGATGGCGTGCTACATCCCGTTCATCAACTGCATGGTCCTGATGCGGACGAGGATTATCATATTCCTCGCTTCACACTTCAACGATGCACAGGAGATGCGGTCGTTCGTCATGAGTATCCTAGCCCATGAAACCCAGCACATGCTGCAGTGCCGGCGGTATGGCCCATGGGTGCTGTACTCCCTGCGCGTAGCGTACATCGGCGCGGCGCTGCTGATCGGCGCGTGGCTGACGCTGGGACTCGGCGTGTGGATCCGGCCCGTCAGCACGCTCGGATGGTTCGAACTGGCATGCTGTGCATTACCGGTCCTGGGCGTGACCGGCGCGGTCGGTTTCGCACTCTACCAACGCTGCGGCTATCCACACGAGTGGACGGAACTCGACGCAAAGCACGCGTGGGATAAAGCGCCTGTTGACCCTCGCTGGCATGATGTCGTACGCGTCTTCATCATCCCGGAGTAGAGGGGGGCGTGACGCGTTAGCGAAGAACGGATTCCATTCGGGGGCCCGGTCGATAACGACTGGGCCCTCTTCACGTTTATTGACTTTCCTGCTTCGATATTCCAAGATGCACTCGACCATTGGAGGGCCGGTCTTTCTTCCTCCCTTCCTGCTAAGGATGGGGCAGGAGGAGATGGCTCTTTCGACAATACGTCACGAAAACCGGGAGGCCGCATGCGCATTCGACATGATTGCATTGATGGCGTCAGGATAGTGTATCTCCGGGGACACCTCGCCGGAGATATGAAAGAGGAAGGACTCCAGCGAGCGCTCCACCGCGTCATCAGGCCGAAGAACGCCCGACTTGTCGTTGACCTCGGCGAGGTCACCTTCATCAGCGTGCTCGTCGTCGACGTCTTCGTCCGGGCGCACCTCAAGCTCCGCAGTTTCGGCGGACGACTGGTCTTCTGCAGGGCGAACGAGTACGTCGGCAACCTGATGGTCACGATGACGGACCTCGAATTCCCGTTCGAGCTCGTCCCGGCATTCGAGGAAGCGAAAGCGCTGCTCCTCGCGCCGCCGGAACCAGTACCGATCGTGGAGGCATAATGTTCACACGCTATGAGAACGGCGGCACCGTCATCATCGTGCAGCCCGAAGGCGAGCTGCATAAGATACGAGGCCAGGAACTGGAGAATCTCGAGTCCGAGCTCGAGACTCTGCTCAAGCGACCGTCGGTCACCACGATCATCGTGGACCTGACCGCGGTCTCGCGCGTCAACAGCGGCGGCATCGGTCCGCTCGTCGAAGGTCATCGGCACATGCTCGAGCGGGCAGGACGCTTCATCGTCATCGCGACACCGGGGTCCGCCGCCAGGAAGCTGTTCGAGATCACGAAGCTCGACCAGGCGCTGGTGGTGAAGGACTCGATGGAGGAGGCTCTGCGCGAGATCGATGCGCACCGACCGTGAGCGACGTGACGTGAAGCACTTGTAACAAGCCAGAGGGCCCGGTTCCGACCGAGCCCTCTTGTCATACCCTTCCCCTCATTGAGGGGAAGGGAGGAAGTCGAGCAAAGCGAGACGACGGAATGGGGTAATACACCTCCCCTCTTCGAGGGGAGGGGAGCAAACCGCAAGCTTGAGTTAAACGAAAGCGCAGCGGCGATGCGGAGAGGGGTTATACCCTTCCCCTCAATGAGAAAAAGGGAGGAGGAGTGAGCTTGAACAAAGAACGTGATAGCGTTCTGCAGTGAGAGCCACGGGGGGTCATGCTTCTTCTCTTAACAAATACCAAAAAGGGGAAACCGTTCAGGTTGTCCCTTCGAAATGCTATTCGTATCTTAACGCCTCGATCGGGTCTTTACGCGCCGCCTTGATCGCCGGCAGTAAGCCGAAGACCACGCCGACGCCGAGCGAGAACAGCGTGGCGATAAGGATCGACTGGAGGCTCATGTCGATCGTCAGGGAATATTTCTGTTTGACGATGATACTCGCGATGCTCACGATCGCGACTCCGATCGCGCCGCCGACGATGCCGAGCGTCATGGACTCCGCGAGGAACTGGCCGAGGATGCTCGCGCGGGTCGCGCCGAGCGCCTTCCGTACGCCGATCTCCTTCGTCCGTTCGGACACGGCAACGAGCATGATGTTCATGATGCCGATACCACCGACGAGCAGCGAGATCGATGCCAGCGCGACAACCGCTTTGGTGATCAAGCCGAGTATCTTGTCGACGACTTTCAGGATGTCATCCTGCGTGAAGACCGTCGTATCCTCGGTACCGTGCAGCTCCTTCAGCTTCGCCTCGATCGCCGCCTTCACGACCTTCGCATCGGCGCTGTCGTTCGCTTTGACCCCGATACGGAACACCTGTGTGTTCGGGTTGATGGCCTTTGCAGTGTTGAACGGGACGATCACCATGGCAAAGGCCATCAACCCG
>Ga0265297_10009887_pt1 | contig 12162 bp, 12 predicted proteins | sample Munlanlwell13791_FD_192502 | JGI IMG/M metagenome (GOLD analysis project Ga0265297, IMG submission 192502) | Leachate microbial communities from a municipal landfill in Southern Ontario, Canada - Leachate well 137-91 | ecosystem: Engineered > Solid waste > Landfill > Unclassified | place...
CGGATGGTATGGTCAATATTTCGGTGAGGGATACCGGTGTGGGAATACCAAAAGACGATTTGGATAAAGTATTCGACAAATTTTACCGCGTCGAAAGAAGCGATACCGCGGGGATTTCAGGCACCGGTTTGGGGCTGTCTATAGTGAAGGATATCGTCGATATGCATAAGGGCGTAATATCCGTGGAGTCCGAGATAGATAACGGTTCAAAATTTATGGTCGCGTTACCTAAGAGCTTAAGAAGATAACCCGCGCTTATGGTCGTGTATAGCTATAAAATACGATAAATGCCTGTATCGCTGTATTTATCAGCCTTTTGCCTACCATAATACTCTTCAGAAGAGCGCCCGTTTGATAAGAAGCTTGATTTTATAATAGAGGTGTGTTAATTTCATCCTATGTCTTATATCGTATTTGCCCGAAAATACCGGCCGCAGGCCTTTGACGAAGTTATAGGCCAGTCCCATATAACGACGACGCTTGGGAACGCGATCGCTCAAAACAGGGTCGCTCACGCCTATATATTCTCCGGTCCGCGCGGCGTAGGTAAGACTACGACGGCCAGAATATTCGCGAAAGCCCTCAATTGCGAACGGGGCCCCACCGCGGATCCGTGCAATAAGTGCCCTTCATGCCTTGAGATCGCCCAGGGGTCGAGTCTCGATATCCTTGAGATAGACGGCGCTTCCAATAGAGGTATAGATGAGATAAGAAATTTGCGCGAGAATGTTAAGTTCTCTCCCTCCAGGGGCCGTTTCAAGATCTATATAATCGATGAAGTCCATATGCTCACCCTCGATGCTTTCAACGCTCTTCTTAAGACGCTCGAAGAACCTCCGGCGCATGTTAAGTTTATATTCGCCACAACCCAGGCGCATAAAGTTCCGCCTACAATACTTTCACGCTGCCAGAGGTTTGATTTCAGGCGCATTTCGATAAAAGATATAGTAGAAAGCCTTAAGGCTATCGCGGAGAAAGAGAACCTGAAAGTCGACGATGATGTATTGATACTGATGGCTAAGCATTCCGACGGCAGTATGAGGGACGCACAGGTGGTGCTCGACCAGGTATCGTCATTTGCTGACGGCAGGATCTCGCTTGAAGACGCGTCAAAAATACTCGGCGCGGTAAGCGACGACATTCTCTTCAACCTGGCGGATTCCATTAAAACCAAAGACGCTCTCAAAGCGTTAAAGATCATCGATGACCTTTCAAACGAAGGCAAAGATGTTATGCAGATCGTGCTGTACCTTATAGAGCATTTCAGGGATCTATCGGTGGCAAAGATCAATAAGGATCCCAGGGCTCTGATAGACGCGTCGTCTGAAAAGATAAAGAGATATGAAGAACAGGCCGCAAAGTTTACGTTAGAAGAGATGCTCTATACCATATATACGCTTTCAAATACTATCGATTTTGTAAGAAAATCGAGCATGGCCAGGGTACCTTTCGAGGTTGCCATGATAAAATTAACCAGGATGGGTTCGATCGTCTCCCCGGCCGATCTGATGGAACGCCTTGAAAAGATAGAGCTTGGCTTAAAGAATAATGCCGGACCGTCATATTTATCAAAACCGGACGCAGACCCCCGGGGTATACATCCGCGGGGTATACATCCGGTTTTGGCACAGGAGCCGCATAAAGAAGCAAAGCCGGATAAGAAGTCTCACCACAAAGGCCTCGATGAGATAATAGGGTTCTGGAATGCTATTACCGACCGGGTAAAAGAGCGCAAGATATCCGTGGCCATGTATCTTAACGAAGGATATCCGGAAAGCGTCGATTCCGGTACATTGTCGATATCATTTCCCAAGTCGTCAAAATTCCATAAGGATACGCTCGAGTCTCCCGAGTGCAAAAATATTATACTGAAGGCCATAAAGGATGTGACTGGTCTCGACCTTAAGCTCCGGCTTACGATCTCGGAGAATGGCTCCGGTAAGAATGGTATGCTGAAAGACGCTATGGATGGCTCCGACAGCACTATAAAGGAGATTTCATCGAAGAAGGAGAGTTCCGAGCCGATAATAAGCGATGCCCTGGAGATATTCGGCGGTGAAATAGAGGGTGAATCCGGCAGGGTTAAAACAAAATGAACGCTTTTCCGATATCGATGAAACTTTTAATAGGGGAATTCTCCAAGATGCCCGGTATAGGGCCCAAGAGCGCCCAGCGGTTGGCCTATCACATATTAAGATCATCGAAGAATGACGCCGAGTCCCTGGCGAAAGCGATAGTCAAAGTGAAGGAGTCGGTAAGGTTCTGTAAAACCTGTAATAATTTAAGCGATGAAGAGGTATGCGAGATATGCAATAGCGGTGAGAGGGACAGGTCCATGCTCTGTGTGGTCGAAGAACCCAATGATATCGCGGCTATAGAGAAAGCCAGAGAGTATAACGGTATCTATCATGTCCTATTGGGGTCTTTGTCGCCATTGGATGGAATAGGCCCTTCGGACCTGAAGATAAAGGAGCTTTTTGAGAGAGTTAAGAAAGATAAATTCAAAGAGATTATAATAGCCACAGACTTTAATACCGAAGGTGAAGCTACGGCGCTATACCTGATGAAGCAGCTTAAGTCTTTTGGCCCTAAGATAACCAGGGTCGCTTATGGCATACCTGTAGGCGGCGATCTTGAATATGCCGACCAGGCCACTATATTGAAGGCATTCGAAGGCAGGCGGGAAGTAAGAAGTTGACATATTATGGTTCGTTTGATAGAATGTTGTCTCAGTTAGCGTAGAGCGTTCTTCCGCCTCCGCCAAGACTTCGGCGGACAGGTAAAAGCGCTCTGCAATTAAAGGAGGAAAAAATGGGTATGTTAGAAGCGATAAAGAAGGGCTTTGGTGTCGCGAGCAAGAATATGGCTCTTGTCCTGGTTCTTTTTGTATTTAATCTCATATGGAATATAGTCAGCATAACCTTTATGCCGGCAGGCGCATTGCCTGCTCCGGGAGCCGGCGCAGCGGTTACCCCGGAAGTTCCGCCGCAGACCGCTTTAGCTACACTTATATTCAGCATACTCTTCATTTTGGTCAGCATCTTTATGCAGGGAGGCTCTTTAGGCGTAGTGAGGGACTACATTAAGGAAGGGAAGATGAAACTGTCGCAGTTCGCTTCCTACGGTTTAAAGTACTATTTGCGCCTGTTTGGCCTGGGACTCATCATAATCTTGTTTGTTATTTTAGTAGCTGTAATAGCCGCCTTAATAGTAGCCGCTACAGCTCCTTTAAATAATGCCATAGCTACAGTTATAGCGTCCATTGTAGCTATTGCTATAGGGTTGGTGGGACTATACTTTGTAATATTGCTTGTGATGTCTCCTTATACAATGGTTTCCGATGAGGTAGGCATTGTAGAATCGATGAAGAGAAGCATGAGAGTGGTAAAAAAATCCTTTGGGAAGATATTACTGCTCTTGATTCTGCTGGTGCTTATAGCAATAGGTATCGGAGTATTACTTGGCGTAACGACCGGACTGTTAACGCTGGCATTGCCCGCGAAAACGGGGCAGATTATAATAGGAGTGGTAAATAGCCTGTTTAACGGATATTTCGGTATTGTTATGATGGCCTCGTTCATGGCACTCTACATGGCGCTTGCAGGACAAGAGAAGGCCGTAGCTCAGAAGGTTTTTTAGAGATATATAGAAAAAAATGAAAAATTTAATAGAAATTCGCTGGCATGGAAGGGGCGGCCAGGGAGCTAAGACGGCTGCCCTTTTGCTTGGTGACGCGGCGCTTGCGAAAGGCTTGTATATCCAGGCGTTTCCGGAATATGGCCCCGAACGGATGGGCGCCCCGGTAGCCTCTTTTAACCGTATCTCTCCAAAGCCAATATTACTTCATTCGGGAGTGACGAATCCCGACGTTGTCGTAGTCCTGGATCCCACATTGATAGAATCCGTAAATGTTACCGAGGGCATGAATGAGAACGGTATTCTGATCGTGAATACGGAGCGTGCTCCCAAGGAAGTAAAGAGCGATTGCGGCGTAAAAGGCGATATTAAAGTATTTACCGTAGACGCTTCCGGGATATCTAAAGACTGCATAGGCAAAGATATACCTAATACTCCGATGCTCGGTGCGCTGGTGAAAGCTACGGGCATTCTGGATTTCAAAGAGATGCTGGAAGATACAAAGCATAAGCTTGAGAAGAAATTTAAGTCAAAGCCCGAAGTGATAGAGGGCAACCTGAAGGCTATAGAGCGCGCTTTCAATGAAGTAAAATCATAGTTAGTTGATAGTTCATAGTTAATAGTTGATAGTTAAGGTGAGAAGATGGCTGAAAAAACACAGAAACCGGGTTGGAAGAGTTTACCGAAGGGCGACGTCATAGAAGGCGGCGGCACCGCGCGGGAATTCAAGACCGGCGACTGGAGAAGCGAGAGACCTGTACATATTCCCGAGAAGTGCATACATTGCCTGACCTGTTGGATATACTGTCCGGATTCGGCCATTGTTACTAAAGACGGCAAATTTGTCGCGTTTGACTACAAATATTGTAAAGGCTGCGGAATTTGCGCGCATGAATGCCCCGTTAAAGGCAAGGCCATAAAAATGGTCTCTGAAAAGGAAGCTAAGAAGAACGAGAAGATATGTCAAAAATAAACGTAGTGGCTAGAACCGGTAATGAAGCTATGGCAGAGGCCATGCGCCAGATAAATCCTGACGTAGTGGCTGCCTATCCCATCACACCGGCTACGGAAATAGTACAGATATTTGCAAGCTACGTGTCCGACGGCCTGGTAGATACGGAATTTGTGCCGGTAGAGAGCGAACATTCGGCGATGTCGGCCTGTATAGGCTCCAGCGCGGCAGGCGGCAGGACCATGACAGGTACTTCCAGCCAGGGCCTGGCTCTTATGGCGGAGATATTGTATGTAGCCTCAGGCTTGAGGTTGCCCATAGTGCTCGCTGAAGTTAACAGGGCGTTATCGTCTCCTATTAATATACATTGCGATCATTCAGACACTATGATGGTGAGGGACGCGGGATGGATACAGATATTTTCGGAGAACGCGCAGGAAGCTTACGATAATATGGTCCAGGCTGTGAAGATAGCCGAAACAGCCGCATTGCCTACGATGGTTACCACCGATGGATTTATTATAAGTCATGGCATGGAGAGAATAGAGATATTTGAGGATAAGGACGTTAAGGATTTTGTCGGGCCAAAGAAGCTGGGACAATATCTCTTAAATCTGGAGAAACCCATCACTTTAGGGGCACTCGATCTTCAGGATTATTATTTTGAGCACAGGCGGCAGCTTGCCGAAGCCATGATAGATTCAAAGAACATAATACTCGATGTTGCGAAGACGTTCAAAGATAAGTTCGGACGCGCCTACGGATTATTCGAATCATATAAACTGGATGACGCCGATCGTGCCATAGTAGTGATGGGGTCTACTGCCGGGACGGCTAAAGTTGTTGCGGACGGCTTAAGGGCAAAAGGCATAAAGGCGGGAGTGCTGAAACTCAGGGTCTTCAGGCCGTTCCCGAAAGCGGAGGTGGCAGAAGCTTTAAAAAATATTAAGGCTGTCGCGGTGATGGACAGGTCGGATACTATAAGCGGCCATGAGGGGCCTTTAGCTCTTGAGGTAAAGGCCGCATTATTCGATTCAAATATAAAGAAAGAGGTACCTGATTACATATTCGGCCTTGGCGGCAGAGAGGTAAGGCTGGAGGATATAGAGTCAGTATATAAAGATCTCGGCGATATAATAGATGGCAAGAGCAAGGACAGGGTGACTTACCTGGGTGTGAGAGAGTAATGGCGAATATAAAAGAGCTTTCCAAACAGAAAGAGTTATTTACAGGCGGGCATCGCGCGTGCGCGGGATGCGGCGCTGTGATAGTTGCGCGGCAGGTTCTTGCGGCGGCCGGTCCAAATACAGTGGTTGTGAGCGCTACAGGATGTCTGGAGGTAGTATCCACGATATTTCCTTATACCGCCTGGAACGTGCCGTTTCTGCACAGCGCTTTTGAAAACGCGGCGGCTACGATAAGCGGCGTCGAAGCCCTCTATAAATCATGGGTAAGACAGGGGAAATATGATAAGAAGCTCAATTTTATAGCATTCGGCGGAGACGGCGGCACATATGATATAGGTTTGCAGTCGCTTTCTGGTGCCATGGAGAGAGGGCATAATATACTTTACGTCTGTTACAATAACGAAGCTTATATGAATACCGGTGTTCAACGTTCAGGAGCCACTCCTAAAGGGGCCGATACGACCACGGCACCGGTTGGTAAAGTAAAAAAAGGCAAAGAACAGTATAGGAAGAATCTAACCGAGATAATGGTCGCTCACGGTATACCCTATGCGGCACAGTCCGTTGTAGGGAACTGGCGCGATCTGACTTCAAAAGTTGAGAAGGCGTTGTCTATAGAAGGCCCTAAATTTATCAATGTATTCCAGCCGTGCAGGCTTGGATGGGGATATAAGCCGGAACTTACCTGTGAACTTGGGCGGCTGGCTGTGGAGACATGCGCCTGGCCCCTATACGAGGTAGTTAACGGACAGTACAAGATAACTTATAAACCCAAAGAGAAGAAGGCCGTATCGGAGTGGTTGAACATGCAGGGCCGTTTCAGGCATCTGTCGAAACCCGAAAATAAGTCTATTGTGGATGATATACAATCACATATTGATAAGTCCTGGGAAGGCCTTCTTAAGAAAGAAGAGGTAGTTTAGTTATCCCGCCGGTAGGAACAATCCTCTTTTTTGCATATTTCGCAAGTCGATCCGAATTCTGTGAATACTCCTTTATCCGCTATGGCAACGACCGCGGATATAGATTTTTTCGGATGCATCATGCAGCTTTCGGTTAACGATACCCCTATTTTGGAAAAATCCAGGATTTTAGCGAGTATGCGCTGTTCTTCGATCGGCCAATCGCAATAACCCGGACTGTAACGCCTTGAAACGCTCCTCTTAAGCATCGAATAATCTTTCCGGATCTTCTTCTCAACCGCATCCGTAAGGGATTCGACAGCGAATGAACCTATCCTGTCGAGCAGATACCCCTCAAGAGGTTCTTTGCCTTTTGTGAGGACGCTCGCCGCATTCTCGATTTTTTCGCCTATCGTTGTTAGAATTATGACCATATGGCTCGCGCCTTTTATGTATTCGGATATTTTACCGGATGAGAATCTTATGCCGCCTTCGAGCTCTATAAAATCCGTACCAACGGCAGTTATCTTTTTTACCGCATGCATATAATCAGGTTTTGAGAGTGTTTTTGCTTTAACAAGGCATTCATCAAGACTCCTGGATATGGCAACGCCTCTGTCGCTATAGTCGTTAGCGTCTATTTTCTCACGGGCCATTAGCTCGTTCTTTATCCAGGCCCAGTCTATAGTAGCTCTGTTTTTTGAGAATAGGAGAATACCTGCCATAATAAGGAGTATGCCGGGTATCACCGGTAATACCAGGCCGGCTATACCGATAAATATAAGGAAGATGCCTATTATTTTTGTGCGCACAGGAATCTCTTTATCCTGACAAGAGCTTCTCTGATGTTGCTTATGCTTGAAGCGTAAGATATGCGGACATAACCTTCGCATGACGGACCAAATGCGGTTCCGGGGACCAGGGCGACACGTTCTTTATCCAGGAGTTTTTTTGCGAATTCCATCGAAGATAGGCCGGAACTTTTTATAGAAGGGAAGGCATAGAAAGCCCCTTCAGGCTTATGGCAGGATAACCCGACTTCATTCAATCCCGACACTACATATTCGCGACGTCTTTTGTATTCGCGCTTCATATCACGGGTAGACCTTTCCCCGTTCTTTAAGGCTTCGCGCGCGGCCATCTGCGACATTATCGGAGCGCATAGCATGGTGTACTGATGGATCTTTGTCATCATGGCGATAACATCTTTTGGGCCGCATGCGTAACCTATCCTCCAGCCGGTCATAGCGTACGATTTTGAGAAACCGTTCAGGTAGATAGTCCTATCTTTCATTTTTGCCAGAGTAGGGAAGGCCGTGTGATCGAAATCATATGTAAGGTCGCCATATATTTCATCGCTGATCATTATAAGGTTCTTCTTTAATATGACTTTGGCTATAGCGTTCAACTCCTTCCTCGTGTATGAAACACCGGTAGGATTATTAGGGTAATTCAGTATTATAGCCTTGGTCTTATTGTCGCAGTGTTTTAATATATCCTCAGGAGTCAGCTTAAAACCGTTCTCAGGGCTTTGCCGTATGAATACCGGATGGCCCCCGGCTAATGTTACCAGAGGGCCGTACGATACATAGTATGGCTCCGGGACGAGTATTTTATCGCCCCTGTTAATTATTGCGCGCACAGCAAGGTCGAACGCTTCGCTTACGCCCACGGTTATCAGGATCTCGTCTTCGGGGTCATACTTAAGGTCGTGTTTATTCTCAAGGTAGCCTGATATATCCTTTCTCAGCTCTATTATTCCTTTATTGGATGTATACGAAGTATAACCTTCTTCAAGAGAAAATATAGCGGCTTCGCGGACATTCCACGGCGTAACGAAATCGGGTTCGCCGATACCGAGCGATATTACATCCTTCATGCCGAGAACAAGGTCGAAGAAGACCCTTATGCCGGATGGAGGGATATGTTCTGCCAGTTTAGATGTTCTCATATTAAGCCTTCAGTTTTCAGCTTTTATAATGAAATCGCTTCTCTTTTATCTCTCTTTGCCTGCCTTAAGATATCCCCGTCCTCTTTGTATTTTTTCAGGATAAAATGTGTGACGGTGCCGCGGACATTCTCCATAGGAGCTAATTTAGATGATACGAAATTTGAAACGGTGTGTATATTTTTACCTTCAACAACCACCAGGAGATCGTATGTACCGCTCATAAGATAACAAGCGCTCACCTCAGGGAATTGATAGATGCGTTCGGCCAGATAGTTGAAGCCGACATCTTTCTTGGGAGTTATCTTCACCTCTATAAGGGCCCGCACATCGGATCCTTCATCCTTGACGAACTCCTTATTTATCACCGTCTTATATTTTAGTATGATCCCGTCTTTTTCGAACTTTTTGATGGCTTTTTTTACGGCCTGTGCCGAACTTCCCGTCATTCTGGCTATCTCTTCCGGCGTTGTCCTTGCATCTTTCTCAAGTATCTCTAGAATCTCGTTCATCGTTCCCTCCCTATATGCTCATTCGTATTGCGTATTAAGTACAGCGTATTGTGTAACTCTATACTCAATATGCAATACTAAAAAAGGGCTAACCCGTCTCTTATGAGGTCAGCCCCTTTTTTTCAGATATTAATTATTGACTCTGAACTATTTAGCGGATGCCTCCTCTTCGATATTGCCGGCCGCCGCAGGTGCCTCGCCGCCCGAAATATATTTACTCAAAACCTCCCAAGTCCTTTTTCCTACCACGCCATCGGACGCAAGGCCGTTAGCGCTCTGAAATTTCCTTATCGCGGATCTCGTCTTTCGGCCCTTTACGCCGTCTATCTCGCCTTTATAAAATCCGGCGTTACGCAGGCATGACTGGATCTCTTTTATGTGTTCTTTGTACTGATGGCTTCTCTTCTCTTTGATCCTGACGTTTGATTTTCCTGAAGAAGCCCGCGCGGCTCTTTCGGCCTTTAGCTCTTCCACCCTCTGTGCCTGCTCCATGGCAAGGCGCTCAACCTCGGATTGTTTAGTCTCCACGCCTTCGACTCTCGTCTCAAGAGTGTCGACTTTGGTCTTTATACCTTTCACATCTTCGGAAAGCTTCTTCTGGGCGGAACTGCAGCCGGATATGCTGAACGCGGATAATATCATTAATGCCAAAACTACGAAACTCAATCTCTTCATCGGAACCCCTCCTCAGATTTGCGTGCAAATTTGATACCGATCCGCCGAAGACGCAGAAGTATCTCTCCACACTTATTGTTAAAGAAATTATATGTTAATGCGATGGAAAAATCAAGATAATTTTGTTTCCAGATCCTTGTATTGCCGCCAGATTTCTTCGGGCATCTTATCCGCAAATTGTCTTAAGAATATCTTCACGTCTTCAAGCTCATTCTTCCAGTCTTTCGGATTGACCTCAAAAAGTTTTTCCATATTTTCTTTGTTGATGTTTAACCCGGTTAAATCAAGTTCCTCTAAATTTGGGACTATGCCTATCGGCGTTTGACGTCCTTTAGGCCCGCCCTTCACCCTTTTAACTATCCATTCCAGAATACGTATATTGTCTCCGAATCCCGGCCACACGAAAGAGCCTTTATCGTCCTTCCTGAACCAGTTTACGGAGAATATCCTGGGTGGTTTCGTCAGCTGCCGGCCGATCTTCAACCAGTGTCCGAAGTAATCGCCCATACTGTACCCGCAGAAGGGTAGCATCGCCATGGGGTCGCGCCTTAAGACCCCGACTTTGTGGGCTGCCGCGGCGGTTGTCTCTGAGCCCATCCTTGCGGCGGCAAATACGCCATTTGGCCAATCGAAGCTTTCATATACCAGGGGTATCAGATTGGTCCTCTTCCCGCCGAATATCATCGCGGATATCGGCACGCCTTTGGGATTATCCACCTCTTTAGAGAGTGTCGGAGCGTTGTACAGGGAGACGGTGAATCTTGAATTGGGATGCGCCGCTTTTGCGCCCGAAGCGCTGTCCCACGGTTTGCCCTGCCAGTCTATGAGATTTTTTGGTGTGGCGCCATCGAGACCTTCCCACCATGGCTCGTTGGTATCCTTATTTAGCGCGGTATTCGTAAATATAGTAGGATAGAATTTATCTTTTTTCAATGTTCTCATCATGTTGGGGTTCGTATTCATTGAAGTTCCGGGCGCTACACCGAAAAAACCGGCTTCGGGATTTATCGCCCAGAGTCTTCCGTCGGGACCTGCGTGAAGCCATGCTATATCATCGCCGAGCGTCCATATCTTGTAGCCGGGCAGGGCGGATTCCATCATCGCGAGGTTTGTCTTCCCGCAGGCGGAAGGCATTGCCGCGGTAACATATGTTATATCGCCGTCGGGGCTTTGTATTCCCAATATCACCATGTGTTCGGCGAGCCAGCCTTCCTGAAGGCCGAGCCACGAAGCTGTGCGCAGAGAAAAGCATTTCTTACCCAAAAGAGCGTTGCCGCCATAACCGGATCCCAGGCTCCATACGAAATGTTCGAGAGGGAAGTGCATTATAAAACGCTTTTCCGGATTGAAGTCGCCCACGGAATGAAGGCCCCTTACGAAATCTTCCCTGTTTCCTATCTTATCGATAATGGTCTTGCTCATCCTGGTCATTATTCGCATACTGACGGCAACATAAGATATGTCGGTCAGCTGGATGCATGCTTTAGCATAAGGCGAGTCGGGGTGGCCCATCATATATGGAAGGACATACATCGTCTTTCCGGCCATGCAGCCATCCGATAATTTACGCATCATGGCTTTTGCTTCTTCGGGAGCCATCCAATTATTATTCGGTCCCGCAGTAAGCCTATCCGGGTAACATACGTAAGTGAGATGTTCGGTGCGGGCGACATCCGTAGGATGGCTTCTATGAAGATAAGCCTTGGGCCATCCTTTATGGTTCAACTCGTGAAAAACAGGCTGACCGTTAATGCGTTCTTCACGGATGCCGGTCTCTATTATTTTATGGGCTTCTTCCTCGGAACCGTTGCACCAGTATATCTTATCGGGTTTTGTAAGCTTCGCCTGCTCTTCAACCCATTTTTCAAGCGGTGTAGCCATAAAATATTATTCAGCCTTTCAGAGTCTTTAAATTTCTATTGACGGCCGTGACCTTTAGTTCGCCCCTCGGTTTATCGAGGTCTTTTGGCAGTATCATCTTATTGTCGATCAGGCTCGCGCCTATGATGCCTTCGAAGGACTGGCGCAGCATCCATCCGGCGGCGCCCGTGTATCCGTGCCATATCATTCTTCCCGGATCGAATGCGGTCAGCATATCCGCCGCCTGTTTATTTGGCTGGCCGCCGTATATCTCGATCTCGGATCCCTTCACATGAGGTATGGCCGATATCTTGAGCCACAGCCTGTATGCTGTCCGGCGGTATTCGTTCGCTTTTTCGGCGTCGCCCCTTTTCTCGAATTGCTCGGCTAATATCCTGGCCGCTCTCACAAGCCATTGAACGCCGTGGCAGTACATGCCGTTTTCGCGTACGCCTTCGGGATATTTGCTGCTTCTGCCGAGATACGGTTG
>Ga0265297_10009888_pt1 | contig 12160 bp, 15 predicted proteins | sample Munlanlwell13791_FD_192502 | JGI IMG/M metagenome (GOLD analysis project Ga0265297, IMG submission 192502) | Leachate microbial communities from a municipal landfill in Southern Ontario, Canada - Leachate well 137-91 | ecosystem: Engineered > Solid waste > Landfill > Unclassified | place...
TCTCCGCTCTAAAGAGAGAGCGGATGATCGAATAGCAGGTTGTGGCGTTCCTTTCTCCCAAACAAAATTTCCAAGAACAACTTGACGACCGGCTACATAGCAGGAAAGGCGGTTCCCAAACCCTCCGCCAAACCTTTTTGTGCCTTTTGCGGATTCCGCAGGCAGCTCCTGCTGTCCCAATCGTGGCCGGTCGCCCGAAAGCGGCCTGCGGAATCCGCAAAAACGTCCAAAAGTTTTGGTATCTTCCGAGTGAAATCTGTTGCAAGATGCGCAAGAACATTCAACGTCGAACATTCAACGTCCAACGTCGAAATCATCCACGTTGGATGTTGAACGTTGAATGTTCGATGTTCGTGTCTTGGTTCCGGCTATGCCGGGTTGGGAAGGGGTGTTGGGGAGCACCCTTTTTCAAAAGGGTGGCCCCAATATCATCCGACAAAACGGTCATATACCCGAGCGTGCCGGGCCGTATACCCCGTCGGTTGCCCCCCCTGGGACCGCCGAGCCCCAGCTCGGCGCGAATCCGGGCCGGCGCGCTGTTCCTGCCAATGTTTTTTGAACAGAAGGCAGCGAAGGGGGAAGTGCCGGGGTGACTTTTCATTTGCCTCTATGTTTATGGCTTATCGTGCAAGATGTGCCTGATTGCGGAGGGTTGACCCCATTTTTCCTATGGGCGCGTCAGATATGGGACATGGCATGCAGGGCTATTGCGGCGCCACCAGCAAGGCCCGACACAGCGCCCGCCAAGAGGCTCCAGCGGAGGCGAGCTGAGCGCAAACACGCGCCGATAGCAGCTCCGAACAGAGCTATGGCGGAGAACATGAGAAGCAAAGGCGAAACCAGCGACCAGAAGTCCGCGGGCCCACCGATCCACAAAGCCATGCTCAGCAATGCCAGGAAAGCCGCCGCCCCAGAACTCAGCACGTTCCTTATCCTCATCCTCATTCCTGTAGCTGAATTATTCATGAACAATGGTGTTTCCCCGGCTTTGTCCCCAACGGGGACTGACCTGTCCAGCCCAGGGTCGAACGACCCTGGGAAAATCGGCATTAACCGCATTCGTCCCTGAAGGGGACGCACATCGTTACGCATGGTTAGGTGTAGGGGCGAATGAAGAATAAAGAACCTTCACATGTGGCACCCCTACAGGGTGCAACTCGGGTTGGGATTGTTTTCATGCCCCAGGGTTGTCCAACCCTGGGCTGAACACGTGCGTCGCCGTTGGCGACCGAAATTCATGAATAATTCAGGCTAGCGCTCATACCTCCACCACCGAACGTTACGGCTCAGCGTGCATCCGCTGGAGCCGGTGGTTGGACGCGCTCCTATCTCATCCATTCACCTTGAATCGTTCCACATGCGAGGTCAATCAGGATGTCTGGTGCATCTGGCAATGTGTCGCGCAGTCGTTTTGCCAGAGTAAACAGATGCTCGTACTTCCTGACGACCTCTGGAGTTGATGACCCCATGTGCGAAAACTGATAGCGGCGCATCTCCTTAGCCACAGCCAAGGCAACATTGAGCGCGGCTATGCAACGTTTAGTATCGAGGCCAGCACAGCTTTTTCGGCGAACGAAGGTTTTCTGGATAGTGGAAAGATCGTCCTTTGTCTCACCCCTCCGATCAACTACGGGCAGAGCCGTTTCCCACGCCTTTTGCAGAAGGAGCGATTCGATGTATGCCTCATTGATGTTCATTTTCGTTTTCATTTGTTCAACTATATAGACGTCCAATCGCAAACCCCGGGTGTCGTCCCCGAAATCGGCCTGCGCCCGGCTCGTTGTTTCTATCATACCGTGCTTGGGCGCGGGTCGCAAGCGTCGTCTAGCCCGGCCCCAGCCGGGTTAGGCGTCCAATCGGACTTTTTTAGGGCCATCGGTACTCGTCCCTATGGCGCCTGTTTTAATAACCATTTTAAGATTTTCTTCATTGATAGTCTCTTCCGGCCACCACTGCTCTGGAGGGAATTTTTTATAATGCTTTTTGCAATATTCAAAACCGCGTATTGTTAACGCGTATTGTCCGTTGGATGTTTCTGTTATTAAACCTTCGCCGATAAGTTTAGCACCGGCTTCTTGGAATGCTTGTTTTTCAGATGGTGCGGAGAAATTCATGCCGAATGTAAATAGAATTGATAGATCTGGCCATTTATTTACTTGTTTAGTCCATAATGTATTTAAAATCATGTATTCCATTAATGTGCGACTATCTCCTCGGATAATTATAACTGAAATTTCTAAAATAAATAGTGCTACAAAGTACATCAAAAATGCTTTTGCAGCGATCGCTGAAACTAAGATGGAATATATCCCTAATACCCAAACAGCATATTTTCTCTTTGGTTGAAATAGAGAAAGAAAAGTAAATATTATCCCCAAGACAACAGACACCGCGAATGATAATTGAAAAAATTAAATCTAGGAGGGGTATTTTCATATATATACCATTTTACTGTTAATCCTTGCGGAGCGTTACCACCATTCTCACGGCGACCTGTAGGAACGGGCGTGCCGCCTGTTGTGGGACATGCCGGGGAAACCGCGGGGGTTTCCGCGCCAATTCATGAATCAGGGTAAGGAACCGCGCGGGTCGCCGGTGCGCTGGAAGTACTCGCGCAGGTTGGACGGGCGGTAATTCCGGTCGTTGTCCCAGCGGCGGAGCACCGATTCATGAACGGCCTGCGTCGGATCGGCCTGCGGCGGGGTACCGTTGGCCGCGGTGGTCAGTCCGATGGCACGATCTACGCGGCCTTTTAGGCGGCAGTACCAAGTCATGGAGTCATGAAGCGCCGTATCTGGGTATTCCGCAATCGGCAGTTCGGCCATGGCCTCATCGTCCAGTTTCAACCCGGCACTGGCGGCCTTGCCGAGCATCCACTGCAGGGGGATGTTTGAGGCGTTCTTCTTCTTGTCCGCCAAGGAGGCGTAGCCGCCGCCGACGTCGCTGTGCGCCCCGCAGAACCAGACCTGCTCCACTTTCTGCGACGGCTTGGGGATGTAGCTCCATAGGGAGGGCTGGAACGGCGCCCGGTGCTCGTCAATGGCCAGGGCGTGGCAGGCGTTTTCGACGGTGCGGCTCAATTCGGTGTCGTGAAACTGATATTTCGGGGCCTCGCCGCCGTTTTTCGGAATGCCCAGGGAGCCCACGGTGTCCCAGACGCCGATGAACTTGATGGGGATGGGGGCGTCCGGGGATAGGGAATACTGTTGGCGGAACGCCACCGCTTTGGCATCGTCGGGACGGGTGCCACTGTGGTAAAGTTCCTTGGCCATGACGTACTGCTCCACCGCCCCGCGCCGCAGGATGCCGCACTTCCGGATCATGCCGCCGATGCTGCGCACGGTGAAGGCGCCGCGGCTGAACCCGAACAGAAAGATCTCGTCGCCCGGTTCGTAGTTGCCGATCAGGAAGCGGTAGGCATCGTGGATGTTGTCCTCCAAGCCGTCGCCCAGCACCCCGCCCGTGATGTGGTCAGAGAGGTTGTCGGTCCCGACGCCCATGTCGTAGAACAGGACCTGCGGCACGCCGCTGTCGTCGCGTTTGGCAACCCGGTAGGCGAGCCGCACAACGTTGGAGGGAACGGGCCGCCCGTCCGCCAGCGTGTCCGGCTTGTTCCACGTCCCGTCACAGCATAACACGAGTCGTTTCATAAGACCGTCATTCCCTTGTCGTCTGAACAATCCCGCGGCATTGCGGATAGTGCGAACAGCCGTAGAACGAGTTGCCGGCATTGGCGCCCCGTTTGGCCGTGCGCAACACCATGGCGGCGCCGCACAGCGGACAGGCGGGCCGCGGCGCGCCGGCAGCCCCGACGGGCGCTCGGGGCGGCGCAACACTCGGGGCATTTCTCGCGCCGAACACCATGTGTTCCAGCCGGCGGCCGTTCAGGAGTTCAATGGGTTTGCCGTCGGCAAATGCCCGGGCGTCGGGCGTGAAGTCGCCCGTGGTGGCGATCACCACCCGGCTGGCGGACTCCGCACACAGCAGCCCGTACATCCCGCGGACGACATCGACGGTGACCGCTTCGCGGCGCCACTGCTTGCACTGCACCAGCACGGTTTCACCGTCCCGGCGGAGGATCAGGTCAACGCCGCCGTCGGCGCCGCCCCCGCCGGTCTCCTCGACCGCATAGCCCTGCCGGCGGTACGCTTCGCCGACATAGGTTTCGAACTCCCGCCAGGACAGGCTCCGGATGTCACCCAGGCTTTACTGTCCCTGATACAGCCTCCGCCGTCCGACGCTCCTGAAGGCCGAGATAATCCCGCCGCCGACAAAGGCCGCGGCAACCAGGTACGGGAGCGGGCCGGTGCAGAGAAAGTATTTCCAAATTTTATCGGCCGGATCATCGCCGAACTGCAACGGCAGCAGGAACCGCATGGCGAGGAAAACCAAGATGCCGCTACCCACGCCCAATGGCCATGGCAGCTTGGTGAAAAGATCAAAAATCGTCATCCACGGACTGTCGTCCCGTCGCCGTCCCATGCGTTAGGTCCCCCGTTGTGGTTAGTACCGGATTCATCCGTCCTTGGTCAGTTCCCGGCCCCTATTGTTTTCCACTATTTACTGGGTTTCATAGCTGCCACATCCCTATTTCGTTCGGCGTGACGTTCCTTTCATTTCCATGACCGCCTTCTCAATGCTGAACTTTTCTAAAAGCGGCCAATTTTTTTTGTGAAATATTTAATCCGTACTCTGGTTTGCTTGCGAGCTTTTCATACTTTCGGTCAACAAGAAGGGCATTCGGAGTAAGCCATGCAGTTGATGGGATCATGAAGAAATACGGATCTTCACCTTTTATAAAAACAATAATTGCAGCAAACAGGTTGTCGCGAATTTCAAATTTTAGCTTCGGGAAAAAAATGTATTTCTTGCCACGAATAGACTTTACTTGAATGTCAAAGTATCTTCTATCGCCGCCACGAACGACAAAATCAATACCGTGATCATCGACTTCGGATGAATAAACATCCAAACCATAGGAAACGAGGTTTATTTTGAACAAATATTCGGCATATCGTCCCACTTGCAGGTGGTTTAGTCTTTCCCAGTTTTTATCCATGATTTCCCCCCCCCCCGAAATTATTATTAAAAGGTATGTTGCATTACGCCTTGAACTCCTCAAAGAACGCCCGGTCCACCGCGAACGCCTTGACGGGGCGCAAGCCCAGCTCCAGTGGTTCCAGCATTGAGACGAGCTTCTCGCCGTCAACCAGCTCGATCGGCGGAACGCCTTCGCGAACGGCCTCCTTCCGGGCATCCGCGGTGAAGGTTCCGGTGGTGATGACGATACCCTTGTCGGCCCGCCCTTGCATGGCGCCCCGGAAATCCCGCACCTGGCTGGCGCTGACGGCGCCCGCATAACGTTTGCACTGGAAGAGGACTTTGAAGCTCACCAGCAGATTCACTTGGAGAATGCCGATTCCGTCAATGCCGCCGTCCCCCGACTGGCCGGTGACCGTCACCTCCTGGAATCCCGATTCCCGTAGCAGCCGCTGGCTGAACCGTTCAAAACCGGCGGGCGGCAGGGCACGCAGCACGTCCAGCAGCTCCTGCCGGTAGTTGCCGGCGGCAGGTGTGGTGGCATCCTGCGGCGGGGCGGCCGCGGCCTCTTCCACCTCCGCAGAATCTTCTTCTCCGTGGGGCGCCTGAAATTGGGCGTGGATCTCCTTGAACAGCTTCAGCGCATTCGCGAAGGAGAAATCCGTGACCGCACGCCCCTTCTCCGTCAGGGTCCAGACGCCGCGGGAGGAGGAATCGATGATGCCCGCCTTGGCCAGGTAGAACCTTGCCCAAGCCACTTGGTTGTCGAAGCGCGGCAGCCCGCTCGGCAGGGTCTCTGCCTGGGCCTTGGCTGAAACCTTTTTCTGGGCGACCAGCTCGTCGCGGACTTCAACCGGCCGGGCGGATCCGCCAAGTTTTTTGAGGGCTTCGACGACCGGCCAGAAATAACCCACAAATTGAGGACCTTTGGTCGTCAGCATCTCTTTCATGTCTGTACTCCCATTGGGGGGCTGGCCGGGCTATTCCCCGCTGCGTTTTTTTCGGCGTTTCGGCTTCGCCGCCATTCCGGCCTCCAGGGGGCCGGTGGTGAGGTCGGCGTAGCGGGCGAAGAGGAATTCGACGCGGGCGCGGTCGGTGGGGAAGGGGGCGGGGCGGTAGGCGAGGTCGACGGCGCGGTCGAGGGCCTGGTGGGCCTTGACCAGCTCGGGGGGCATGGCCAGCGGGTCGTAGAGGTCGGCCAGGGTGCTGCCCTGCGCCAGGTGCGGCGCCCGCGCGTCGAGCACGGCCTGGGCGCACCGTTCAATGGCGGCCCGGCGCTTGGCCTCCGCCTCCGGCCAGGGGAACGTATTATATACCATGGATCCTGAATAACGGAAATCCGATTTCAATCGTCCCCCAACCTGTTTGACCCAAGCCATGTGCATGGCGGAAGTAAGTACGCCAAAAAGGTATGGACTATCCGATGGAATAAGGAAATTTGTATTGGCAGAAATGATTTCCGGCGGCATAAAACCGATTGGAATGTATTTACGGCGTTCTGAAGAGACTTCTGGAATAAGGATATATTGGGTAGCTGGTTGTGAAATGTAGAAAAATAGTGTTGGCGTATCAGCCGCTTTGCGGGTTGGCGTTGCCGTGCTCTTTTCCCGGAACTCTTTAACGGCCTGGATGCGCTTCATTACTTCCGGCATGTTGCGGAGTTCGCTAGGGGAAGCGTCCTTGAGCCAAAGACACCAGCGCATGTTGCCATTGATGAATTCTTCTGATCCTGTGAACCGACGAAGAAATTTTTCTGCTCCCGGCTCAGCAGCTAGCAGTTCATTTTTTTCGGCATCGGAAAGAATCAAATTACCGCCATCAGATGGTTTGTTTCCGCATCGCATTTCAGGAATATCGTCAAGCGGTTTGGTGCGTTTTGAAACAAGAATATCGGGACTCGGCGTCAAGTAGGGGCTTATATTTCTGACTTCGCTAACGGAACTCTTTTCGCCTTCATAATCGTAAAGTAATTTGTTTGGAATATCAGATGCACCAAAACCGATTATGACGACGTGGACGTGCGCCTTGCCGCGGGCTTCGCTTGTCCACGCAAATGTCCGATGCGCAAAATGGATTTTTATTGGATACCGACCGAAAAGCAACCCCCACACAATCGGGACCTGCTCTCCCTGCGTAATTGAATTGGTGGCAACAAAACCGACGCGAACGGGCGTGTCTTGGATGTATTCCGCCGCACGATAGAACCAGCAAGCGACATAGTCCATATCGCCGATATTCTTTGATCCGTTAAAAACCGAAACCATATCGGCGCGCTGATCGGAATTTTGGTAGTGCTTGCCCACAAACGGCGGGTTGCCGAGGATGTAGGAGCACTGGTCGGGGGGAAGAATGGTTTTCCAGTTGAGGCGCAGGGCGTTGCCGCGGACGATGGTGGCGGCTTTTTTGAGCGGCAGCCGTTGGAAGTACTGGCCCATGCGCTCGGAGAGGCGGACGTTCATCTGGTGGTCCATCAGCCAGAGCGCGGTTTCCGCAATCAGCGCGGGGAACTCTTCGATCTCGATGCCGTAGAACTGGTCGACGTCGATGACGGAGAGCAGATGGATGTCGGTGGTCAGCTGCTGGGTGCCGTGGAGCGCCTCCAGCACGTCCATTTCCAACTGGCGCAGTTCGCGGTAGGTGAGGACGAGGAAGTTGCCGCAGCCGCAGGCGGGGTCGAAGAAGCGGAGCGTGGCGAGCTTGCGGTGGAACTCAGCGAGCTTGGGCTTGCTGGTCTTGACCCGTGCGAACTCCGCGCGCAGGTCGTCGAGGAAGAGGGAGCGGACGACCTTGAGGATGTCGCGTTCGGAGGTGTAGTGGGCGCCGATCTGGCGGCGGGCGGCGGGTTCCATGACGCACTGGAAGAGGGAGCCGAAGACGGCGGGGGAGATGCGGGACCAGTTGAAGCGGGTGCAGGCGACGAGGGCGTCGCGCATCTCGCGGTTGAGGGCGGCCAGGGGCAGGGTTTCGAGGAACAGGCCGCCGTTGACGTAGGGGAAGGCGGCGAGCTCCGCGGGGGTGTTGGCCTGGCGCCGGTCCGGCGCGGTGTCCAGGATCTGGAAGATCTGGGCGAGATGCAGGCCGAGGTCGGAGCCGTCGGCCTTGGTATGGTTGGCGAGGTATCCGGAGAAGGCGTTGGGCTCGAAGATGCCGGTGTCCTCGGCGAACAGGCAGAACAGGATGCGGACGAGGAAGCGTTCCAGCACGTGGCCGGAGTAGCCGCCGGTGGCGATGGCGTCGTGGAGGGCGCCCATGATTTCGGCGGCGCGGATGTTGGCGGGATCCTCGGGGTCGACCCGGTGCTGCTGGTAGCCGGCCATGAAGGCGAAGGCGTGGAGGTGGCGGTGCAGCTCGCAGAGCGGGAACTCGACGGTGTGGACGCGGTGCCCGGCGAACAGCGGCAGGTTCGGCTGCGCCTCCGGCTCCAGGTCGTGGAGGGCGATGCGGGCGAAGTCGGAGACGATGACGTAGCGGGGGATTTCGTCCTGGCGTCCGGAGGCGGCGAGGTTTTGGATGTAGGTGAAGGCCTGGCTGCCGGCCTTGTCGAGGTCCTTGCCGAACGACTTGTGTTCGACCAGCAGCTTGCCGCGCCAGAACAGGTCGATGTAGCCGAACTGGCCGCCGAGGTTCTTGACCGGCTCCTCAAAGGTGGCGACGGTGCGGCGGCGGATGCCGAAGACGGCGAAGAACTCGTCCCAGAACGACTTGGCTTCGGCCTCCTCGCGCTTTTCGGTGGCCCATTCCTTGGAAAACCGGATGGCGTTCTGCTTGATTTCGTTCCAGCTTAGCGGCATGGGTAAGACGCTCTCAGGGTAAATGGCGACACTGGCGTGTTCACTTTACTCCGTGTTTGACGGGTTGTAAACAGCGGTTGGGAACCCCCTTTTGAGGAAAGGCGGTTCCCAAACCCTCCGCCAAACCTTTTTGTGCCTTTTGCGGATTCCGCAGGCAGCTCCTGCTGTCCCAATCGTGGCCGGTCGCCCGAAGGCTGCCTGCGGAATCCGCAAAAACGTACAAAGGCCATTGGTGCCCGTCTCTATGGTACCTAATTCATTACATTCCGTGCCCGTGCCTTTGCCCGTGCCCGAACTGCCATCCCTTCTTTCGTGGTCGAAGCAGTCCATGGGCATCCTTAAACTTTACGCGGGTGTTCGGGCACGGGCACGGAAATGCAAAATCGGTCAGGGTTAAAACAAACCGTCGTTGACCGGTCACTCACGCTCCCTGCGGTCGCTGCGTTCCCGGCTCGGAAAGACCGGATCCCGATTACCCCCCATGTCAGTGACCCCTTACACCCGCCCGGGGAACCGGCTTGCAAATGGGGGACGGTACGGTTATTGTCTAACCATTATTGGTTTTTTGTTATGCTTGGCTGTGCAACACGAAAAACGAGGAAGGGATTCGGCATGAAATCTTGGCTAGTGGCGTTGATGGGGCTTCTGGCTGTCCCGGTTGGGGCCGTCACCTATTCGGATTCAACGGGTGACCTCGATCCCACCCTTGCTACTGATGGCACGGTGGATATCGTTTCGATGGTGGTGACGAACACCGCGACCGATCTTCACTTCGCGTTGACGGTGAACGGCAACCTCTCCGTGACAGACTATGCCAGGTATATGATTGGTATCGCCACCGGCGGCACGGGCACCACAACGGGCAACGGCTGGGGCCGTCCCATCTCTTTGTCTTTGGATTCGCCTGTTCGCGGCATGGACTTCTGGATCGGTTCGTGGGTGGATAGCGGTAGCGGAATCCAATTGTACTCCCATAATGGTTCAGCTTGGACGGAACTCGCCGCGCCGGGCAACTTTACAATAACCCCCGGCGCCCAAAGCGTAGTCGCCTGCACCGTGCCCCTGGCAACCCTGGGCCTGGAAAGCGGCGATAGCTTCTACTTTGACGCCTATGCTTCGGGCGGCCTGGATACCAACTCGGCATGGGATGCGTTGTCCAATCTTTCTGTTACCATAACGAAGGCGGACGAACCCTATGCGTCGACCCTCACCACCGGGCTGAGCAGCTACACGGTCACCGGCGACATCCCCGAACCCGCCACGATGGCGATGATCGCCTTGGGCGCGGTGTCGGTGCTGGGCCTTCGCCGCCGCCGCTGACCTGGATGAGAGCGCGTCCCACAAATTCAAGACCAGGCAGGATTGCCTGGTCGACGTTCCTCGCAGGCAAGAGTGCCTGCGTCACGTTAACCACGGCCCGCAACGTGAGGCAGGCAATCTTGCCTGCCTGGGACGTGCCGTAACGTCGTGACGTTCTTCCGCGCCACTTGACGCCAGGAACGGCCAGATTCGTACGCCAATGCGCAACAGGCAGGTGTAACCAGGGCCAAACTCCAGGCCGCGACTGTGTCAGCCGCGCCGGCCCATGGGTTCCATCTGTCCCATTCGTCCCATCAGTCCCATGCCCCCAATGCGATGCGTGGGATCGGCGGCGCACTTCACCCAAGCCCGTGCCCGAGACACAATAGCGGAAGAGCCTCTGGTACCCGTCCCCAAGGCTGCAGCCCGGTGCGGGGCCGGGCCGGCGCGCTGCTCCTGCCAATGTTTTTTGAACAGAAGACAGCGAAGGAAACGAAGGGGGGAAATGCCGGGGTGGCCTTTCCTTTGCTCCCTTTGTTGGCTTCTGTTCAAAAATCATAGCCGTCCCATGGGATGCCATCATTCATTCCGTGCCCGTGCCTTTGCCCGTGCCCGAACTGCCATCCCTTCTTTCGTGTCGAAGCAGTCCATGGGCATCCTTACTTTACGCGGGTGTTCGGGCATGGGCACGGGCACGGGCACGGGCAAAGGCACGGAAAATGCAAAAGGGCCATTGGTACCCGTCCCTATGGCGCTTGATCAATGCGTCTCAACCTTCTCTGGCGATGACGCCATCATCGGCCGGCACGTGTGGCCCGTTTATAATCTTGAGCTTATGTGGATGCGGCAACGCCAGGCGCCGTGAGCATCTCCGCACAAGGGAGAACCGACCGTCTCTGGTTTTCTTAAACAGTTCGACGGACTTCTGCAAGTACCAGGTTTTTTTGTTGCGTTCGGCTTTCCAGATGAGTCCGCCGCGAATGGCCCGGTTTTTATTCACGGCTTGAACGGACACGCCGAGGATTTCGGCGACCTCTTTTTCTTCGATGAGTTCCGTGAACGGCCGGCTGAGAACGAGAGACGTCAGCTTGTCATGGAACGCCTGGTCAATGGCGGTGGCCGTCGTGTCTGGATACGATTTATCCCCGCATTTCGGGCACTCGTACCAGGCGCCGTTGGCAATCGAAATAGAGCCAAGGTGCTTTCGGGAAAGCGTAAGTTCTCCTTGGGTGAGCTTCAATGCAACATGGCACTTCAAGCATTTCATAACCGAAATCCCGATTCGCGGTTTTCAGGCATTCACCGGACGCCATGCCGTCGCCCCGGTCGATCAGGGCGACGACGCGCGCCAGCGGGTAGAGCGCGGCCTCACGTTCATCCATAAGATACCATAGGGTTGAACGGTTTCAACTTTTTCATGCTCAATACAGCCTATAACAGTCGCAATCAAGGCGTATTGTTGCGCCGTTTCTGCCGGGCGTTTCCGGCTCCGTTTCGGTTTTACCGCCATGCCGGCCTCCAGGGGGCCGGTGGTGAGTTCGGCGTAGCGGGCGAAGAGGAATTCTGCTTGATTTCGTTCCAGCTTAGCGGCATGGGCAAGACGCTCTCAGGGTAAATGGCGACACTGGCGTGTTCACTTTACTCCGTGTTTGACGGGTTGTAAACAGCGGTTGGGAACCCCCTTTTGAGGAAAGGCGGTTCCCAAACCCTCCGCCAAACCTGTTTGTGCCTTTTGCGGATTCCGCAGGCAGCTCCTGCTGTCCCAGTCGTGGCTGGTCGCCCGAAAGCGGCCTGCGGAATCCGCAAAAACGTACAAAGGCCATTGGTACCCGTCCCTATGGCGCTTTGATTGGGGCCGGGCTGTTCTCCTTTTTCTGGATCCCGGCGTGTGCGATCAGTTGTGCAATCTTGTCTTCGGCGGGCATCGTTTTGACCGTAAACCGGAATGACCGGGCGACGGACTCGGCAACAATGGCGACATCACCAGCCGCCGTGTCGGTCATGACAATCCCGCGCCCGGCTGCGCACCG
>Ga0265297_10009889_pt1 | contig 12158 bp, 8 predicted proteins | sample Munlanlwell13791_FD_192502 | JGI IMG/M metagenome (GOLD analysis project Ga0265297, IMG submission 192502) | Leachate microbial communities from a municipal landfill in Southern Ontario, Canada - Leachate well 137-91 | ecosystem: Engineered > Solid waste > Landfill > Unclassified | place...
GATTGCAAATCACCCGGGTAAATATACCGTAATAAAATATCAGCAGGATTTCCCAGGTTTTGGTGACCCTTATGCAACAACAGAATCAGTCAACAGACGTGGTTTTTATAGTATTTCTTCCATCCCCAGAATAGAAATTGACGGGGGCTGGGATAATAATGCAAATTCTTTTACTGAACCTATCTTAATGGATGCTTACACAGTTCCTTCCTTTCTTGAAGTAACAGCAAAGCATACAATCAATTGGCACACTGTAACAACTGATGTTACCATTAATCCTCTGAAAAACTATACTAACCCCAATCTTCGTTTATTTGTCGTTGTTTACGAAAAGAAAACAACAGCAAACGTAAAATCCAACGGTGAAGTTGAGTTCCTGAATGTGATGAAAAAAATGGTACCAAGTGAAACTGGCATTTCTATTGGTAATCTTACCAAAGGTACAGAATATAAAACGACACGTTCCTTTGAATTTAAAGGGAATTACAGGCTTCCCAGTGATGGGACAACCACGAACAGGATTAATCATAATATAGAGAATTCAGTTGAGGAATTTTCAGATCTTGCAGTACTTGTTTTTGTTCAGGACTATTCGACAAAAGAGGTATTTCAGTCTGCATATTCAACAGGTTCAATTGGTGCTGTAAATCCTCTTTCAGATGGTAATGGGATTATTGCTATGTATCCAAATCCCGTAAATGAGTATTTCTTTGTGGACTTTAATGTGAACAATGACATGAACGTAAGTCTTCAAATCTTCAATACAATGGGTCAACGTGTTTTAGTTCAGGAAGATGTGAATCTGGAATCCGGAAATCATACAATGAAAGTCAATACTGCCGGTTTTGATAAAGGTATGTATGTCATGCAGTTGAATATGGGAGACCAGACTTTTACACGCAAATTCATTGTGGAATAGTCACATATTAAAGGTTTTTTAATTTAAATTTAATAAATAATAGAATTATGAAAAAGTTTATTATCTTTTTATTCTTGATTGTATTTTGTGTTCAATTTGGTTTTTCACAGAAATGGGTCAGTACAAGCCCTCAGAAAAAAATGGTAGTTTTAGAGGAATTTACCGGAATTCATTGCGGTTACTGTCCAGATGGGCATAGAAGAGCGAATGATCTTGTTACTGAAAATCCGGGCAAAATAATTTTGATTAACATACATTCAGGTAATTTTGCAACTCCTCAAACTGGCGAACCTGATTTCCGCACTATCAAAGGGGATTCAATAGATGATGCTGCAGGTGTGACAGGATATCCTTCCGGCTCGGTAAATCGTACCACATCTCCATGGGGGCAATCAAGGACCACATGGGCTACTGCAGCCAGTACCATTATGTCGCAAACCTCACCGGTCAATGTGGCTGTAAAAGCTTTTGTTGACCATGTGACGCGTGAGCTTACCGTTGAAGTTGAAGCATACTATACTTCAAACAGCAATGCCAGCAAAAATTATCTGACCGTTATGCTCCTTCAGAATGGCGTTCTTGGACCGCAATCGGATTATGGTAATTACAATCCTACGAACTGGATTAATGGGAAATATGTTCATAATCATGTCTTACGTGATGTACTTTCTGCCAATTTTGGTGATGTGATTGATACCACAACTTCGGGTTACTACTTTTATAAAAAATACACTTACACACTACCCTCAAGTATTGTGAATGTGGATCTTTTATTTCACAGACTGAAAGTGGTCGCTTTTGTGGCCGAATCAAAAGCCAACATTCTCTCGGGTGCCGAAACAAATGTTGATTTTGATGCAAATCTGAAAGCTGACCTTGCCATGATAGATATTACTGAAATACCCACAAATATGTGTTTTACTACTATAAATCCCAAAATCAAAGTAAAAAACAATATGGCAACTACCATTACTGATTTTGAGGTAATTGCAAAAGTGGGCACTACCGAATACAAAAAGACCTTTTCCGGTAGTCTGGCGCAAAACGATAGCACAACGATTGATTGGGGAGTGATAAACTTTACCGCCAGCGGATCATTTGCGATTCAAATCTCAGGGTTTAATAATGTCAACGGAGGAGGGATTTATGATATTGAACTGATGAATGACTTTGCCTCTATCTCCGGAATAGGATTTAAAAGTGATGCATTCAGTCAGTTCACTGGTTCTTTCGAGAATTCCACTCCTGCCAATTTTGCTATGGACCAATCCGAAAACAAGGCTTTTTCTTTAGCTTACAGTACAACAACTCCTTATGGTGCGTTAAGTAGTAAAGGAGCTATTCGTTTTGCCTTGCATGAATCATGGGAAGTAGCAGGAAAACCAGGGAAAATCCTGTTTGGAGAAGCTGATTTGACCAAATTGACAGATCCTTATCTTTCATTCCATTATGCTTATTCGGATGATAATTATGGTGGAACAAAACCGCTTATTAAAATTGAAGTATCTGAAAATTGCGGAGATTCATGGCAGGAAGTCCACACTGTGACCTGCGTTGAAACCGGAGTTCCTGCCACACATGGAAACTGGTATGTTCCGAAATCTACCGAATATATTTGGGTAGGACTTCCATTGACGGATTACAAAGACAAAAGCGTTTTGTTTCGTTTATCAGTTATCCCCGGTTCTGCAGGAAATGCCTTGTATATTGATGAAATAAAACTTGGAGAAACTTCAGGTATTGAAGAAACCGTTGCAAATGTTCCTTTTAAAATTTATCCCAATCCGGTAAACGAATTCATGGTCATTGATCTGGACAATCCTTCTGAGACACCTGTTAGAATTGCAGTTATAAATACATTGGGAAAAGTGGTTTATACCTCTGAAATGTCTTCTCAAAACTTGGTAAAGGTCAATACTTCCAACTTTGAAAAAGGTCTTTATATCATAAACATGACCATAGGGGATCAGGCATATTCTCAAAAGTTTCTGGTCGAATAATAGCGTATTTTCTATAATTTTAAAGCGAATTTCCTTTGGAAGTTCGCTTTTTTTATATTTTGATTTTTACTAAAGTTTAATAACTTTGTTTTGCATCTGATGGTTATAAATTGATAGGAATGATAACTTTGTTTACAAATAAAATTTGATGATTATGAAAAAACTTTTTGGTATTTTAGGCTTTAGTGTGATATTTTTCACTTTTACAAACGCACAAACGTACGATCTGGCTTCGAAGTTTAAGATGCTTGATCGCGGTTTAAATGGAGTGGCAGTGGATATAAAAGGTGAAGTGACCAACCTTGGAACGGCAACCCTTACTTCATTTGATATTCATTACCAGGTGGATGGTGGTGCCATACAAACCACTTCTATTTCCTCTCTGAATTTAGGAACCGGGGAAAAACACAGTTTTACCCACCCGGTAAAATTCACCCCCGGTACAGCAGGTACATTGCATAAGATTATGCTTTGGGCAGATCAGATCAACGGTTCCAATGCGGATGAAAATACCGAAAATGACCTCGACTCTTTATATTATATGTCCAATACCGGAACCGGTGTCAGCCGAACCGTACTTCTTGAGCATGTCGCTTCCGTTAAAGATGGCAATGTTCCTGACGGGTATGCTATTATTGACCAATTGATGACCGCCAATCCGGGTAAACTAATCCCCCTGAATTTCCAAATGTGGGGCATCATGGTGACCTTCGAAGCAACGGAAATCGTCAATAAAATTGGTGCAGGAACATCTACGGCTTTGATTGACAGAATTAAATGGCCACAATATACCAAAGTAAATGTCCCCCGTGCCGATTGGAATGCCCGTGTTACTGAACGCATCAATACCAAAACTCCTGTGTGGATCGAACTTAAAAAAGTAAATTACAATACAAATAACTCTATGGTCGAATGTGAAGCCAACTTCCACTTCGTGGATTATGTGGCCGGGGATATCAGGGTAACCTGCCTCGTAACGGAAGATTTTGTGCATGGTGAAGGACAGGATTATAATCAGTCAAATTATTACGACAATGTCAGCGGCCATCCTTTTTACCACAGGGGAAATCCGATTATTACCGATATGTATCATCATTATGTGGTCCGAAGTTATCTTAGTGCCGACTGGGGCGACTGGATTGATAAAAACATGCCCGGTTACCACTTTATTACAAAAGATACTACGGTTTCCGTTACCTTTAAACCCAGGGTTATTCCGGATAACTGGAATCTCAACCAAATGCATGTTGTGGTCATGGTAGCATACTATACAGAGGATGTCAATACGCTTGAAGTGCTGAATGTGGCCAAGAAAAAGCTGACCACGGTTTCCATTGAGGAAAATTCAGATGAAAAAGAAGCGATCAAGGTATATCCGAATCCGGTAAACGATTTTGCAACGGTGGATTTTTCCCTTTCATCCACCGAAAAGGTAATTGTTGAGGTTTATAATACGCTTGGAGAGCAAGTCATTTTAATGAATAACGGAACCTATGCCCCGGGTGATAACTACATTATGCTGAATACATCTGAATTACCTTCCGGAGCTTATTTGGTTAGACTGACAGCCGGCAATCATATTTTAACCGAAAGATTTATCAAGTAATAATGTAGCCGCAGAGGCCATTGTTCTTCGTAAACTTTGTTTTAAGTAAAGGGAATCAGCGGATTTTTTTACTGATTCCTTCTTTTGTATCAGATTAAATAGGTTTTTTATGAAAAAAATGGTGTTTCTTCAGGTAATTGTCTTCTCAGGTTTCCTTTTACACGCGCAAAATCTGGATCAGAACCTTCTTTCTTCTGGAGGTTTGCTTTTCAAAAGCCCCTCGTTAAATTTAAGTTTTACCTTGGGAGAAAGTGTGGTGGAAACTTTTCAGGATACGGGGATTATCCTTGCACAGGGATTTCAGCAAGGCCCCTTTATTTTTGCTTCCGTGGTTCAGCACAAGGACATGGGCATTGAGATCAAACTTTTCCCCAATCCCGTTGATGATCGCCTTCTGCTATACTGCCTGGCCGACCTCAAAGAACCTTTTTATTATTACTTGCAGGATATTAGCGGGAAATACATTGCATGTGCCGACATTCATCAAACACTCACCCGCATTGATTTTCGTGATTTGCCAAAGGGTGTTTATATCCTGAGTATTTTCAATCAGGAAGGCAGAAATTTTCAAACCTATAGAATAATTAAAAGTAAATAAATAAACCTCAATATTATGAGAAAAAAAATTACGTACACCTTAATTCTGTTGGCAGGATTTTGTTTGACCGGCTTTGCCCAATTGCCAACTTCGTTTAATTATCAGGCAGTAGCAAGGGATGCTGGCGGAACCGTGATGGCCAGTAAAAACCTGACGGTTATTCTGGGAATCATTCAGGATTCTGCAGGAGGAATGCTCGTTTGGGAGGAAGAACATACAGTAACCACCAATTCATTAGGTTTGTTCAATCTGAAGATTGGGTCGGGAACATCAACCACAAATGGCAGTCTCAGTCATTTTGATTCCATTGAATGGGGAGGTGCAGCCTATTTTCTGAAGGTGGGCATTGACCTTGGATCAGGTGTGCTGGATATTGGAACCACACCATTTATGGCCGTTCCTTATGCTTTATATGCGTATAAATCCGGGAACGGTACGGGAGGAAATCAGCAGCTATCTCTTAAAGGGAAAGAGCTATCCATCAGCGGAGGGAATACGGTAAGCCTGGATGTTAACGATGCCGATGCCGACAGCAGCAATGAATTGCAGGAATTGAGTCTCAACGGTGATGATCTGACGATCTCAAAAGGAAATACTGTTAGTCTGGCCTCAATCGGAGGAGATGCCGATGTTGATTCCAGCAACGAGTTGCAGACTTTGTCGCTGAACGGGAACCTGTTGGCAATAAGCCTGGGGAATTCCGTATCCTTACCCGCATCTCCCTGGATAAAAAGCGGTAATAATGTTTACTATAAGGGTGGAGATGTCATGATTGGCACCAGCTATCCTTTCAACGACAGCACCTTGCTGACACTTACCGACAGCACAAGGAAAAATGTTCCGGTATTAGCCTATATGTATGGGCGTGGAGCCGACAATTATATGCTTTCCTCCATTTTGTTCAATGCAAAGATCAATGCGACAAATGGGATCAATACTGCTATCAAAGGAGACGCTGCAGGTGTTTCCGGACGTGACAACAGGGGTATTCATGGATATGCATCCAATTCTCTTGGAAATACAGGCGTTTATGGCGAAGCGGCAGCCGGTTCAAAAACATCTTCCAATAATTACGGGGTTTACGGAGTGGCCACAGGAACAACCAGCGGCTTCAACATCGGATTGTTTGGGGAATCCAACAATTCCAGCTATTATAACCGGGGCTTGGATGGGCGCACCAACGGTACCGGACAATTCAACGAAGGTGTTTTTGGACATAGTATTGGTACAGGCAGCGGCCAGAATAAAGGTGTTTATGGTTTTGTGCAAGGCAGCAGTTATGTGAATTATGGCGTTTTCGGAGAATCAAAGGGCAAGGGCTCTTATAACATTGCGCTTTTCGGTGACGCAAGCGGGGCGGCAGCCACAAATTATGCCTTATATACCCGTTCAACCAATGCCACCACCAACTATGCCGCTTTTATTGATGGTAACCTGACCTATACAGGCACCCTTACCGGGCCTTCCGACATAAAACTGAAAAAGAACATTGAAGATCTCGGCAGTTCGCTCGACCTGATCAATGAACTTCATCCTGTCAGCTACGAATACAGGGAGGAATATATACGTAAGGGAGTGAATTTTTCCAAAGGTCTTCAATACGGATTTATTGCCCAGGAATTGGAAGAAGTGCTGCCTGAACTGGTTACTGACCAGAAAGCACCTATTTTTAAACAGGATAAGGAAGGCAGAAGCATACCAATGGAGTATCTCGAATTCAAGGGGATCAATTACATTGGGCTGATTCCCGTGCTGACCGGAGCCATCAAGGAACAACAATCCCTCATTAATGTGCAAAAGGAAGAAATTCAGCAACTGAAGGATGAACAGGTATTGATCCTTGAAAAACTTGCCAAACTTGAAAAAAGCATCAGTGAGCTTAAGGAAAAGGAATAATACGCGAAAATAGACAAAACCCTTTCTCCGCTTTTATGGGTAATGAGATCCTTTTTCAATCCAAACTCCTCCCCGGCATCGGGCTGCCGAAATGGTAGTAATTCGTAGCGGAAATCACGTCAGCAGTGTAGTAGAGCACCGTGTCTATGGCTTGAAGGCTGTACGTTCTGTTGTTTGCTGCCTGATACTGTGTGAAGTATGCTGATTTCATACTGATGTATATAGGGCAAAGATAGGGGGAATTGTGGGATTGGGGAGGAAATTTCTATGAGTAATTTTATTAGTCATGGGGTAAAAAAAGTAATCCGCAGAACCCAAGCCACAAAGCCCAACTCCTCATTCTACGGATAGTGTGGGGGGAATCTTTTTATCTTCTCAACCCCCACAAGGTGATTTATCTATGAAATAGAAACTATTATTCCAGTAGCAAAAACTCCATCGGGGTGGATCAAAAATTAATACTGGTTCATCTCTAAAAGAAAAACTGTGTGTTTTTTTTGTAATACGAAATAAATCTTCTAATTGTATCCCAATCAAGACAAAAAGAGATTCTTTATAATAAAAAAAACCATACCCTTTTGAAACATATCCTTTGAAATAAGACCTGCTAATATATAGACTTTTTGCAATGGTGGTATCATTAACATTTTCCGTATCATAACCTATTTTCAATCCTTTCTTTTCAGTAGCTTCAAGAATAGTTGCCTTTTGAATAGAAATTGTAAAATGATATCCATTTTCAATACTTTCACATCTTCTATATTCTTCTATTAAAACATCCAATATGTGCTGAAAGTCTTTATTTAATATTATGTACTCTGAAAGAATTATTGTATTTGAATCATTTTCTAATTCATTTTCACTTTCATCATTAGCACTAATTTTAAAGAAATTCATTGAAATATTATTGCTGGATCGATTTTCACAACCAATAAAAATATTAGTAATGATTAAAACATATATCAGATGTCTCATTTTAACGGCAGTTACTTTTTCGCTTTAAAATTAAATTCTTCTAACTGATAAGTAGATTTCTCGTTAAAAGGATGATATTTCTCAATTAATCCTGAAGTATAGATTCTGAACTCTGCATTAGCAGTGAAATTGCCTTCATTTTTCCATTTTTTCATAACAGGAATGTCGCCACTTTCTCCGCCAGTACCCGAAGGTGTTGGATCGTTGTTCGGATGATTATGGTCAGCACCTCTAATCGTATAACCAAATCTAAGCTGATTTTCAAATAAATAATAACTCCCCGCTTCTCTTTTTGTTTCCCAAGATGTCGTCAAAAAATTTAAACCTTTTTCACCTTTTTCACCTACAAGTATTCTGCACCATTCAACATTCTGTCCAGCTTTAAGATTAAAGTTCTCAGGTGTTGCAAGAAACTCAAAAAGCTCTTTGCCTTGATCGTCACCTCTAATTCTTAATACCTGATAATTAATAACATCATTTTTAATATCATATTCCTTTCCTGATGATAAGTTCTCAACAGTTCCATATTCAAAATCAACAAAATTTATTCTATTTCCCTTTTTGTCTATACTATAAAAGATATCTTTTTCTTTATTATCTTCAATCCATTTAACCTTACCTTCTGAAGATACTTCCCATTCATCATCATTATCCCCATTTGGATCAATATTCGTAATCGGCCTATTACTAAAGCTATGATACGAGCTCATCCAAGGCTTATCCACCGGATCCACATTCCACCTTCTCCCCAGCCGTGCATCGTATTGCCAATACTCTGCGGTGTAGGAGTTTCCGGTTCCGTATATTTCGTTGTCTTTTTCCTGCCCGTTAAATCCAAACCGATACCTCTCTCCCTCCAAATTCCGTCCCGGCATCGGGCTGCCGAAAGGGTAGTAATCCGTAGCGGAAATCACGTCAGCCGTGTAGTAGAGCACCGTGTCTATGGCTTGAAGGCTGTACGTTCTGTTGCCGGTTGCCGGATGTCGCATGCTTGTTGCCTGATAATGTGTGAAGTATGCTGATTTCATACTGATGTATATAGGGCAAAGATAGGGGGAATTGTGGGATTGGGGTGATAGTTATTTGCAATTAAAGGAAAAAGTGGATGCTCTTAATAGCGAGGGGGTCAGCATGCTCTGGAATATTCAGTGAAAAATGATTCTGCGACTTTATTCTCCTTCATGGTATCTCGAAGAAAACTATGAGGAGGCACTGACGTTCTTTTAAAACCACAAGGCAAGAGCATTGCGGGAACGGGGGGATGAGATGGTGTAAAAGGCAAAACCTAAAATAGGCCTAAAAAGCTTTTTTTATAAGGGATATTCCTTTTATCTAATTGATTTTTTAGCCAAGGGTTTAAATTATATTTTTTTTGAATTATATTTTTTTTGAAAATAGAATCCATTTTTTGAATTGAAAATTTCCAATTTGAATCATAAAAATCACGTCCATTAAGACCTAATTGGCTATAGCATAATGCAGTATCATAAAAATACTTAAATACTCCCAAATGTGATATTTGATTTAAATATAGATGATCTTGGTTCTTCCAAAATCCAAAATAATATTTAACAACTAAACCATTATTATTTAAAGTATCAAGAAAGCTTTCACTTCCTTCAAAAAGTACACAGGACTCAAGCGGACTTACTATTTCTTCATGGAGTGGTTCTTTAACTAATATTAAATCAGTACCAGAATTAAGGATGTAAAATAGGTACTTTAAACTATCAACCATTACATCAGGACTTGATGTAAATCTGTTATTATTCTCATAAAGTAATGTAATATTATTTATTGGACAATTATCGCATTTATTATTACACGATTGTAAAGTGAAAAATGCCAATGATGTAAATAAAATTAAACTATTGTGAATATGTTTGAACATCTTTTTGAAAATTTTGTCTATTTGTGGTAATGATTTTACTATCTCCATTATATAATCGAATATCACCTCTCCCTCCTACATTAACTTCAAAAAGACCAGAGCCATTTCTGGTTTTTGTATGATCAATATCCCAAGATAAACCTGTTTCTAATATATCAGTACTTCCAATTGGTGGATTTTTCAAAGGTTCGAAGGTGCCTAATTCATTTAAATACCAAATATCTCTTCCTTCCGCTAGATGAAGATGGATATCCAAAAAACCATTACTTTTAGTACACATTACAGGGTTTCCGTCACCATAATTAGTAATGAATTCACCAATTTTTATTAATTTATAACCGTTTTCAGTTGTCATATTTAATATTGCAGAAACTTCACTGTACAATGGTTTTCCATCATATGCCCTATAATATCTGTCATCATCATATTCGTTTTTTTCATTAATACTATTTTCATAAAACTTATAAAAGTCATTAAGATCATAATTAATCCCATATGATCTTAAATAATTTTCCATCAACTTATTATCTTTTGAATATGCATCACTTTCTAAAATTGTGTTCTTAGCACTAATAAATTCTTTTAATTTATTATCAGGGATAATACAAATAACAGGTTTATTATATTGTGAAGACATTGCAAATAAAATAGTACCATTAGCTCTATAAAATACTGTAGAATCTCCTTCTGGGTCAATCATTATCATAGGATTATTACTAAAGACACTAAATGGGCTTTCATATGGCTTTCCTTTTGGATCAACATTCCACCTTCTCCCCAGTCGTGCATCATACTGCCAATACTCAGCAGTGTAAGAGTTTCCAGTGCCACTTATTTCATTGTCCTTTTCCTGACCGTTAAACCCGAACCGATACCTCTCTCCCTCCAAATTCCTCCCCGGCATCTGGCTGCCGAAATGGTAGTAATTCGTAGCGGAAATCACGTCAGCCGTGTAGTAGAGAACCGTGTCTATGGCTTGAAGGCTGTATGCCTTTAGGAATGTGCTTTTTGACGATATTTGAGTGGGTTGTGGCATCAATGATTAATTTTCCAATAACCTTTTGTATCGCTACCAATGCGTACTATTGCTTTCTTCTTTTTTAATGCCTCTAAATGTTTTTGGACAGCAGATTCACTAATATTTCCGAGAACATTTGCAAGCTCTTTTCGTGTAATCTCAGGTTTATTAGAAATAATTTGAAGAACTTCCTTTTGTCTTGAAGTTAGATGATTTAAAGTCTGACCACCTGTCTGACCACCTGTCTGACCACCTGTCTGACCACCTGTCTGACCACCATTTTCTTTATTTACCTGATTACTTGTTAAATCAAATGTATTTTCATCAACAATTTTGCTTTTTATTGGGAAGTTGACGATGAAATAATCCTGTCCACCAGATATTTCAATATCCTGATGATAAAAGCTTTTCCAACCGGTGATCATTTTATGAAAGCCATAACCAGCATTTTCAGCTAATCTGACCACTCTGAATATTTTTGCAATTAATGGGTTTCTTGGTTGCGATAAATCTTCTTTAAGAATGCTGTCAATGTCTTTGGGTAAAGCACCAGGATTAAAAAACTCTATTGAACCAGGGAAAGACCTTATTCTGGGCTTCATTGTACTGAAATAGTCAGAATGCATCAGCATGTTGACAAGAGCTTCACGAAGGGCTGTCACTTGAGGTTGATTTTCAATAGCCATGCCCAAAGAATTAATTTCAAAAGGGACATCAATATTCTTTAGCAACTTTGGGAATATGCTGAAATAGTATTCGAATAGATTTTCCTGCTGTGGTAACCGATACGTATAATGTTTGTCAATTTCATTTTTATTGATCGTAGGAATTTCAAAGTAGTCAATTCTAAAATCAGCAATATAGTCTTCAATATAGTTTTGTTTTCCAAAGAATAATAAACCACCTATACTTACTTTCCCTTCTTTGATAACTTTCAATTTTTCTAACATCTGAACTGATGTCAATCGCAAATAGGGATGTGCCGGATTTATTGCATTCAAATAGTTTTGGTAGCCATCAATGCTTTCATTGTTCAGGTTATGAATGCTAAAATTAGTCAGTTCACTATCTTTAACGCCAAAAGCTGAATCTCTGAACATCGCATCAATTTCAGTTTGTGTTGCCCTTTGGTCTCCGCTGGCAGTCCTGATAAAAGTATTTTTGGGATTATTAAAATATACTGGTTTTATAGCAGATGGGGGGATATAAAATGCCAAAACCACTTTTGTGTCAAAATTGAATTTTACACATTTAG
>Ga0265297_10009890_pt1 | contig 12158 bp, 15 predicted proteins | sample Munlanlwell13791_FD_192502 | JGI IMG/M metagenome (GOLD analysis project Ga0265297, IMG submission 192502) | Leachate microbial communities from a municipal landfill in Southern Ontario, Canada - Leachate well 137-91 | ecosystem: Engineered > Solid waste > Landfill > Unclassified | place...
CCTGCAAAAAATTGTTTTTTTTGCGGCATTTTTGTACCATAACAAGGCGCTGCCTGCACAGAGAAAACTTGTAAAAGTAAAACAAAAAAGAGAAATATTTTACGCATATTAAGGTGTATTATACCAAGAATTTTTATGCGGGCAAGGTATAAAGTACTGATTACGCTGATTATTCGGAATGATTACACAGATTGGAGAAAATTTTTGGAGGATTAACTAAGCGACCAACCGGGAACTTCTATGCTGCTTTCAATTGTAATTAGAGGATTATCAAACGCATTTTGAGGTTGCGCAGGATTAAAAAGCAAATTAATCATAACTCGGGCGGTATTTGAGTTTACAACAGCTGCGGGCACAAAACCTGTTGCTCTATTGGTTAAAACCTCAGCATTAGCGCCTACAATTCTTTGAATTTGGTTACCAGCCATCGTATACGAAACAACTGTATCAGCTATACCATCCTGATTTGTATCCTGATTAATTGTTATAGTATTAGCAGCAACAGTAACTGCGGCGGCATTAACGGTGCCTACTGCCGTAAGAGCATCTCTTGAAATGCGGTCCATAATCAAAGTTGCTTCATTAAGCACCTGGGTTTTACGCTCTGAAGCCTGTAAAAAACGCCTGCTGCCAACGTCGAAAGAAGTAACACCCAGCACAACAACTCCCATGAGGGCAATTGCCATGATAAGTTCCATTAATGTGACTGATTTTTTCATAAATTACCGCGCCTTTCGTAAGCTTAGTTAGTAGGATACCAAACGTCTACTGTAACCTCACGATACTCTCTTCCCGGAATTGTTCTTACAGTATAATTATTTGGATCCGGCCATACATCATCCATGCCTGCGGCGGCTGCATCACCATAAGTAAAACCATCGATTGCGATTGAATTTGGAACTTGCGTAACGGCTCCAGCAGCAAAATTATATCTGCCGGGAACTAATGCGCCTGCATTCCATGTATCCGCTCTTACGTGAACATACAAAGCATTCAAAGCTTCCTTGCCAAGGTTTACAGCAGTCAAGCGCCTGCTTGCACGGGAAACATAACGCTTGACGCCCACAAACGTAGCAGTTAAGCCGCCAAAGACAGTGGCCAGAATTATCAGGCTTACCACTACCTCCATCAAAGTAAATCCTTTAACAGTTCGCTGAGATTGGGCTGTAAAATGAGTAAACCCCACCAGAGGTTTACTTTTTGAAAAGCTTTTTCCCTCTAGTGGGGTTTTTATTTTATTCATTGTTATTTTTTACTATTCTTTAATCGTAAATTACGGGCAACCGCCGGCTACGGGATCTTGTTGATCGATTCCGCCTGGAGCATTATTTCTTCTGATACTAAATCCATTACCTTGCCCTGCCGGCCCTGCTAAAGCCTGAACACAAACATTAGTTGCCGTTGCGACCGGAACACTATATAACCATGTTGCATTTGCAGGAGCAGGTAAATTAAGGCGCAATGTAGCATTGCAGGCGGCAGTGTCCGCACAGAGAGCATACGCGCCTGCTTCCACGCGTAAAACTTCTTCGGCATGCTTAATCAGCCTTAGCATAGCCTGCGCTTCCCGGTCTCTGGCACGTAAAACAGTCTGCCTGTAGCCAACCATGCCTGCCATAGAAAGGATACCAATAACCACAATGACTATTATGATTTCCATAAGAGTCATAGACTTATTTATTTTCTTCATATAATTCCTAATTTTCTATTGACCGGATAATCTTTAGAAACTATTACGTTTTTGGCCTAACTAAATCGCAAATATTGCCTGTGCCACCGGCGCAAGTAAAATCTCCATTGGCCTGTATACTTAAAACATAAGCGCCATAGCTATTACTTATATTGTTTCTAGCTGCCGTAGCTACTACGCCGGTTGGAGCTGTATTTGGATTTATAGCGCCAGCGGGAATCGCAACAACAAAAAACTTCAACGCTGGTGCAGTACCAGCGCCTGGCATATCCATATCTAGCTGAGTAGCAAGTGTAGCTGTTGAACCTGTTTCTGCGGCAAATCTCAATTGCGCGCTCCTTATGGCACCCAAGGCGGCAATGCCTTCTGCTGCACGGCCTCTTTCAGCAACTCTAAAAAATTGAGGTAAACCCACCATTGCGAGAATGCCTATAATTACTACTACGATAATCAATTCCATCAATGTAAAACCCTTTTTCACGAAGCACCTCCTTTTTTACACGCGACTATCATAAAACAACCTTAAATATTTTATACCACCACTCCAAGAAAATGTCAAATAACTTATTAACCGTAATTAGCCAATATTCGCCATAAGAATTAACGGCTAGGCTACATTCCTCCGCCAGTTGCAATTTTAAACAACGGCAAGAATAAAGAAATTACAATTGCGCCGATTAACACACCAAGGATTAAAATCATCATAGGCTCAAACGCAACAATCATGCGCTCGACCCTCGTGCTAAGTTGTTTGCTATAATGAATTGATATTTTCCTAAAAATTTCCGGCATACTTCCGGTTTCTTCCCCGATTTTTGCCATTTCGGATATAAGCGCAGGAAAAATATTTAGCTTGCTGAACTCACGTGACAGCGACGCGCCGTCCTTTACCCTATTTTTTACAAAAATTATATTCTTTTCAAGGACGCTATTGCCTATACCTCTTGCCGAAATCTCTAAAGCATACACAAGAGGAAGCCCGCTGTCTAAAAGTATATATAATGTGGAGGTGAACCTGTCCAGGGCGAATAAGAAAAATATCTCTCCGGCTATTGGCAGCTTTAAACTTAGCCTATCTCTAAATTCTTTTGTCTCTGGCCGGCGCATAAAAACAGATATTCCAACAATTGCAGCGATAAGACCGAATATAACCATTATAAAATTTTTATCGATAAAATCAGCTAGATTAAAAATAATCTGGGTGGGAAGCGGCAGGGTTATTCCAAAATCCTTGAATATCATAATAAACTTTGGCAGTATGAATTTAAAAAAGACACCGACAGCAACAGTCATTGCTCCAAGTAGTATAAGCGGATATATTAATGCGCTTATTATTTTTCTTTCGAATTCCATCCTTATTTCAAGATAATCCGCCAGCTTATCCAAAACTGTCGGCAGGTTGCCCGATGCTTCGCCTACCTCAACAATAGCTCTCCATAGAGGCGAAAAAGCTCCTGGATATTTGGCGATAGCTTCTTTAAAAGACAACCCTTCTTTTATATACTGGCTGCATTCTTTTAAAATTTTACCTAATTTAGCGCTTTCTGTCTGGGCAGAAATGATTTCCAAGCTTCGAAGCAATGTGACACCGCTTGAAAGGGTCGTGGCAAGATTCCTGGCTAAAAAGCATAAATCGTAGAGTTTTATTGAGGAACGTCTTCCTTTTTGTTTAGCAAAAAAAGACAGGAATGACTTTTCGCTTTCAGCACTTGTTTCATTTACAGAAACAATAAAAAGCCCTCTGGTTTTAAGTTTTGCGATCAACTCCTCTCTTGAGGCAGCTTCTTCTGTATCTTTTATGGTCTTTGCGTCTTTAGTTTTTGCTAAATAAATATATTTAGGCATTTGTTTTATTATAATATTTTAGCAGATAAAATCAAGCATTTAATCAATAAACCGTTGCAACGGAAAGAATTTCCTCCAGAGAAGTAATGCCCTCTTCTATCTTTTTTATTCCGCTTTGAAGTAAAGTTAATGCGCCTTTTTTCTTTGATATCTCCATAATTTTTGAAGCCTCGAGGCCTTTATAGATAGCATCTCTAATCTCTTCATCGACAAGTATAACTTCGGCAATAAGGCTACGTCCTTTATACCCTATAAAATTACATTTTTCGCAACCTTTTGCTTTATAGATTACAGGGGAATTAATAGTTATGCCTAATGGCAATTTCTCCTGGCTAATTTCATACGACTCTTTGCAATGAGTACATAGTTTTCTAATCAACCGCTGAGCAACGATTAGGCGTAAAGACCCCGCTACAAGATAATTAGGTATACCTATATCGATAAGCCTTGTTATTGTCGAAGGCGCATCGTTTGTGTGAAGCGTTGAAAGAACCAAGTGCCCCGTGAGCGCAGAACGAATGCATATTTCTCCTGTTTCTAAATCTCTAACTTCACCGACCAGGATTATATCCGGGTCTTGCCTTAAAAAACATCTTAGCGCGTTTGCAAAAGTAAGCCCTATTTCCGGTTTTACCTGGACCTGGTTTATCCCCTCAAGCCTGTATTCTACAGGATCCTCAACCGTAAGGATGTTTAGGGTCGGTGAATTTAATTCACTTAATGCCGCATAAAGAGTCGTGGATTTTCCACTGCCGGTTGGCCCGGTAAGAAGGATTAATCCGTAAGAAGAAGAAATACCTTTTCTTATCTTCTCTAGCTCCTGGGGCAAGAACCCTATCTTGGCAAGATCAAGAGGTACTCTGCTCTTATCCAAGATTCTTAAAACTATTTTTTCACCGTAGATTGTAGGAAGCGATGAAACTCTTAAATCAATCAGTTTTTCGCCTGATTTAACCATGAAACCGCCGTCTTGCGGAAGGCGTTTTTCTGCTATATCCATTTTAGAAAGTATTTTTACTCTTGATATTATCGGTAAATATAAAGCAGAAGAAGGGGACGGCATTTCATATAAAACACCGTCTATTCTGTATCTTAAACTTAGCTTATCATACCTGGGTTCTATATGAATGTCGGAAGCACCATCGTCAATTGCCTGTCTTATTATTAAATCAACTAATTTTACAACCGGAGCTTCTTCTGCCTGAGCAATAATTTTATCAAGGCTTAAGTCGGTTTCTTCGGAAAACAATTCCTTGATGCCACCCTCATCTTCGCCGCCTATATCCATAGCATCACGAAAAATTCGCTCTTTTCCATAAAAATTTTCTGTTGCTTTTAAAATATCGGTGCGTGTCGATATTACTATATTTATCTCGCAACTTGTAAATTTTTTAAGATTATCAATAAGAATGAGGTCGAGAGGGTCAAACATAACAACGGTAAGCGAATTGAGGCTACGCGAAAGCGGAAGTATCAGATTTCTATTGGCAAAATCATACGGTATTAATTCTTCCAGGTTCTGGTCGGGGGCAGGTTTTAATTTTCCTGAAGCTAAAGAAATATATGGTATAGATAATTGCTTGCTTAAGGCGATAACAATTTGTTCTTCGCTTACATAACCAAGCCTAAGAAGTACTTCTCCTAATTTTCCGCCTTCTTTTTGTTGAAGAGCAATAGCTTCGCTCAGCTGCTCTTTTGTTATAACACTTTCAGAGATTAATATATCGCCTAACCGTTTATATCTAGTCATGCCCTATGTTTGGATTGCTTTTATACCATTTAGGAAAATTATTAAAAAGGAATGAGCTAAACTGAAGCTACCCCGCAATAGATACGGCACTTCGAACCATTATATCGTATCAGGGTTATGCGCAAACAATATAAACAAACACAAAAACACGCTATCCCGTTGCCAGCCCAGCAGGCTGAAAGCCTGGTGGACACCCGTGGGTGGACGGAGCGGGACGTCGCCCCACACGTGGGGCTCTAGTTTACAAAAAAACGATTACCGGGAATACTTATCCATTGCCAAGCTCATAACTTCACGCCGCGAGTAACCTATTTCGCGCGGAAGAGTTTTTCCGGAAGCTGAAAGCATAGGCGCATCTTCCATGATTTTTGGTGTCATAAAAACAAGCAGTTCTCTTTCGGTACGGTCATCGTCTTTATAACGAAATGCATTGCCTATAAAGGGAATGTCGCCCAGGAAAGGAACCTTACTAGTTGTTTTAGTAGTATTATTATTTATTAGCCCACCTAAAAGCAATGTTTCTCCGTTATTTAGGCGCACAACAGTTCTGGCGCCTCTTTCTTCGGGATTGAGTATTTTACCGGTTGCGCCTGCAGTTAAAGTCAAATCGCTGTCGGTTGCATTTCTATTAAAGACTTCAACAAATAAAGTGATTTCTCCTGTATCTTTATTTACCTGCGGGGTTACTCTTAGCTTGGTTCCTGTTTCTGTTCTTTCTGTGCTTGATGTCTGGACCCCTGTTTCTGTTGTTGTTGTGTTTATACCTATAGCTTCATTGGTAGTTAAATTTATTTCTGCTGTTTCATTGGAAAGTGTAAGTATTTTTGGCCTGGCTAAAATTTTTGTTGTGGTATCTGTAGATAATAACTGAAGGTACATATTGAAATCGCTCATAGTCAAAGCACCGTAAGTAAAAGTAGATGCTGGGGTTTTGATGAATTCTTGTAATGGAAAGGCTGTCGATTTTTTTGCCCCGGTGTATTTTGCTCCCCAATCATTCTGTCCCAAAGTGTTACCGTACTTAAACCCTATCTGGTCGACTAAACCTTTTGTTACATCAAGTAATTCCACTTCTATCATTACCTTAGGCACAGGTATATCAAGGTTCTTTATAACTTCATCGATTATTGGAAACTGCGCTGGAACATCCACTACTATAAGCGAATTTGTTATGGGATCTTCAGTTACTTTTCCAAATTCCGTCAATATATTTTTTATAACATTTTTGATTCCGCTTTCTTTTGTGTCTTCTGCGCTGCTACTGCTGCTACTACTGCTGCTGCTACTACTACTGCTACTACTACCACCGCTACCAGAGGTGCCGGAAGTGGTTGTGGGAGACTGCGGTTCCATTATAACATCTATCTCTTTCTGCTGCCTGGTAGATCTTATTCTGACATATTGCAGGTGATAAACTTTAGTCTTTAATTCAATGGTTGGTTTTCCCATTTCTTTTACAATAAACATATTTGCATCAGGATAATATTCATAAGTTAGATTGTTTGCCTTAAATATTATATCCATAGCCTCCTTAAGCGGAACTTTCTCCAAATATAAAGTTAAGGTTCTCTCCTTTACTGCTTCGGTAGAGACAAAATTAAGCCCAGTCTGCTGACTGAGCATTTTCAGCGTGTCTATAAGTTTTGCCCCTTCCAAATCAAGAGAGATAAGTTTTTGCGTGCCGGAGACAAGATAATCTCCGTAGATATTATCCTGCGGTAAAGCAATATTCATGGGTATCAAAAGTAAAGATAAAATCGTTAAAATAATTTTCTTCATTGCGCCTCCTTTTTTCCTGTTACTTTCATTTCATGTAATCTACCCTCATAAAAAATAAATACACTATTTTTTTCTATCTTATAAACCTTAGCGTCCAGGCTTTTAAGCGTATCGCCCACTTTATACACATCTCCGTCTATTATTGCCTGTGGAGTATCGCTACCCCATATAGCACCCTCAATAGTTATAGGTGGAGGCATTGAAACTTTTGTCCCGCCAGGAAGCGTGATTTGCCCTTCTTCTTTCTCCGGAAGCAGTGAATCAAATGGGTCAGTCTTATTTTCCGCCCCAGGGCAATTATAAGAGAAAAATGAAATAGTTGCCAGAAATATAATAATAATTTTTTTAATCATCATTGTTCTATTATAAAACTTTTTACTGTAATATCTGCTGATTTCTTTTTCTCTTCTGCGTTGCGCACCCTTAACGTTTCTATGATTACCTTCTTTTCTTCAAGCGCATTTAGAAAGTTGACTATTGTTGCGTAAGAGTCAGAAATTACTTTTACATTGAAAGACATTTCTGAATAAAAATCTTCCTGTTTACGCAGAGGGCTAAGATAAGTAACATTTACTCCGTAACTTTTCGTTTTTTCCTCTAGAAATTTCTTGAAAAATACTTGGTCTTTTATAAAAAAACCCTCTTTCAGCTTATCGTATTCGATGCTTACTTCATTCCATTTTTCTACTAGAAGTTTGCCCTTTTCTAAATCGCTTGTCTTAGTTTTTAGATCAGCGATAATTGCAGAGTGTCTTCCCCATAAGCCTTTTATGACAAAAATAAAAACTGCAATAATTGCGATAGAAAGCAATATATTTTTATAACGCAAAAGGTCTTTCACTCAGCCAACCCTCCTCTTCCAGCAAAAATATGTATATTCTTATTCATAAACCCACTAATTAAGCTTTAGCGTAAAATATGTTACAGTATACTCGCCCATTACCCTTCTTTCCAAAGAAACCATTTCTATGGCGGAAAAGATTCCATTAACGTCGGGGTCTTTCTTGAGGTTTGAAATAAAACTATCTACTCCTGAACGTTCATTATAAGCATCTCCCTGAAAGATAAAACCGGTAAGCGTTGCTAAATATTTCTTGTCTCGATAATCAACGTCAACACTTTCAAACCATAAGCCTTTTGGGCGCAATGAAGAGAATTTTTCAAGAGCAGGTGCAATTATGGAAATATCTTTTGATAAATTCCTTAACTTTGCGGTTTGTTCCTCTTTTTTCGAAAGTGCGCTTTCTACATCAACCCAGGAAAGCCCTTTTAATTGCTTCGGCCTTTGTAATTCTTTTTCGGCCTTTTCAAGTTTATATTGTAAAACGCTTGCTTCGTTTCCAAAGATAACTGCAATAACAAGTGAAATGAGCAGCCCTCCACCGATTAAACCAGCAATTAGCCATCCTCTCAAAGGAACTTCTGTTCCTCCTTCAACTGTTTTTTGTTCAGTATATTCTTCCGTCTTTTTTAAAATCGGCCTGAATTTATATGGCGAATCAAAACTTATTGCACCCAGAGCCTTAAGAGTTTCCGGTTCTGCCTGAGATATATTAGCTAAATCATAGGGTGAAACTGATTCTACATTTACCTGCAATTCCTCAGCCAAGGAAGCATTAATGGCATCGTCCTTGCGGCTGCTTATCATAATAAACTTTTCCAAGTCATAAACCCTAAATTCACGTTTAAAATACTGAAAACTCAAACGCACGGATTCTATAAATTTATCCGTATCAAGCGTATTTCCTTTTTTCGCCACTGTTATATATTGGCTAAAAACCGGCAAGTCTTCATAAAAGAAAGTAAGATAACTTTCACTATCTGTAACGTCCAAAAGCGCAAAATTCTTTATCTGCGAGAATTGCTTGGAAGTTTTTAATACTTTTACCAGAGACAAAGAAGAAGGCTCAATAGTCACCGTAATAATATTGAGATGCGAAAACATCTCCTGAATTTTATAAATATTGGTTTCTCTTATGCCGACAAAAGAAATATTCAGTTTTTTCTCTTTTGGGTAACGGGTAAAACTATAATCCCACATTAATTCGTCAATTTTAAATGGGATATATTTTTCAATTTCAAAGACTAAAGAAGAATCTATGTTCTTTTTGCTCATCAGCGGCATTTCCAGCGACCGGAATATAAAATCCTTGTCGGCCAGAGAAACATAAACCTCTTTCTCTTCGGAACCAATCTCCCGTAAAATTTTATTAATAAGCGCCTGCCATCTTATTTCTTCATTAAGGCTCTCTACCTTTGCTTCTTCTTCTACAGAAGATAAATCGTACTTTACCGAAGAAAGCACTTTTTTGCCTTCCATAGCCACTGCGCCTATTGAATTTAGCCCCAGATAAAGACCTATCTTTTTTTTGCCCATAATTTTATTTAATTGTGTTTTTGAGCCACTCGTCTATATATTTCCTGTCAAAACGCCAAACCTTGCCAACCTTAAGTCCGGAAATCTTCTTTTGATGCAGCCAATTATAAATGGTCTGCTTCTGCAAGCCAAGATATTCCGAAAGTTCATTAATCGTCATCAATCTGGGTAATCTTTTTTTTCTCATGTTTGTGTATAAGTTAATGGTAATATCATTTAAATATATATTTATATTTACGTCAAGAATAATTTATCATAATTTATCATAATTTACTATATATTGTATATAATAATATATACCACTATATATTGTAGTAAAAAAAATCTTTTAATTCATTGGCATTTTTTGAGGATAAAAACATAGTATTTAATGCAATATATACATAATTACTATTATATATAATACCTATATATACAAATATGCCTTGGAAAAGTGTAAATTATCTCAATAGTATTGGTAACTTGCGCGTTTTTCAACTTATAGTTTAGGAAAAAGTAAAAAACTAGGGAGTAACGATACGGATTTAGTTATTGCCTGGAAAATTTTAGGCTGGTTTCAAAAATTGGCTGGCCAGGTATGAAGAACGGCTGTATGGAGAGCTTTTCACTTTTTTAAACCCGAGGCTATACGCTACTTTCTCTAAAGAAAGGAATTTAGCAGGAGTAATATATTCTCTAACGGGGTAGTGATTTAATGAGGGCGCCAGATATTGGCCCAAGGTAAGAAAATCACAGTCGGCACATCGTAAGTCATGTAAAACATCCATGATTTGTTTTTCTTCTTCGCCCAAACCAAGCATAATTCCCGATTTGGTAAAAATATTCTTGTTCAATTGCTTAAGCGTTTTTAGCACGCTTAAGGAACGTTCGTAGCTTGCTTGCGGCCGGATATCGGCATAAAGGTTAGGAACGGTTTCTAAATTATGGCCCATAACATCTGCTTTGGAATTAGCAACTTTGATTAACGAGTCCGTCTTACCTAAAAAATCAGGTATCAAAATTTCTACCTTTTTAGAACTATCCAGATTTTTTATTTCTTCTATGGTACTATAAAAAATCTCTGCCCCTCCGTCATCAATATCATCTCGTGTGGGAGAAGTAATTACTATGTAAGACAAATTCAGCTTTTTAACCGCTTCGGCGATGCGCTTTGGCTCATCCCAGTCAATTCCAGAAGGTTCTTTCTTGCTAACGGCACAAAATTTACAATTACGCGTACAACTATCTCCCAAAATCATAAAAGTGGCGACTCCGTCGCCGAAACATTCGGAAATATTCGGGCAGAGCGATTCTTCGCAAACTGTATGCAATTTAAAAGTCCGAAGAATTTTTTTCATTTCATGGCAAGCGGCCAAATTTAATTTTTTATCCAACCAGGAGGGTTTTTCCATAAAGAGGACATCTAGGGGTTTTTATGTTCTACATCGACATTTATATTCGAAATTCCGTCTTTTGATTTAAGCATTACTTTTCCCTGAAAACTATCCTGTACTGCAGGTTGAGAATTATTATAAATATATCTGAAGGGTAAATTAATATCTTTTGCTGTGCTTTCATCATCGACAGTAAAATTTTTGGCGCGGTAACCTAACTGGCCTAATTGCAAACCATACAAAAATGCATTATTATATGAACGGCGCATAAGGTCATTCTCAACAAGTTTATGGATTTGCGGGCTAAAACCCAAAAATGCAGACATTAAAATTGTGAGGCCCAAAATAATAGAAGCTACTATGGTAATCATTTTTTTACATCAATAAACCAGAAACGCAACCCTTGCGTCCTCGAAACCTGCGCTTGCGGCGCTATTGTCCCTGTTGTTTTGATAGTTACCGTAATAAAATTTGGCTCATATCCTTCATACCACGCAAACTCTACTACCGGCTGATACTTGGCATCAACCAGGGCAAGGATTTCCGGAGAACGTTTGGGGTTTCCAGTTTCATCCAAAACCTCCAATATCAAGCCTCCATTTTCTGTACGGTATTCATACCAGGTATTATCACTATCATTGTCCGGCGTTACTTCATAGATATTTTTTTCACCAAAAAAACGGAATACATTTTTGGTATCGGAAATTGTACCGCTGGCTAGCGTAAAGGCAGAAGAAGAATTTATTCGTACAGCGCTTTTTGTACGTATGGCCATATCTTCAAAAGCATAATTTATTTGGCTTAGCATATTATAGCGCTCACGGTTAATCATTATTTGCCTGCTAAAAAATACATAAATAGAAAGCGACATGGCAATAATTGATGATATCATTACTATCGCTATGATAAGCTCTGTAAGCGCAAAAGCTTTTTTCGTTTTCATGTTCTAATTATTTTCTTGTTTCTCGGTTGAAACTATTACCAGGTTAGCTTCCTTAAGCCGTATATTTCCGGCAGCGGTATCTTTTTTCCATTTTATTTGTATAGTATGATTTCTATCTGCGCTAACGCCGCTAAGGGCAACCACATTGCTTATAAAAGGCTGCATACTTATGGGGGTACGGGTTTCAGTCCCCTCCGCTTCAGTTTTGCCATCCAGGAAACAGCCTGTATAGATAGTATCTGCCGAGGTAATACCGGTATCATTATCTATATGTATGGCAATATTGTACATAACCAAAACATCCTTATTTACGGGATAATCAAAATTTAGCGATAAACCATTTATCGGGCTATAAGATGAGCCGGCCGGAACCCTTGGCGCTGACGAAGAAGAAGGCTCAA
>Ga0265297_10009891_pt1 | contig 12157 bp, 12 predicted proteins | sample Munlanlwell13791_FD_192502 | JGI IMG/M metagenome (GOLD analysis project Ga0265297, IMG submission 192502) | Leachate microbial communities from a municipal landfill in Southern Ontario, Canada - Leachate well 137-91 | ecosystem: Engineered > Solid waste > Landfill > Unclassified | place...
CCGCTGCGGCGCATGCGTCAGGGAGTGCCCGGTAAGCCTTATGCCTACCCTTATTGATCTTTCCGCGCGCAACGAAAACTGGGAACAGGCTAAAATTTATGGTTCAGTAGATTGCATAGAATGCGGAGTGTGCAGTTACGTTTGCCCGACTAACCGCAGGTTAGTCCAATCAATAAAGCTGGCTAAAATAAAAACTTTAAAATGAAAGAAATTATAAAATACGGCCTAATCCTTTGTATTATCTGCCTTCTGGCAAGCGGGCTTTTAGCAGGAGTTTATTCATTTACCCAGCCCCAGATAAACAAACAAGCCCAAAGTGAAATTAGAGAAGCCCTTAAACAAGTTGTGCCTCAAGCTAACCGTTTTGAACCGGTAAAATCCGGCGAAGAAGTCCTTTACTATCGCGGTTACGATAAAAACAATAAACTCACCGGATTCGCATTCAATGCGCAGGCAAAAGGATACTCCAGCACTATTGAAACTTTAGTAGGAGTGTCCACTCAGAAAAGAATTATCGCGATAAAGGTAGTTGCTCAAAATGAAACTCCCGGCTTAGGCAGCCGCGTAACCGAAAAAGCATTCAGCCAACAATTTGCCAATAAAAATGCAGGTGATATCTCTCAAGTTTCCGCCATAAGCGGAGCGACAATTTCTTCCAGCGCAGTAATTAAATCAGTTGAGGAGAAGCTGGAAAAAATCCAAAATATATTAAAATGAACCAAACCCTTCAAAAACAAATTAGGCTTATCCGTAAAAGTATAACAAATTTTCCAAAAATAAGGGCTGGGAAAATCATAGCGTTAAAAAAGGAAGGGCTGGGTGAATAAATTAATTGTTTCTTACTCGCCTCATCTACATACAAACGAATCTGCTGCAAAAATAATGTGGGCTGTCTTTATAAGCCTTTTACCTGCAGGAATTGCGGCAATTTTTATTTTCGGCCTTGCGGCATTATGGGTAATTTTTTTAGGCGTAATCAGCGCAGTAATTACTGAGGGCTTGTTACAACGTTTTAATAAGAAAAAAATTACACTAACTGATGGCAGCGCCGCGCTCACCGGATTATTACTTAGTTATAATTTACCGGCAAATTCTCCGTGGTGGCTGGTTGTAATCGGCTCATTTTTTGCTGTTGCCATAGGCAAACAAATATTCGGTGGGCTCGGCCAGAATATTTTTAACCCGGCTTTGGTTGGAAGAGTGTTTCTTATGACTTGCTGGCCAAAATATATGACGAATTTTATGAAACCCTTAAACACAGGGATAAATTTTTTTAGTTCCCTGCACTACGATGCCTTAACCGCAGCTACGCCCTTAATGACGGTAAAAGAAGGCAAAGCCATTACCGGCATTTCCTATTGGGATTTATTATTAGGTAAACACGGCGGATGTCTAGGGGAAGTTTGCATATTAGCATTACTTGCCGGCGCCTTATTCCTTTTGATAAAAAAATATATTTCCTGGCATATACCTATAATATATATTGCAACTGTAGGATTATTTTCCTGGATATTCGGTTCCAAAGGTTTATTCAGCGGCGATTGGATTTTTGCCATTCTTTCGGGTGGCCTCGTGTTGGGAGCGTTTTTCATGGCAACTGACTATGTAACTTCGCCGCTAACCAGAAAAGGGCAGGTTATTTTTGCAAGCGGCTGCGGCATCTTAACCGCGGTTATCCGGCTCTGGGGCGGATACCCCGAAGGGGTTTCTTATGCAATTTTAATAATGAATGCAGCAACACCCATAATTGACCGTTACACCAAAAACAGGATTTTTGGAAGATGAAATTTGAATCAAAAGAGTTTATAAAGGGTATTGTTAAAGAAAACCCTACATTTGTCCTGGCATTGGGGCTGTGCCCGACGCTGGCAGTTTCAACGGCTTTAACCAATGGCTTAGGCATGGGTATAGCTGCCACGTTTGTTTTGATTGGTTCCAATATTATTATTTCGTTAATTAAGAATATCGTTCCTGACAAAATAAGAATTCCCTGCTATATCGTGGTTATCGCAACTTTTGTTACCATAACAGAATTATTCATGAAAGCTTACAGCCCGGCGTTAAACCGCGCCCTCGGCATTTACGTGCCGCTGATTGTAGTAAACTGCATAGTTTTGGGCCGCGCAGAAGCATATGCTTCAAAATCATCTGTATCAAATTCTATTGTGGACGCTTTAGGCATGGGTTTTGGGTTTACGCTTGCGTTATTATTGATTTCCGGCATACGGGAAGTTTTAGGTATGGGGACATTTTTTGGCCATAAAATCATGAAAGGCTACGAACCGATGTTTATTTTTGCTTTACCTTCAGGCGCACTTTTGGTTATCGGCCTTCTGATGGGATTGTTCAGCCTCTTAAAAAATAGAAAAACATGAACATAGGTCAATTCCTAGCTATTTTTATTTCAGCAGTATTTGTTTACAATGTCATACTTTCCCGTTTCCTGGGGCTATGCTCATTCATTGCCATATCAAAAGAAACAAAACCAGCTATAGCCATGAGCCTGGCGGTAATGTTTGTAACCACAATGTCGTCAATAATCACCTGGCTTATTTACCAGTTTTTACTGGTTCGTTTTAATATTACGTATCTACGCACTATAGCTTTTATTCTGGTTATCGCAACTTTTGTCCAACTTGTAGAAATGATAATCAAAAAGATAAGCCCGCCTTTATACAGATTTTTTGGAATTTATTTGCCTTTAATTACGGTTAACTGCGCTGTCTTAGGTGTTGCCGTGTTAAATATTGACATGTTTTTCATAAATGGAAAAGCAATCGCAGGCAGTTTTTATTATTCTGTTTTTCAGGGTGTATGCGTAGGAGTGGGTTATACGGTAGCAATGCTTTTGATGTCAGGAATAAGAGAGAGGCTTGACTTTTGCAACGTTCCTGAATGCGTTAAAGATTTTCCTCTTGCTTTTATTATTGCCTCTATTATGAGCATGAGCTTTATGGGATTTAACGGGTTTAAGCTCTAGATTACGGACAAAATAAACAATGAATTTCCGTTGATTTCGTAAGGCAAATTTCTACAAATTTAAAATTGAAATTTGTAGAAATTAATAGAGCTTGAGAAATTTGTTGCTTCTATCTTTTTGAATATTAACCATGGAAATATTGATACCAATTTTAGTTTTGGGCTCTCTCGGGCTTTTATTCGGCATAGGCCTGGCAATTGCTTCAAAATCGCTTGGAGTTAAAAGTGATGCCCGCCTTGAAGCAATTCACGGATTGCTTCCCGGCTCAAACTGCGGTGCCTGCGGAGGAGCGGGCTGTTTTGGCTTTGCAGAAAGTGTCCTTTCCGGGAAATTGCCGCTTGATGCCTGTAAGGTAAGTAACGAGGAGACAAAAGAACGTATCGCAGCCATTTTAGGAATTAATTTTGAAAAAAAAGTAAAAACTGTAGCTGTTTTGCATTGTAACGGCGGTTCAAAAAGAGTAAAGGACAGATTTATCTACCAGGGGTTAAATGATTGCACATTGGCAAATTTAGTTTTAGGCGGACAAAAAGAATGCACTTGGGGCTGCCTGGGCTTTGGAACCTGCGTAAAAGCTTGCCCCTTTGGAGCAATCACCATGTCAGAAGAGAACTTACCGGTTATACACCGCGATAAGTGCAGGGCCTGCGGTAAATGCATAAAAGCTTGTCCGAAAAATCTGTTCAGCCTCATTCCTATAACACAGGATACTTATGTTGCCTGCAGTTCTCACGATACAGGCAAAGACACAAAAGCAGTATGCCCGGTAGGTTGTATTGCCTGCGGTATATGCACGAAGATTACAGGCTCTCCTTTTTATTTGAAAGAAAATCTTTCTTATGTTGATTACCGAAAAGCGGTAGATAAAGAAACAATGGAAGAAGCGCGTAGCAAATGCCCTACAAAATGTATATTAAAAAGGAGTTAAAGCAAAAAATATGAATATAGCAATACTCGCCTCAGGAAATGGAAGTAATTTTGAAGCAATAGTAAAAGCTGCAAAACGCGGCTACATTAAAGCTTCTATAAATATTCTGATTACCGATAAGGCCAGCGCCTTTGTCAGGCAGCGTGCCAAACGTAATAAAATAAAAGATCTCTTTATTGATCCTTCAAAGTTTAAATCCAGGGCTGAATTTGACAGAGAAGTCATCAAAATTCTAAAAAAAGAAAAAATAGATTTAGTTGTTTTAGCGGGTTTCATGCGCATACTCTCTCCAGAATTCGTAAAAATGTTCAAGAATAAAATTCTTAACATTCATCCCGCCATACTTCCTGCTTTCCGGGGAGAGCGGGCAATCGGGCGGGCGTTAAAATACGGCTGCAAGATAACCGGAGTAACCGTTCATTTTCTGGATGAAAAAGTAGATAATGGCCCGGTTGTATTGCAAAAAGCCTTGGAAATAAAAAATGGAGAAACCCTGGAAAACCTTGAAAAAAGAATACACAAACTGGAACATAAATTCTATCCCTTAGCTGTCAAATTGTTTACACAAGGGCGGCTTAAAATAAAAAACAGGAATGTGGAAATTAGATAAATATCTGATAGCGGCCGTTATTTTTTTAAGCCAAACTGCGTACGCGCAGACTCCTGCCATAATAGAAGTTTCAACTAACAAGCGTACGGTTAAAACCGGTGAAATTTTTACCTATACATTAAAAATAGAAGGGGAATTCCATTCCCCAAAATTGGACATACCGAAACCGGACAACTTTACTATTGCCTCTCAAAGCCAACAAAGACAATACACCTCAAAAGGTAACGGCACACTTTTAATAGTCAAAATAACTTATCAGCTCTTTGCGACAAACCCCGGGACTTTCAGCATAAAGGGCGCAAGTGTAACAGATAAAGACAAAAAAATAGAAGCGCAGACTATAGTTATTGAAGTAACTGGAAAACCGCTAAAAGGCAAAACCAACGTAACGCCATACATTAGAAAGGGGATAGATATTTAATCTTGGCTTTAGGCGTTTAGTTAATTGTCTTCAATCAATGCTTTGCGGGTGTAAAGGCGGGATTTTTTATTAAAGGCATCATTAATCGTAACTTCGCTTATTTCTTCAGGATAATCATATATTTTAAGTATATTTTTGGTAACAGCTACTGTCTCGTCAAACGGATAAAGCAAACCTTCTTTATACTTTGTCACTTCAATATCAAAATCTATCTCTAACCTTTTGTTGTAATATTTAACGTGTAAATCATTTATCTTAAAATTATCTTTCAATTTTTCTTCAGTAAATTTCTTTTCTATGTTTTGTTTTATAAGGTAGGAAATAAACTCCCCTAAATTTATGTCGTATCTGGAAATATGATCTCCCTGGGTGTCGCCGAGCGCTTTTGTATTTAAGGCGTGGATAAAGGCTTCCCGTTCCTGAAAGTTACCTAGAGAAATATAGCCGGTCTCAAACATGACGAGATCCCTTACGTACCAGGCATAATAAAGATCAAAACCGACATTTATGTCGGAAGCAACAAAACAATAGAATTTTGGCCGCTTGTCCATACTTAGGATCACGCGCCTAAGGGACAAAAATATTTTACGTATTTTATCCGACACATCCTTGTCCAGCTCACCCTTGCTGTTTACAATTTTTTCAAAGGGGGAATAGACCCAGATAGTATCGCCGACTTCCCATACTTTGACTTCAATATTGAATTCTTTTGTGCAGAGGCTTTTTATGGTGCTTTCTATGTCTTTACGAGAATATGTAGGGGCAGCTGGTTTATTGTCGCAGGATATTAAGAAAAAAAACGCCAGGAAACTAAATAGAAGTTTGGGAAGGGCCTTTTTTATATTCTTGAAAAATTGCTTCAATTTCATCATAATTTAACTCATCTTTTTCAATGAGTTTTTTAACAATCGTTTCAACTATATCCCAGTTCTTGCGCAGCAGCTCTTCTGTTTCGCGGACACACTCTTTCAAAATATTATTTGCATCCACATCCAATTCCCCTTTAAAACTGGGGGCATACCTGTCAAATACAGAACTTGTGAAGTCGCCGATATATTCAGAATTGCCCATGCCATAGCTCCAAACCATTTTATAAGCTATGCCTGTTGCCTGTTTAAAGTCATCGCTTACACCTACTGAAGTTATACCGTATTTTATTTTTTCCGCAACGTAGCCGCCCAAATAACCTTTTATCGTGCAGAGAAGATGATTTTTGTCCCGCACCTCAATTGCTTCTTTTTCAGGCGTCCAGGTACTTCCGCCGGTATGCCCGCGGGGAATAATTGTTGCTTTGAAAACATCTTTAAAAGGGACTGCCAAATATGTTACTACAACATGCCCCGCTTCGTGGAAGGAAACTTTTTCGCGTTCTTTCGGGCTATATTTAACTTTTCTTTTTAAACCAAGAGCGATACGTTCACGCGCCTCCATAATCTCTTTCATTGTAATAATTTGTTTTTTGTTACGAATGGCAATTAACGAAGCTTCGCGAACTATATTAGAGATATCAGCAGGGGTATTACCTACGCTTAGGCGAGCAAGATGGTCAAAACGCATACCCTGCCTGTCATATTGCATATTAGTTAAATAATAATGGAAAAGAGCTTCTCTGTCCTCAAGGCCAGGCAAACCAATGTAAATTTTGCGGTCAAATCTACCCGCACGCATAAGCGCGGGGTCTAATTCGCCTTCCTGAACATTTGTCGCGGCAATTACAACTATATTATATTCTTTTGACCTTAAACCATCCATTTCTGCAAGCAGCTGGTTTACTGCCATATTATAACTTTCCTGGCCGCCCATGCCAAAGCCGCCGCGACGGGGCCTTGCAACTGAATCAACTTCATCTATAAAAATAATACAACCGCCATGCAGCTCCGCAAGGTCACGCGCATATTTAAAAAGTTTACGGATTTTTTGTGCGCCCAGGCCGACGATAACACCTTCAAGCTCGCTGCCAACGACCGAAAGAAACGGCATATTACACTCTGTAGCAATAGCTTTTGCAAGATAAGTTTTTCCAACACCGGGTTCACCGACAAAAAGAACGCCGCGTAATATCTGTCCGCCTATACGCTTTAACTTGAAACGCTCTTTTATAAGTTCAACTGCTTCCCATGCTTCGCGTTTAACTTCTTCCATGCCTATGACATCTTTCCATTTTATTCCAATTTCTTCGCCTTTCACTGCCCTGGTCTGCAGTTGAGAAAGGGAACCGTAACCGCCGCCACGGAACATCATCCAGAACCACATATAGGTATAAATGGCTCCCATAAATATGGCGGTAACCAAAGATATATACAGCTGAACGCCAATGCTTGCTTTCAGCTGATCTTTGTAGAACGATTCCATTTTTGTCCACGATTTAACGCTTGCGATTATAACGAAGATAAGAGAAACGGTGAGGACAACCAGCAGTGTAATTATAAGGATGCGCATCCAGTATAATTTGAAAAATATTTTAAAATTTTTGGATTTCATAATTTTCTTTGCAGGGCGTAATTTGGGAACGTTAATATTAGATTTGTTTCACAAAACCCGAAAATATATATTTAAATATACCACATAAAAAACGCCTTGTAAAGCCGGCAATAAGTTTATATTGAAATATATGCGTGTTTATGGTATGTTTTAATCTATAAATAGCAAGGGGGAAAAATGAATTTGCTTGAAAAAAAACGCGCAGCCTATCACGAAGCAGGTCATATAGTAGTGACCTACCTGTGCGCGCCAAACAAAGACATATCCAAGACAACGCTTTCCTCGCCTGAATCACAAACCGGCCTAACCTGGATAACAGACAAAGAAAAAACCTACTCGCGCGATAAATTCACCCTGATTGCGGAGATAAAAGTTCTTCTCGCCGGCTACGCTACAGAAAAAATGAAATTCGGGAATTCTTCCGATAATGTTGAAAAAGAATTTGAACGGGCAACAACAATAGCCCACAACATGACCTGGCGCTGGGGCATGGGTAGAAGCGGCTATGTGGGCTCCTTTGACAGTTCTGATTGGCGCGGCCTTTATGGCGTTACGCCGCAGGAGTTAAACAGGGATTCGCAAGACATTTTTGACAGCGCGCTTAACGAAATAAAAGATACCTTAAGGCGCAATTGGAAAATAGTTGAAACATTCGCCGAAAAACTTATTGAAAAAAGCGAGCTTAATTCTTCCGAAATTGAAACGGTCTTTAATCAGGCCGGCATCAACCGCCCGACCATTGAAGAACTCTTAAATCTCTCGGAAACAAAAAAAGGGGAAACCACAACGGGATGGAAAGATGTTATCGGCATGGAGGAAGTAAAAACCGAAGCGGCAGAAATCGTAAAATTAATTAAAGACAGGGCAGCTGTTAAAAAAGTCGGCGGAAAAATTTTGCGCGGGCTTCTTATGCTTGGCCCTCCCGGATGCGGTAAAACATATTTGGCAACAGCCATGGCAAATGAAGCCGGAGTTCCGTTTCTTGCCAAGGCAGGTTCTGAATTTGTAGAAATGTATGTCGGAGTCGGCGCAAGCCGCATACGCCGCATGTTTATGGAAGCAAAAGAATTAGCCCAGGAAAAAGGCGGCTGCATAATCTTTATTGATGAAATTGATGCTGTGGGCGCCAAACGTTCGGTTGATATTTCCGGAGGCCAGACCGAGAGAAATACAACACTCAATCAGCTGCTCGTAGAAATGGACGGCTTAAAAGACAAGGATTATGATTTAAACATTATAGTAGTTGGAGCGACAAATATGAACCCGGATTTTCTTGATTCTGCTTTGCTCAGGCCGGGAAGATTTGACCGCATCATTGTCATGCAATCGCCTTCATTAGATGAAAGAGAAGAGTTGTTCAGGTATTATTTAAAAAACATAAAATACGACGCTAACGATATTAAAATTGACCGCTTGGCACGCATGGCAGTAGGCAGCAGCCCCGCTGATATTGCCAATATGATACGAGAGGCAGCGCTTATTGCAGTAAGAAACAATAAAGAACAAGTTACAATGAAAGAAATAAATGAGGCCCGCGAAAGAATTGAATTAGGGTTAAAACGAAAAATGCGTTATAGCCAGCGGGAAAAAGAATTAGTTGCCTATCACGAAACAGGGCACGCCGTGGTAACCTACCTGGCGGTTCCCTTCCAGGATGTCTTTAAAGTAACTATTACGCCCAGGGGCCACACCGGAGGTGTTACCTGGACGCCGGAAAAAGAAGAAATTTTCATTCGCGATAAAAACCATCTCCTAGGCACAATTAAATCATTTCTGGGAAGTTATGCTGCGGAAAAAATAAAATACGGCATAACTTCAAGCGGGGTATGGGGAGACTTTCAGGCTGCTACGCACACCGCTTATCAAATGAGCTGGTCTTTAGGCATGGGCAAAAGCGGCCATGTCGGCGATTTTCGCAGTGAAATTTTTAAAAATCGTTTCCTGCCTTCCTTTTATAACGACCTGGATAATGATGCCGATATTATCTTAAAAGATTGTCTATCCGAAGCCGAAGAACTTCTTCGCAAAAACTGGGACATAGTTGACGAAATGGTCAAACGCCTCATTGAAAAAGAAGAGCTTGATTACGACGAGATAGAAGAAATATTTAAAAAATACGGGAAAAGCAGGCCTTGATTATTGGCTAGCCTAAGCCCCCGGCAATTTACATTTATTTAATTTTGAAGCTGTAAAAATCAAACCTATGGATAATGCGATTTTACTTATTTCTTGTCCCGACAAAAAAGGCATAACCGCCCAAATTTCCAATTTTATCTACACAAACAACGGTAACATTGAACACGCCGACCAGCATATTGACTCTCAAACCAACACTTTCTTCATGCGCATAGAGTGGTCCTTAAAGAATTTCGCTATCCCTAAGGATAAAATAATGGAAAAACTTTCCCCGTTGGCCAAAAAGTTTGACATGCACTGTTCGTTGAGTTTTAGCGACGATATTATGCGCGTTGCTATCTTTGCTTCACGTAACTTAAGCTGCCTGCATGACCTTTTGCTGCGCCAGGCAGAAGGGCAACTGCGTTGCAAGATACCCGTTGTAATCAGTAACCATCCCGAAGCAGAAAAAATCGTAAAGAGCTCCGGAATAAAATTTTTTAAATTTCCGGTTACCAAAAAGAATAAATCCCAGGTTGAAGTAAAAACTGCCGAATTACTTTTTAAAGAAAAAATAGACTTAATCATCCTGGCCAGATACGGCCAAATATTAAGCAAAAAATTTTTGGACAAATTTCCAAACCGGATAATAAATATACACCATTCATTCTTGCCGGCATTTGCAGGAGAAGACCCCTACGGGCAAGCTTACCGAAGAGGCGTAAAGATAATTGGCGCAACCAGCCATTATGTAACTGAAGAACTTGACGCAGGGCCCATAATTGAACAGGACACAGTCAGGATAAACCACAGAGACACAATCGCTGATTTAAAAATAAAAGGACAGGATTTGGAGAAGATTGTTTTAAGCAGGGCCGTGCGTTGGCACTTGGAAAGGAAAATATTGATATACAACAATAAGACCGTTGTTTTTGACTAAACCTCAAATAGACACTCATTTTTTTGTTTGCACTAAATCAAAAAATATGATAAAGTATAAATCTTTTCGGCGAAGGTAAATTTTCCCTTACAGACGAGGAGGAGAAATGATTAACCCAAAAAATACTGCATGGTTTTTAATCTTAAGCATCTTATTCTGCGGCTGCGGCACTCAAAAACCCAAAGAAAATAAAATTGTTGCCTGGCACTGGCTAAACGACCGCAAAGACGCCCTCAATAAGCTTGCCGCTGACTATAAAGCAAAAACAGGCATAGAAGTTGAATTTAAATTATTTTCTCCGGCGGATATATATTCGCAAAAGGTCATAGCTGCGGCACGCGCAGGAAATTTACCCGATATTTTCGGTATTTTAGGAGAAAAACGCACTCTTGGTTCATTCGTCAAAGCCGGTCATGTTCTAAATCTAACCGCTTATATGCAGGAAAACAAAAACGAATGGAAACAACGGTTTTATCCTAAAACAATAGAGGTTGTTACGTTTAAGCCTGATAATAGCTTCAAAGCGCCTGAAGGCATATATGGAGTACCTATTGATACGACAGTTATAAATTTTGTTTATAATAAATCCTTGTTTAAGGAAGCTGGCCTGGATGCGGAAAACCCTCCGAAAACTTTTGATGAATTTATGGATTACGCTAAAAAAATAAAAGCCAAAAAAGGCATAAGCGGTTTTGTGTGCGGCTGGGGAGAAGGCTGGCTGCTTGACTGCCTTGCAACTGAATGGGCCATAAATTTAATGGGGGAAGATAAGTTTTTCAAAACAATAAAAGGAGACGTGCCTTACACAGACAAAGACTGGGTAGAAGTTTTTTCATACTTTGTAAAAATGCGCGACTCAGGGATTCTTGCTCCAAACATAACAACAATGATAAATAAAGAATCCGAGGACTTTTTTGCAAAAGGAGAAGCTGCTTTTTCTTTTAACGGCAGTTGGGCAGTTAATGTTTACAAGCAGCTTGGAAGAAACCTGGACTACGGTTTTTTCCCTCTGCCAAAAATTTCCCAGAATTTTCCCGCTAAAGTATGGGGCGGGGCAGGCACATCTTTTATGGTAAATGCGCATTCATCTAATAAAGAAGAGGCAGTTAAATTTTTAAACTGGCTGACGGAAAAAGAACAGCAGGAATTTCTTATAAAAGAAACCAATAACCTGCCTGCTGTAAAAACAAGCGAAGAAGCGCTTTCTCCCATATTAAAAACGCTTCTTGGAAGCTTAACAATGTTAACTCATCCGAACACGTGGCCATACAATGAAGATTCAAGGGTAATAGAAGTTATGGATAAGGGTTTGCAGCAGATAGTTATGGGCTTAAAAACCCCTGAAGAAGTTGCGAAAGACATTCAGGAAGTAAAAAAACGCGTTTTAGGCAAATAAGTTCATGTAGCTTAAGTTAAGCTTACAGCATGAATAGCAATAACAACACATTAACCGACCAATTTAAAAACTTTTCTTTTGTCCTGCCGGCATTTCTGATTTTTTCTGTTTTCTACATTTATCCTTTTATATACACATTTATTTTGAGTTTTCACCGCGGAGACGCCATATCCGGCCTTGAATTCGTAGGCTGGGCAAATTTTAAAGAAGTCCTTTTTTACGATAAAGACTGGTGGCGCTCTATGTATAACGGCGGCTTCATTACTTTCTGGGCGTTTACCTTTCA
>Ga0265297_10009892_pt1 | contig 12157 bp, 15 predicted proteins | sample Munlanlwell13791_FD_192502 | JGI IMG/M metagenome (GOLD analysis project Ga0265297, IMG submission 192502) | Leachate microbial communities from a municipal landfill in Southern Ontario, Canada - Leachate well 137-91 | ecosystem: Engineered > Solid waste > Landfill > Unclassified | place...
AGTCCTAGTATAGGAAAAGTTTCTTTATGTAGATTTAATGCTCATAAGGCTGGAGAGGCAAATCTTGAATATGCTCCTTCATTTAACCTATCAAGACTTACTGGAGGAATTGTTAGTAGAACAATCGGAAAAGTGAATTTGAAAGCAAGAACATATACTCCTAACTGGAGCGATAATGATTTTGAAAGGTATCAATTACTTACAATTCTAGTAAGAGATACAGAAGAAGTTATGAAAGCTTTGGGATTGACAAGGAAAGATAGAGAATAATTCTAATTTTGAACTTGTTTACACAGATTTAATAAATATCAAAGTTGTTTAGAAAGTATGAAAAAAAATGGTTCGCATGTTGGAATGATTTTGAGTTTTGTCATTTTTATAACATTTTTAATTTTCGTGCTTAGTGTTTTACAGCCGGCAATAAAAACAAATGCAGGAAAACAGGCGACAGTTGATTTTTTACAAGAAGAATTATTAGATGCTGCTAGCGGAGATTTAACGAGTTTAACCTTAGTTTTGCCTGAAACATATTCTTCAAAGAAGGATTGTGTCTCATTTGCCCCAATAAATGGAATGGCAGATAAAAATTTACTTGTTAAAACAACTGAAGGAGATATTTTGTCTTCTTTAGTTTCTCCTGAGAAAATTTATATTTATCAAAAAGGAAATAGATTCTTTAAGGTTTTTTATTCTAATGAAACTTTGTATCAAAAACCTTTGACAAATACTTCGTGTGAAGTAATTACCGAGGACAATTATACTATTGGAAGTTTTACTACAAAAAATTGGATATTTGAAGACAAGATTATTTCTATTATAGAAAGATATGCTACGGATTACTCTGGATTAAAAGAAGAATTCCAAATTCCAAATTCAGATGATTTTGGTTTTGAGTTTGATTATGGCAATGAAACAATAGTTAAAACTTTAGATTCAGATATTAACACAGATGTTTTTGCAAAAGAGGTTTTAATACAATATGTTGATTCAGAGGCGAATATTAAATCTGGGTCAATTATATTAAAAGTTTGGTAAGTTTTAATAAGAAAAGATGTTAAATAAAAATATGAGAAAAAAGGGATGGATAAAAATCGTTGAAGCATTTATCTCGATTTTACTTGTAACTGGGGTTTTACTTGTTGTTATACAAAAAGGATATATTGGAAAAGAGGACATTTCTGAGGCGGTTTACGAAAATCAGATTTCAGTGTTGCGAGAAATTGAACTTGATTCGACAATGCGACAAGAAATTTTAAATTCAACTCTTCCTGTGTCAAGTGAAAATATTCCAAATGACATTAAAGAAAAAGTTAATTCGAGAATGCCAGATTATTTAGAATGTGAAATAAGAATTTGTGCAATGAATGAAATTTGTGCTATGCAAACTTATATTGACCAAGAAGTTTATGCTCAGTCGGTTGCTGTAACTGCAACGCTTGAAACTTATGACCCGCGACAACTAAAACTATTTTGTTGGGTTAGATGAGATTCAAATATTTACCTCACACTGCAGATATAAAGTTTAAGGCTTTTGGAAAAAACCTCGAGGAAACTTTTGCTAATTGTGTTTATGCTTTACAAGATTCTTTAGTTAAGGGAAAAGTTAAAGAGAAAATTAAAAAGAAAATAGAAGTTTCTGGAAGTGATTTGGAAAGTTTATTGTATAATTTTTTAGAGGAGTTTTTGTTTTTGTTTGATTCAGAACAGTTCTTGGTTTCAAAAGTTAAAGAAATAAAAATTGATAAAAAGAAATTTAAATTGAAAGCAAAAGTTGTCGGAGATTCGGCAGAAAATTATGAGATTAAAACACATATTAAAGCAATGACTTACAGCGAATTAAAGATAAAAAAAGTTAAAGGAAAGTTTGAGATTGTTGTTGTCTTAGATGTTTAATGACCAAAATATCTTATTTCCTTTTGAACTCTTTTACTGACAACAACAGCAAAAAGAAGTGCAATTCCTAAAATAGCTGAAATAACCTTTGCTACACTTTCCCCTGCAATTGTCTCCAAAAGTGCTTGTGCAATTAAGTACACAAAGACAATTGAAAACATTGCTTTCACAACTAGTTTAAATAATTCTCCCAATTCATTTGAAGCTTTTCTATATCTACTCATGAATAAAACTAATATTCAAAGTATATAAATTTTAACAAACTATAAAAATTCTGTATTGCTTAGTTTTCTATGGAGTTAAAAAAAATTAATGAATTTATGTGGGAGATTCCAAAAACAGGGAATATGAATGTTCCTGGACTTGTTATTGCTAGTGAAAAACTTTTAGGAAATATTAAGGAAGACAAATCAATTGAACAAATAAAAAATGTTGCAACAATGCCTGGAATTATTAAAAATTCTATTGCTGTTAGCGATATGCATCAAGGATATGGTTTTCCTATTGGGGGAGTTGCAGCTTTTGATTTAGATTCTGGAGTAATTTCTCCTGGAGGAGTGGGTTATGATATTAATTGTTCTGTTCGGTTATTAAAAACAAATTTAACAAAAGAAGATATTCTAAAAAATCAAAAAAAAGTTGTTGAAGGATTAAACCGAAAAATTCCTTCAGGAGTTGGTAGAGGAAGTAAATTTCAGATTACATACAAAGAATTAGATAAATTACTTGAAAATGGTGCAAAATATATTGTAGAAAAGGGATTTGGAGAAAAGGAAGATTATTTGCACACTGAAGAAGAAGGTTGTATGAAAGCAGATGCTTCTAAAGTATCTCTTCGAGCAAAAAAAAGAGGAATTGGACAGATTGGAACTCTGGGTGCTGGAAATCATTTCTTAGAAGTTCAGTTTGTCGAAGAAATTTTTGATTCTAAAATTGCAAAAGAATGGGGGATAAAAAAAGGTCAGGCAACAATTATGATTCATTGTGGTTCTCGAGGTTTAGGTCACCAAGTTGCGTCAGATTATATTAAAGAAATGGAAGAGAAATATGGAACAAAAAATTTAGTTGATAGAGAACTTGTTAATGCTCCAATTAAAAGTCAATTAGGAAAAAATTATTTTTCTGCAATGAGTGCTGCTGCAAATTTTGCTTTTGCAAATAAACAATTAATTACTCACTGGATTAGAGAAGAAATGAAAACAATTTTTCCCAAGGTAAAGATTGATGTTTTGTATGATGTTTGCCATAACATTGCAAAAATGGAAGAATTTGTAATTAACGGAAAAAAACAAACGGTTTGTGTTCATAGAAAAGGTGCAACTAGAAGTTTTGGCCCAAATAGAATTGAAATTCCAAAAACTTATAGAAAAACTGGTCAACCAGTAATTGTTCCAGGAAGCATGGGAACAGCGTCGTATTTACTTGTTGGAACAAAGAAAGCAGAAGAATTAACTTTTGGTTCAAGTGTTCATGGGGCAGGACGAGTTATGGGAAGAGGAGAAGCATTAAAAAAAATTAAAGGAAAAAATGTAAAAGAAGATTTGAACAAGAAAGGAATTGAAATTTGCTCGGGAAACATTAGTTCTTTGGCTGAAGAAGCACCAGAAACTTACAAAGATATTGACGAAGTAATTAGAGTGGTGGACTCTTTAGGAATAAGTAAAAAAGTTGCAAGATTAAAACCCTTAACTGTAATTAAAGGTTAAAGTAAAATATAAGAAAATTTATAAATAGGTTTTATTTAGATGAGTTATGAAAAGAGGATTAAGTTTATTGATATTATTAACAATAGTTTGTTCTGGATTAATCTTTGCTGCTTGTTCTGACAATCAAACAATTATGAAACTATATTCAAATTCAAATTCTCATGGTGCTGTTTGGAATGACACTACTTACACTGTAGCAATTTGCTATTCTGATTTTTTCTCAAACTATACTGGAACAAATCCTCATAATTGTGATGGAGCAAATAAAATTTTAGGGTTATCTTCTACCACAAATGCTCACGCAGAGAGTAAAAATCTAACAAATTATGCTACAAATGTTTGTTATGGAGATTTGGTTTGTAATTTAAGAACAACTTGTGAAGACTCTGAACAAGAAATTTTAAGTTTATCTGCAAATACTAATGCTCATTTAGAAATTGCTAGCCAAAATAATTATGCAAACAAAGTTTGTTGTAAAAAAGGTTGCACTCCAGATTGCACAAATAAAAATTGTGGCGACGACGGATGTGGAGGAAGTTGTGGAACTTGTGGAGAAAATACAATTTGCTCTTCTGGAACTTGTGTTTCAACTAAAGTTGCTTATTGGAGAAATCTTAATGGAACACCAATTGACACTATTGATACAATTGTTGGTAAAACAACTGTTCAATTAGTTTTAGGAAATGTTTATGATTTGGCTATTGGAACAAATGTTGAGTTTGTTATTTACGAAGATGATTTAATTAGTGATGATTTGATTAAAACTACTTCGGGAATTGTTGATTCTGAACATATGGTTGTTGTTAATTGGACAATAAAACAATCTGATTTAGATAAAACAGAAAACAATGATTATTCAGATTTTTATTTTATTGCACAAAATCAAGATAGTTTGGGATTAAATATTAATGTTGTAGATGTTGACCCTTGTTTACGAACTGGTTATTGTAGAGATTATACTGACCAAGATAGTTGTGAAGTAGATTCATGTGATATTGCAGGAGAAAGTGTTGAAAGTAATAACGAGGACATTGAATGTGGAAGAGTTTACAATAGTAGTAGTGGATGTATTGAATATACTCAATGTGACTGCGAATGGAACGATGACGAAGAAGAATGCCAACCTGCTTATGAAGAAGCAAAACAAGTAAGTTGTGAAGAAGACGAAGATCCTTCAATTATTGGAAAATGTACTTATATTGAAAATACTGCAGATAATTGTGATGATGGTTTCTTAACTTATTCTTGGAATGGTGTTTGGAGCTGGGATTCAAATAATAATTTTGGAACAAGTTCATGTACTGGAGATTACAAGTCTTATAATGGAATTTGCAGATTTGACCCTGTAATGGAGTCTGGAAAAAGAAAATCTGAAACTTGTGTTGCTGGAAGTAATAGTGTTCCTTGTCCTGCAAGTGTTCAATTACCTTTCTTTGGATGGACTGGATTTGCTTTAGCTTTAATAATTATTGTTCTTGTTTACATTCTTCTTAACAAAAAGAAAAAGAAAGTTTCTGTTAGAAAAGTTGTGAATAAAAAAAGCAATAAGAAAAAGAGAAAATAAATTTATTTTTTCTTCGATAAAATAAAACAAGATTTATAAAATACTAAAACTAAAGTTATATATGAAAAGAGGGTTAGTTGTATTTATCATTGCTAGTGTATTAATTTTATCTATTGCTTGTGTCTATGCAGAATTTGAATTAGGAGACCCTGAAGAAGGAATAGAAACATTATATGCTCCTGGAGGATTAATAAAAGGGTGGGTAAACATCAGTTTTGATGAACAAATATCAAACTCAATTATTTCTGATTCTTTTGATAATTCGATTAGTCTTTTAGATTTACTTAAACGAACAGAAGATTCTGAAAATAGTTTTGAATATATTTGCGACCCAATTGGATGCGCAACAGGATATAGTAAAGAAAATGGTGCAACAACAAAAACAATTAATCTGAAAAAAAGAGAATCTAAATTATTAGGTTTTCGATTAGATGGAAATTTAGAAAATATTGTTTCTGTTAATCTTTCTTTAACAAGTGATGCTCAATCTTCTTGTTTTAATCAAATTCAGATTGATTTGCTTGATGATGGATTAATTGATATTGGAAATAAAAAAGTAAGCGATGCAACTTGTAATTTTTTAAAAACAAAAGGATGCTTTAAAGAAAATAACGAAGCTGTTGGAGGAATTCTTGGGAATGTTCCGTATTGCCAGAGAATAACTCTTAGTGAGTCTCCAGGGTTCAAACTTGGTGCTTATATGAAAAAGGCAAGTGGAGCAAACAGAGAAGTAAATATTGGACTTCGCGATTTAGAAGGAGAAGCAATTGAAGGGGCAAATTGTCTTTTGAGTGATGCAAATGTTAGTTGGGGAGAAGTTTCTTGCAAGATTAATTATTTGGTTACAGAATCTCAAGAATACTATGTGTGCATTTCTTCAGAAGAAGGTGAAGGAGAATATACTTTAAGCGGATATGCAGATGAAGAAACTGGTTGCGGGTTTCATAAAACTCCAAATATCGGAGTAACTGAAAATGCTGCATATAATATTTCTATAGAAGGTTTAAGATTTGACGCTATTGGTACTTTAAAATTAAATAATACTTTAACTTTGGGCAATTCTTTTAGTGAATTAATTCAAGAATATATTGAAGACACTCACGGAGATTTAGATTGTCGTGAAGAAAGTTGCCTTGTTCCATTTAGGATAATTGCTGGAGAAGATCAAGCTATAACTTTAAGCAACTTAAGCCTTGTTTATGATACAGATGTATTTGAAGGAGTAACTGAAGCAAGATTTTACGAACTTACAGAAATTCCTTCAAAAATTAGTTCAACTGGTTTTCAAAAACTTTATTTGGATGAAGCAAATTTTAGTGTTTCAGAGGATTATGGAGATGAAAATTTAGAAATTGATTTAGATGAAGAGAATTTGGTAAAGAAAACTATTACAATTGAAGAGGTTCCTGTAATTGATGAGCTTTATCCTACAAGAACTTATTCTGCTTATCCTACTGAATTTAAAATTAATTTTAGCAGTGAACTTGATTCAAAGAGTTTTATTTGGTCTTTTGGCGACGGAAAAGAAGAAACAACTACAAAAGATAGTGTTGTTCATATTTATAATCAAACAGGAAATTACAAATTTAAAATTACAATTATGGATTCAAAAAATCTAAGTTCATATAAAATATTTAATATTGAAGTTAGAAGCCCAGAAGAAATTATTAATTCCACACTTAAGAAAAAAGTAAAAGCATTAAGCGAGGTTCAAAAACAGATTCAAGCTTTACCTGAATTTTATCAGACAGTGATTAATCAAATAATGAATATTGAAGAAATGAATGATGGACTGCAAACTCTTCAAGCTGCTTTTGTTAAGGCTGATTTAGAAGAAGAGTATAATGATGTTTTAACAAAACTTTTAGCATTAAATATTCCTGAGTCAGTCAGTATTGGAACTAAAACAAATTATCTTTCTTTTTATCCTTCTAGAGAAGCTATTGATTTAGATGTTTTGGTGAGTATTGGTGGAGGAGATTATTTTGATTTGGATAAAGAAAAATATATTAGTGCTGTTTATTCTTGGGACCAAAACAAAGTTATTACAAAGATTGCGTATACTGAAATATTTGGCAAATATGATTCTGGAGAGATTCCTATTGCTAAGATATTTGATTTGAATATTACTGAACAAGCAGATGTTTATGACAATTCTTATATTATAATGAAAAAATTAGATAATCTTTATTTTAAGGACAATTACATGGAAACTGAAGAAGGCAGTTATGTTTATATGGAAGTTTTACAACCTGAAAATGAGATAACTTTTTCTACAACTCAAGATGTTGACTTTTCAAACTTACCTTTATTTATTTCTCCTCAAATAGACAGCTTACTGATTGTTTCAAGCGATTACACTGAATCTGGAAAAGATTTCAAATGGTCTATGTTTTTATTAATAATTATTTTCTTGGCTCTTTTAGGAATTGGAACTTATATTGGACTTCAGATTTGGTATAAAAGAAAGTATGAGGATTATTTGTTTAAGAATAGAACTAGCTTGTATAATTTAATTAATTACATTAAGAATTCTAAAGAAAAAGAGATGACTGATGAAGTAATTGAGTCTAATTTGAGAAAAGCGGGGTGGAATCCTGAGCAGATAAGATATGTTATGAGAAAATATTCTGGAAAACAGACAGGAATGTTTGAACTTCCTGTGGAAAAAGTTCTAGATTTTTTTAAAGGACTAACAAAACCAAAAACACAGGTAAATAAGCCAATTCCTCAGAGAATTATGAGGTAAAACATACAAAAGTTTAATAAACCTTTTTCATAAAATTAAGATATGGTGTTAAAGATTTTTACGAATTTTTTTAAGAGAGTAATAGGAGGAATTTTCAAAAATAAGAAAGAGATAAAGCTAGGGTTTTATGGTCCTCCAAATGCAGGTAAAACTAGCCTTGCTAACAGAATTTGTAAGGATTTTACTGGAGAAGAAATAGGAAGTGTTAGTAAGATTCCACACGAGACAAGAAGTGTTCAATTCAAAGAAAAAGTACAAATTGAGTATAAAGGCAAAAAGATGACATTTAAGATGGTAGACACGCCCGGAATTGCAACTAAGATAGATTATGAAGAGTTCTTGAAGTATAAAGTAGGAAAGAATGAGGCAAAGAAAAGAGCTAAAGAAGCAACACAAGGAATAATTGAAAGTATTAAATGGTTGGATGATATGGATATGGTTGTAGTTGTATTAGATGCAACAGAAAACCCTTATAATCAAGTAAATATTACAATTTTAGGAAATCTTGTTGCAAGAAAAATCCCTGTTTTAATTGTTGCAAACAAAGTTGATTTGGCAAAAGCGGACATTAAAAAAATTGAATCAGCTTTCCCTGAATATGAAACTATTGGAATTAGTGCTAAATATGGAGAAAATCTAGAGGAGTTTTATGAATCTTTATTTAGAGTTTCAAAACAAATTTAGTAAGATTAAAAAACTTAAAATACAAATATAAATAATGGCGAAAAAAAGAGGAGAAAAGAGTTTAGGAAAGATTAAAGGATTTAGCTTGGAGTTTATTCCTTTTTCTGAGATAAAACACTTAAACTCCGACGAGAGAATCAAAAAGATTTTGGATATAATTTTTGGAAATAATATTTTGTTAATTCAAGGAAGACTAAAACCTCTTGAAGAAACTAGATTAATTGGGGACACTATGGCGATGATTGGGCACGTAAATAATTTTAAGGGAATTGAACTTGCAGTAATTTCTGGTAAAGATGAAGAGTCTATGTTTGAAAGATTTAAACGAAATGCTGCAAATATGATTAGTGGCGGAGATTTAGAAGCAATAACAATAATTGGGCCAGCGACGATTGTAAAAGAAATTAAGAGAAATCCAAAAAAGATTGATTTGATATTGAATAAATAACTAGTTTTCTAAACCTTTAGTCATCCAAGTTGGCATTCCAAGAACTAAACCTAATGATTTTAGGTCGTAAATATTTCTTTTGTGTTTTCCTTGGATAAATTGCATCTGTATTTTGTACTTATTGCAAAGTTCTATGTTTTGAATTATTCTTGCAAGAATTCTTGGCTGATTTTTTGATTCAATTAGTTCGTCGAGGTTAATTCCTATTTGAATTTTATTTTTCTGTGCTATTTTTGCCATAACTTGATTGAAACCTGAGTCTCTTTGTTTTTGATAGTCTTTTCTGCTCTCTAAAGAAATTAAAAGAACTTGGATTGGAAGTTTTTCGAGCACTTTTCTATTTAATTCGTCGTCTAGACTTTCAAATATTATTTTCTCTTTACTGTCCTTTAATTTTTTTATTGATTCTTTTAGTTTGCTAAAGTTTGTCTCTGTTAATATCATATTGATTCTAATATCTGAATGTTTATAAAGTTTAGAGATTTTTCCCAAAAGTTTTAAATACTACTTACGACTACTTGGTGCTATGGAGAATGTTAGTTTAAAACTTGAACCAAATTTTTTATCGGCAATTAAAAAAGTAATGAAAAAACATCATTATATGACAAAAGCAGAATTTATTCGCGAAGCCCTTAGAGATAAAATTAAAGTTTTAGAGGAAAAAGAAATTCTTGAAGATAAAAATTTAATGGGACAAATTAAAGAAAGTGAAAAAAATATCAAGAAAGGAATAATAAAAAAATTGGATTATTGATAAATTTTGTGGGTTCCGACAGCCTCGATAATAATCAGTTTTGTTTTTTCGTTGATTGTATAAATCGCTCTTAGGTTTGATTCTAACCAACATGCAAATTTTCCCTTGAATTTGCCGTGAAGAGGATGGGCACCAATTTCTTTTTTGGGATTTTGTTTTAATTTATCTAATTTTTCTTTGATTTTTGGATTCATTAAAATATAGCCTCTTAGAAGTTTTTCTGTTTTAGAATTCGCCGTAAAAATCTCATACATTCTAAAAGATAAATATGATTCTTTTTTATATTTAATTGCCATTTTTAGCCAATTTTCTAAAATTTCTTAAGAGATAAATACATTTTTATATCTCCTTGTTTTCTTTTCTTCATGCCACACCAGTGCGTCAAATGTTCTAGAATAATCCCTGCGGGAAGTAAAGAAATTCTTAGCGGTTGCTTGAGTTGCGGTGGAAAGTTCTTTTTTTATATTAAAGACGAGCAAATGGAGAGAATAAAGAATAATCCGATAATTATTCCTGAAAATGAGAAAAAACAAATTGAACTTGATATTCGAGAAATTGCTGGAATTACTGAACCAAATGCTCCTGTAATTTTAGATTTTGAGTCAGTTAGAGTTACTGGAAGCGGAAAGTTTGAACTTGACATTGTAAATTTGTTCAATAAAGAAAGACCTTTAATCTACAAGTTAGAAGAAGGGAAATACATTATTGATTTAGCTGAAAGTTTAAGACAAAAAGACGAATTTTAGCCGACAAAACAAATATAAAGAATAATTCTAGTTTTATTATATGAATAAGAAAGTTTACGAGGAGATTTTGGAATTGATTTCTCCAGAAAAAGAAAAGATTGAGTTTATTGAAAAGTCTTTGAAAGAATTCTTGAGTAAAATTAACCTTAATATAAAAAAGGCTAAAATAAAAGCAGAGATTTTTGTTGGGGGAAGTTTTGCTAAAAAAACTTTGATTAAAAAAGACAAGTATGATGTTGATGTTTTTTTGCGATTTGACAAAAAATACGAGGATAAAACTCTTTCTGAATTGACAGAAAAATTACTAAAAGGATTTTTGAATGTTATTAGAGTTCATGGTTCTCGAGATTATTTTAGAATAAATTACAAAGAAGATTTTTTTATTGAATTAATTCCTGTGTTAAAAGTAAACAAGCCAAAAGATGCGAGAAATATTACTGATTTAAGTTATTCTCATGTAAAATATATTCAAAAGAAAATTAAGACACAAAAAATATTGAATGAGATAATGATTGCTAAAGCATTTTGCCACGCTAAAAATTGCTATGGAGCTGAAGGTTATATTCGAGGATTTTCAGGTTATTCGCTTGAACTTTTAGTTTATTATTTTGGAAGTTTTGAAAAATTTGTTAAAGCAATTGTGAACTCAAAAGAAAAAATAGTAATTGATATTGAAAAAGACTACAAAAATAAACAACAGATTTTACTTGATTTGAATGGTTCTAAACTAATCTCTCCAATAATTTTAATTGACCCAACTTTCAAACAAAGAAATGCTTCTGCTGCTTTAAGTGATGAAACTTTTCTTAGATTTAAAAAAGATTGTGCAAATTTTTTAAAAAATCCGTCGGTAAAAGAATTTGAAAGAAAGAAGACAGATTTAGAAACAATTAAGAAAAATGCTTTGAAAAATAAGAGAGAATTTATTTTGGTTGAGATTTCTACAAAAAAAGATGCTGGAGATGTTGCTGGAACAAAGCTGTTTAAGTTTTATAACCATTTAATCGAAGAGATTTCAAGATTTTTTGACATATTTGACAAAGGATTTAGTTATAATAAAAAACAATCTTCTAAATGTTTTTTTGTTGTTAAGAAAAAAAATGAAATTGTTTTTTCTGGGCCAAATGCAAAAGACCAAATTAATGCAAAAAAGTTTAGAGAAGAACATAAAAAAGTTTTTGTAAAAAAAGGCAATCTTTTTGCTAAAGAGAAATTCAGTTTAGGAATAAAAGAATTTTTAGAGAAATGGAAAATTAAAAATTCTAAGAAGATTACTGAGATGGCAATTGAGAATCTAAAGACTTTCTAGGAAATAAAGCTTGTTTTAATTGAGTAAGTTTTCCTAAATATTCTTCAGAGAGTCCAAGTGTTCCTTTATCATCTAATTCTCCTCGAAGATACCTAAAAGAATCTAAAGCCAGTAATCTTTCATTATTTCTCATAAACTCTAAACCTGCATCAAGAGTATTTCGATAACATTGAATTCTTTTATTTTTTTTCATCTTAAGCAACTCCAAGGTGGGGGTCAGTTCCTCCTTGATTTAATCTATTAATATCCTCTAAAAATTTTTCTAAACCTTTCTTTGCAGAATCGTCCTTTTGTGAAGAAATCT